>JABAOH010135400.1_pt1 | contig 10734 bp, 11 predicted proteins | sample 7062181 | NCBI WGS metagenome assembly JABAOH01 (sample SAMN14538630, study PRJNA623070) | marine sediment metagenome | biome: marine biome [ENVO:00000428]; feature: marine pelagic biome [ENVO:01000023]; material: deep marine sediment [ENVO:00002113]; isolation source: pool of 5 deep marine... | reverse complement strand
ATCCCGGCATCCACCGCCGCCTTCACCGCCGCCACATCGCCGCGCACGATGGCGGTCACGTAACCGCCGCCGGTCTTCTCGTAGCTGACCAGCTCCACCTTGGCGGCCTTCACCATGGCGTCGGAGGCTTCCACCATCGCCGCGAACCCGCGGGCCTCGATCATCCCGAGCGCTTCAGCCATCGATGTTTCTCCTTCTCGCTAGCTTGCTTCCCGACCTTCGAGACCTTCCACCGCCGCCACCGCGGCTCTCCACCCCACGTCGATATCCCGCTCCTCCCCGCCCAGGTAGACGCGGCCCATCGAGCCGAAGGCCCTCACCTCCAGGATGTTGATGTTGGCCGCCTTCTCCGCTTCGTTGGCCGCCAGCGCAGCGTAGGCGGCCGGCTCCACCTCCTGCACGTACAGCGTCTGGCCGGGGATGAGCATCTGCCCGTGCCGCATGCGGTTGATGAGCTGCGCCTGGTGATCGTCGATGCGGCGCACGATCTGGCTGGAGAGGATGCGCGGCTTGATGCGGTCCTTCTCCTCCAAGCCCAGATCGGCGAGGATGGCGCTGCCCGCCGCCCGCGCCTCCGCTTGCAGCGGGGCGTGGACCTCCAGCAGGCCGTAGTAGCGCTCCACGATCTGCATCCCCGGCTTCACCGTGGTCGCCTTCAGCGCTACGTCGGTGAGCCGGTTGATCTCGATGCCGGGCGAGATCTCCACGTAGAGCGAGGCGTCCCCGGCCAGGGGCAGGAATCCCTGGGCAACGGTGCCCAGGAACGCGGCGTACTGCGGCTGGAGGCTATCGAGGAAGACGTAGGCCCGCAGCTCAATATTGCTCACCGGACTCCCCTCCCGTCACGATCTCGATGCCGGCCGACGCCCCCAGGCGGGTGGCTCCGGCGGCGATCATCTCCTCGGCCGCCTCGGTGCTGCGGATCCCCCCGGCCGCCTTGATGCCCATGCCGGGACCCACCGTCTCCCGCATCAACGCCACGTCGTGGACGGTGGCCCCGCCGGGCCCGAACCCGGTCGCGGTCTTCACGAAGTCGGCCTTGGCCTGCTTGGCGAGGTGGGAGGCGATCACTTTCTCCTCGTCGGTGAGCAGCGCCGCCTCGATGATCACCTTGTTGAGCGCCCCCGCCTCCCGGCAGGCGTCCGACACCTTGGCGATGTCCTCGCCCACCAGGCGGTAGTCCCCCGACTTGAGTGCCCCCACGTTGATCACCATGTCGATCTCGCGGGCGCCGTCCCGGAGAGCCCGCCTCGCCTCCATCACCTTGATCTCGCTGGTGCTGGCCCCCAGCGGGAACCCCACCACCGAGGCCACCCGCACCCCGGTGTCGCGCAGCCGTTGCGCGGCGCGCCGTACCCACGTCGGGTTGATGCACACCGCGGCGAACCCGTACTCGGCGGCCTCGTCACACAGCCGGTCGATGTCGGCGGCAGAGGCATCGGGCTTCAGCAGGGTGTGGTCGATGAAACGGGCCAGGTCGCGGGGCACCTCGGAGCCGTTGCCCCGGTAGCTGATGCGGGTGGCGCCGTTGCCGACGAAGCCGCGCACCTTGTCCGAGCAGTGGGCGGCGCAGGCCCCATCGCAGTCGACGCAGGGGTCCTCGCCGGCGCCGGCCAGCGCCGCCAGCACTTCCCGGGTCACGGCCTCGATCAGCTCTTCCCTGGTGGTCACCCGCCGCCGTCCCTCAGGTATCGCCCCTCGATCTCCATGATCTTCTCCACCCGAGCCGCGTGCCGGCCGGAAGCCCACGGCGTGGCCAGCCAAGCTTCCACGATCTGCCAGGCCAGATCTTCCCCAATGAGCCGTGCGCCCAGGGTGAGGACATTAGCGTGGTTGTGCTCCCGGCTGTTGCGGGCCGACGACACGTCGTAGCAGAGCGCGGCCCGCACCCCCGCCACCTTGTTGGCCACCATGCAGGAGCCGATCCCGGCGCCGTCCACCATGATCCCCCACCGGCAGGTGCCGTCGGCGACCAGCCGGGCGACGGCGTGGGCGAAGTCGGGGTAGTCGACCCGTTCCGGGCTGTCGGTGCCGCAGTCGTGAACCGCGTAGCCCTGCTCGCGCAGGCGGAAGCCGATGCGCTCCTTGAGGGCGTAGCCGCCGTGGTCGGCGCCGATGGCGATGGTGACCGCCTCAGCAGCCGGGGCCTGGGCCGAGTCCGCCGTCGCCGGTTCCGCGGCCGGGGCGGCGCCGCCCTCCAGCAGCCGGTCCACCACCGTGGACACCAGCGCCCTGACCTCCTCTTCCGACGGCACCGCACCCTTCCCCGTCTCGGTCTCCAGGAATCCTAGAGAGTGCCCGCCGCCTCCCCGGCCCGGGAACCGCCCCCCTATGCTGGTCGAGCAGAACATGGTGGAAGATCCGGCATTCATCTGGGAGCGCGCCGCCCGGCCGCAGCCGCCCCGGGTGCTCCCACGAGAGGCCGTGCCGGCGGCGGAACCGGGCCCGGCAGCCGCACCGCCGCGCTGGGTGACACTGCGCGAGGCCGCCGAGGCCACCGGGCTCAAGGCCTCCACGATTCGCGGCTGGGCCCGGCGCGGCAAGGTGCCGACCCGGCTGTGGGAGGGCCCGCAGGGGCCGCGGCGCATGGTGGGCGCCGCCGAGACGCTGGCCCGCGCCCGCGGCCGCGAGGAGACACCGCCCGCGCCACCAGCCCCGCCGCCCGCGCTCCCGGCGGCCTCGGATGGCGAACGGGTGCCCCCGGGATCGATGTTGGTGCCCATCGACGCCTGGGAGAAGATGCTGCAGCAGCTGGGCAACCTCCACGAAGCCGGCCGCCAGCTCGCCGAGGCGCGGGAGCGGGCCGCCAAAGCGGAGACCGAGGCCCGCTTCCTGCGGGAGCGGCTCGCCGAGCTGCGGGAGGCGGCCCGGGGGGAGGGAGGCAATGCGGCGGTGCCCGCCGCGGCGCCGGCGGAGCCCCGCCCGGCTCCCTCATGGCTGCGGGTCTACCGCAGCTACCGTCAACTGCTGCGGCGCAGGCGCTGAGCGGTCACAGCTCGGCGGAACGCCACGCGTCTCGCAGCCGCATCCGCCGGCCCACGCTGAGAATCGCCCCCGAATAGACCCTGCCTGCCAGCCGCACCAGCCCGTAGGTGATCACCAGCATCACCACGACCGAGGCCGCCGTCTCCCAGATCGAGATGGCGTCGTTGGCCACCCGGATCGGCACCACGAATGGCGCCACCGGCGGCAGGAAGGTGGTCACCTGCGCCACTGCGCCGTTCGGGTTCTCCAGGGCGATGAAGGCGACCAGGTAGGCGCCCACCCCCACCAGAGTGAGCGGAGTGGCCACGCTCTGCGCCTCTTCCATGCGTGACACCAGCGCTCCCACCGCCGCATAGGCCACGCTGTAGAAGGCGAAGCCGAGCACGAACCACAGCAGCAGCGAGCCCACGGTCCCCGCCGCCACCTGCGGGACCTCCACCAGGTCGACCGCCAGCGCCGCCGCAGCTGCCGCCACCACCACGATCACCAGTTGCACCAAGCCGAGGACGCCGATGCCCAGCACCTTGCCCGCCATGAGCTGGTGGGGCCGCAATGTCGACAGCAGCACCTCCACCACCTGGCTGGTCTTCTCCTCGATGACCCCGTTCAGCGTCCACGCCCCGTAGCTCAGGATGGCGATGTACAGGACGAAGAGCCCGAAGAAGCTGGCGGCGGCGTTGACGGCGCGGTCGGGATCGGCCGGCTCCAGCCCCACGATCTCCAAGGGCTCCGCGGTGAGTAGCTCGAGCACTTCGGCGGCGGACAGCCCCGAAGCGGCGACGATCTCCTCCAGGCGCACCGCGAGCACCGCGCCTCCGACGAGCGACGTCAGCTGACCGTCTTCAGCGTCGCCGAAGACGCCCGATCCGGGCTCCTCCGGCAACACCAGCTTGGTGGCGTCCACGAGGAGGGCGTCCACCTCGCCGCCCTCCAGGGCCTCCTCCGCCAGACCGGCCCCGTCGTAGCGCTCGGTCAGGATCCGCACCTCGGCAGCATCGGCCAGCGCCTCCAGCGCGATGAGCAAGCCGGGCGGCAGCTCGCCGACGATCCCCAGGCGGTACTCGGCGGTGTCCTCGCCGCCGAAGAGTTGCGGCACGACGATCAAGCTCACCGCCACCAGCAGCAGGATGGCGGTGGAGATGCGGTAGGTACGGCTCCGCCCCCGCTCCCGGACTTCCCGGCCCGCCACCCGCGCCACCTTGCGCAGACCGCTCATCGGGTCACCGCTTCGAGAAACAGCTCAGAGAGACTGGGGGCCTCGAAGCTGAAGTGCCGGATCGGCCCGGCGGCCAGAGCGGCGGCGAGCACCGCCTCCAAATCCACATCCCGCTTCACCAGCATGGTCACCGAGGTGCCGTCCACCGCCGTGCTGAGGATCCCGGACAGATCGGGAACCCAGTCACCGTTGCCTCCGTCGACGTCGATCTCCAGGCGCCGGTGGGGGGACGCCTCCTTGAGGGCCCGCACCTCCCCGGCCATGACGATGTGGCCCCGGTCGATGGTCACCACGTCCTCACACAGATCCTCCACCAGGTCGAGCTGGTGGCTGGAGAACACCACCGCTCTTCCCTCCCGGGCCTGATGCCGCAGCACCGCACCGAGGGTGTTCACACCCAGCGGATCCAGCCCGGAGAAGGGCTCGTCGAGGACCAGCAGCTCCGGGTCGTGCAGGAGCGCCGCCGCCAGCTGCACTCGCTGCTGGTTGCCGTGGGAGAGCTGCTCCAGACGGTCCCCCGCCCGGTCGGCCAGCCCCAGCTCCTCCAGCCAGCGGTCGGCGGCGGCTCCCGCGGCAGCAGCACCCATGTCGTGCAGGCGCCCGAAGTAGACGAGCTGATCGCGCACCCGCATACGCGGGTAGAGACCCCGCTGCTCCGGCATGTAGCCGAACCGGGTCCATCGCTCCGGGCTCACCGGCTCCCCATCCCAACGCACCTCGCCGCGGTCGAGGCGCACCAGGCCGAACACCGCCCGCATGGCGGTGGTCTTGCCGGCCCCGTTGGGGCCCAGGAAGCCGAGCATGCGTCCCCGTGCCACGGAAAACGTGCACCCGTCCAGGGCCTGCACGGAGTCGTACCGCTTGGCCAGATCCGACAGCTCGAGCACGACCGTCCTCCCGGACGCGAAGGGACCAACCCTACCTGCCGCCGCCACCCGCCCGGCCGGCCACCCCGCCTTGCCTAAGCTGCGCCGGTCATGCAGGCCCGCGTCTGGATCGCCATCGTGCTCGCCACCCTCGGCTGGGGGACCAGCGGGGTGGCGGTGCGGGGAGCGCTGCTCGAAGGGGTTCCCCCCTTCACCATCATCCCGGTGCGATTCGTGGTGGCGTCGCTGGCCCTGCTCGCCTTCGTGATGATGCGGGGCCGGAGACTGCCGGTAGGGCGCCATCCATGGCGGCGGGGAGCGGTGCTGGGGGTGGTCAACATGGCGGGCCCCACCATCTTCCTGACCCTTGCGCTCCAGTACATCTCGGCGGGCCTTGGAGGTTTGCTGGTAGCGCTCTCCCCGATCCTGACCGCCGTGGCCGCCCACCTGCTGCTGGCCGACGAGCGGTTGCAGCAGGCCAAGCTGGCCGGGCTGGGAGTGTCGCTGGGCGGAGTGGCGGTGCTGCTCCTCTCCGGCGAGACCGGCATCGCCGGTGGTGGCGGCAACCCGCTGCTGGGAGGCGCACTGTCGCTGATCGGGGTCTCCTTCATCGCCGCCGGCAGCGTCTACAGCCGCAAGTTCGCCGTCCACCACCCCGTCCTCGACCTGGCGGTGCCCCAATTCCTCGTGGGCGCGGTGACGGCGCTGGCCGCCGCCGCCTGGGTGGAGTGGCCGCAGTTTGCCGGCGTGACCGCCGCCGGCTGGCTGCTGATGCTCTACATCGCCCTGATCGGCACAGTGCTGCCGTTCCTGATGTTCCTCAGGGTGGTGCAGTACGCCTCCGCTACCAAGGCCTCCCTGATCGGCTACCTGGTGCCCGTCGTGGGGGTGCTGGGCGGCATGCTGGCGCTCGACGAGCGAGTGACCCCCGGCATCGCCGCAGGCGGCGTCCTCATCCTGGCGGGAGTGCTGATGGTGGACCGGGCCGAGCGCCGCCCGCAGCGGGTGGCGGCGAGCTCATCACGGCCGGGAGAGTAGACCGGCCGCTGGTACCCTCCCGCCTCATGAGCACCCCGCGCCACGTTCTCGTCGCCGTCGCCTGGCCCTACGCGAGCGGCTCGCGGCACCTGGGCCACCTGGCAGGCGCCTACCTGCCGGCGGACGTCTTCGCCCGCTACCACCGCATGGCGGGCAACCGGGTGCTGATGGTGTCCGGCAGCGACATCCACGGCACCCCGATCACGGTGCGGGCCGACCAGGAAGGGGTACCGCCGCAGGAGATCGTGGACCGCTACCACGGCGAGTTCCTCGAGCAATGGGAGTACCTGGGCATCTCGTGGGACCTGTACACCCACACCGGGACCGACAACCATCGCCGGGTGACCCACGACCTGTTCCTGCGCCTGCTGGAGAAGGGCTACATCGGCAAGCGCACCAGCAGCCAGTTCTACGACCCGGAGGCGGAGCGTTTCCTGCCCGACCGCTATGTGGAAGGGACCTGTCCCCATTGCGGGTACCGGGAAGCGCGCGGCGACCAGTGCGACAACTGCGGCCGCACTCTCGACCCGGAGGACCTCCTCGCCCCCCGCAGCCGCATGAGCGGAGCGATTCCCGTGATGCGGGACACCGAGCATTACTTCCTGCTGCTGTCCGCCTTCTCCGAGCCCCTCCTGGAGTGGCTGAAGAGCCGCACCGGGTGGCGCAAGCACGTGCAGAACTGGGCGATCGGCTTCATCGAAGAAGGCCTGCAGGACCGTCCCATCACCCGCGACCTGGAGTGGGGGGTGCCCCTGCCGGTGGACGATCTGGGCCCGGGCAAGCGCATCTATGTGTGGTTCGAGGCGGTCATCGGCTACCTGTCCGCCTCCAAGGAGTGGGCGCAGCGCCGGGAGGATCCCGAAGCGTGGCGGGCGTGGTGGGAAGACCCCGCCGCCGAGTCCTACTACTTCGTCGGCAAGGACAACATCCCCTTCCACGCCATCGTGTGGCCGGCGATGCTGCTCGGCTACGGCGGCCTCAACCTCCCCACCGACGTCCCCGCCAACCAGTACGTGACCTTCCGCGGTGAGCAGGCCTCGGCGAGCCGGGGAGTGGGCAGACCGGTGGGCTGGTACGTCGCGCGGCTCCAGCCCGACGCCATCCGCTATGCCCTGGCCGCCAACCTCCCGGAACACTCCGATACGGACATCAGCGAAGACGAGCTGGTTCGCCGCATCAACGAGGAGCTGGTGTCCACCTGGGGCAATCTGGTGCACCGGGTGCTCACCCTGACCGCGGCCAACTTCGCGGGGCGTATCCCTCAGCCGGGAGAGCTCGACGAGGGGGATCGCGCCCTTCTCGCTGCGGTCGACGGCGCCCTCACCGCGGCGGCCGCTCAGCTGGAGGCCGTGGAGCTGCGCGCCGCGCTACGGGTGGCCATGGACGCCGCCGCCGAGGTGAACGCCTACCTCAACCGCACCGAGCCCTGGAAGACGGTGGCCGACGACCGGCAGCGGGCGGCTACCACCTTGTTCACGGCCCTGTCCGCCATCAACGGGGTCAAGACCGCCCTGTCCCCCTTCCTGCCCTTCTCTTCGGACCGGGTGCACGCCATGCTCGGCCAGCCGGGCCGGGTGTCGGAGCAGGGCTGGGCGCGGGCGGAGCTGACCCCCGGCGCCGCGCTGGGCGAGGTGGCGCCGCTGTTCGAGAAGGTGGAGTCCCTCACCGACTAACCGGAAGGCCACCGGCTCCTTCGAACTACCAGAAGCGCTCGCTGTCCTGCAGCGCCGGTCCCGACACCACCACCGGCACCGCCCGCTGCCGCGGGGTGAGACGGCGCGAGAAGGCCAGGATGATCGGCACGGTGAGGATCGCCGGCAGCACCAGCCACAGCGGCCGCTGCACCCACCATTCGGTGTTCGCCAGCGGCGGGGCCACGTAGCCGGTGATGAGGTACACGGCGGAGACCGCCAGCGCGAACCCGCTGGTGTGGAACAGGAACAGCGGCAACGAGAAACGGTTGGACAGCTCGTTGAAGGCGGCCCAGCGGGTCGAGGTTCGCAGCTTCTGGATCACGTAGTCCCGCACCAGCAGCGCCAGCCCTACCTGGAGCAGCAGCAGGGCGACGATCACCAGCGTGGGCGGGCCCATGTTGGAGAAACGATCTCCCGGCACCCCGACCATCGATCGCGGGTAGAGGCCGAAATTGGTGAGCGCCACCAAGGCGAAGGCGCCCGACCACAGCAACATCCACCCCACCTGACGCGGCGCCTCCACCAGCGGCCGGTAGAGCAACCCCATCTGGTGACAGAGGCCCCAGATCACCAGGAAGTTGACGTAGGCGGCCCACTCCTGGCCGTTCCCGAAGCGCAGCACGTCGAGCACCGCCGCGGAGCCGGCGAGGAACACCAGCACCAGCGGGCCCCACCTCTTGTGGGTCCAAATGGCGGTTGGAGCCAGCAGCACCAAGCCGGAGTAGACCACCAGGAACCACATCGGGCTGATGATGAGGAGCACCGCCTGGCCGAGCCAGTCGATCTCGCGGAATACGCCGATCACCGTGGCGATCACCACCCAGGCCACCGCCACCGCCACTGCGGGCACGATGAGCCGCTTGAGGCGGCCGGAGACGAAAGCCCACCAGCCGCCGCCCCGCTCGCTGACCTTCTTCCAAACGATCCAGTGGGCGTAGCCGCCCACGAAGAAGAACAGCGGCATCACCTGCAGCACCCAGGTCAGGATCCAGGCTCCCGGAGTGGAACCGATCGGGTTGTTGGCCCTCACCACGGCGCTGTCGAACTCCAGGATGGTGAAGGTCCAGTGGAAGACGACCACCACGATGAGGCTGAAGGCGCGCAGGAAGTCCACGTAGATCTCCCGTTGGGTGGTGATCGGCTCCGTGGTCGCCGGCACTCCCCTGCCGCGCTCCGCCATGGCTACCGGCCTCGTCGGTTGTTCCATCGAGGCTACCCGGCGAGCCCCGGCGGAGGCGGCTCGAATGCCCCGCGAGAACTCGTGATGCGGAGATTCGGCTCTGGAGCGCGAGCCCACGGGCGGCGCGCCCGGCGCACAACCCGGCGCGGCCCGTACCATTGGATCACCATGGAGGAGAGGAAGCGGTCCACCGGACGCCGGGCCCTCATCGCGGTGGCCGGCGGGACGCTGGTGGTGGCCGGGGTGGTGGCCGTGCCGTTGCCCATTGCCCCCGGCTGGGTGCTCGTCGGCGCCGGCCTCGCCGTGCTCGCCACCGAGTTCGCCTGGGCGCGGCGCCCCGTCGCCTGGCTGCGCCGGGCGGCACGCCGCCCCTCCGCCACCGACGATGATTCCGCCTCCGGCTGAGTCGGTAGCCCGCTCCGGGTGCGCTAGCTTGGCCGGTAGTGCGCACCTGCCCACCTTCCCCCGACCGCGTGCGGCCATGGCCGAACCGCTGATCGCTACCCGCCGCCTCACCCACGCCTACGGGGACGTGGTTGCCCTCACCGGCGTCGAGCTGGAGATCCCGCCCGGGCTCACCGGCCTGGTGGGGGCCAACGGCGCCGGCAAGACCACCCTCATCCGCATCCTGTTGGGCATGCTGACCCCCACCGCCGGCGAAATCGAGGTGCTCGGGGTCCCCGTGGGACGGGACGCCCTCCACGTGCGCTCCCGGGTGGGCTACATGCCCGAGGGAGCATGCCTGCCCGACGACCAAACGGCTGCCGACTTCGTCGGCTACGCCGCCGAGCTGGCCGGGCTTCCCCCCCGAGCCGCCCGCCGCCGCGCCTCAGAGATCCTGTTCCTCGTCGGCCTGCACGAGGAGCGGTTCCGCTATCTGAGCGACTTCTCCACCGGGATGCGGCAGCGGGTGAAGCTGGCGCAGGCCGTCGTCCACGACCCGGAATTGGTGCTCCTCGACGAGCCGGCGGCCGGACTGGACCCCGCCGGACGCGAGGACATGCTGGGGCTGGTACAGCGCCTGGGTGAGTTCGGGATCAGCGTGCTGTTCTCGTCTCACATCCTCGCCGACATCGAGCGCACCTGCGATTGGGTGGTGATGCTCGACGGGGGCAGGGTGCTGCGAGCGGGGCCCATGCGCCACCTGGGCACCGGTGACTTCCTGCACCTGGAACTGCTCGATGACCCGGCGCCGGTGGCCGCCTGGCTGGAGGGACGGGGAGCCACGGTGCGGCGTGACGGCGCCACCCTGCTGGTACNNGTGCACCGGTTTGGGGAGGCAGAGGTCACCCTGGAGGACGTGTTCTTCGTGGAGGCGAGGGAGGAAGAGGCGTGAACGGCGACGCGGTGATCTTCGACCGCGGCTACCGCAGCTACGACGAAGTCCGCCTGGGCCGCCGCGGTGCGGTCACGGCAGTCATCCGGGAAGGCTTCCGCCGGGTGCTGGGGCTGCGCCGCAAGGCACGCCGCAAGGTGCTGCCGTGGGGCCTGATCGTGGCCACGCTGGTATCGGCGTCCATCCTCATCGTCCTCCACTGGGTGATCGGAAACGTCCCCGGCGAGCCGGTCGAGATTCCCGAGCATGGCGAGTACTTCGATCTCATCTCCCGGATCACGCTGCTGTTCGCCGCCCTCGCCGGTCCGCAATTGCTGGTACCCGACCGCACCCAGGGAGTGCTCTCCGTGTACCTGTCCCGGCCGCTGCGCATGGTGGACTACCTGATCGCCAAGGCGGGAGCGCTGGTGGCGCTGATG
>JABAOH010002612.1_pt2 | contig 10735 bp, 10 predicted proteins | sample 7062181 | NCBI WGS metagenome assembly JABAOH01 (sample SAMN14538630, study PRJNA623070) | marine sediment metagenome | biome: marine biome [ENVO:00000428]; feature: marine pelagic biome [ENVO:01000023]; material: deep marine sediment [ENVO:00002113]; isolation source: pool of 5 deep marine... | reverse complement strand
ACTGCATCCAATTCGTTCGGGTCGAATTCCTTCACTTGAAGGTATGGGAATCTGTTGTTCTCATTACCACCAACATTAACTCCACAGTCCATGACAACTTTTGATTTTGGCGTTTCGACTAATATACATGATCTACCGACTTCTCTGAAAGATCCTAAACAAACCAACCTTACCCAATCTCTTTTAGTCTCTCTTTCACTGAATATATTTTTTCCAACTTTTTTTAGGAAAGTTTTTCTCCATTTAGTTTCTGTGAATAGCAGATGACGTATCGATCTAACAACTTTTGATGTTATCTCAGGAACTCTCTGTATCCTCGGAACCCAGAGAGTTTTTTGTTTTATTTGTTTGAAAGTTTCCCCGCCCTTACCTATGACTAGTCCAGGTTTTTCTGCAGTTATAATTACTAAACTCCTCTCGGGCTCGAATTTAATGTCCTTGACTTTAGCTTCTTCAGGTATAATTTCCATTATTTCTTTTTTGGCTTTCTCTGGCTCCAAACTGAGCGTGCTATCCGGTCTTACCTCTATCCTTTTCTTCAATTCTTGAACTGCGGATTTTACCTGTTCGGATGCATCGAGGAAAAAGAACTTATCTTTGGTATAGATTACAATTTCACAACCTTCCAACTCTACTCTATCGACTACATCCTTCGGTAAAACTTCCTTTACTTTCTTTAGAATTTCCATTTTGTTCACTGATTAGGATGAGTTATTTCTTCAAACTTTCGATTATTTTTTCGATTTCTTGTTTTTTCAACAACTTGAAACCTTTACTGTCTATTATAGCTATATCGATGCCGATACCACCTGAAGCGATGTCTCTCTCAACTGCTGCTTTCACAGCCTTTGCAGCAACCTTCTTTCCCTCATCCATTGACATGCCCTCTTTAAACAGGGCTTCTAGTACACCAAATGCCATAGGCGAACCTGAACCAGTCGAGAAGAATTTTTTCTCTTCTAGTTGAGATCCATCAGGGTGAAGTATGAACAGACTCGGACCTTTTTCATCGTATCCAGCCATTATCAACTGGACCATGTATGGGAAGAAACTCCATCTACCACCATAAAGTATGTTCGCTAGAAGATTCGCTGTTGCCGCCACAGTTATTTTTTTCTTATTTCTTAACTCGAAAAGATTTGCTTCTGCTTTGATGTAACGCGTTAAAGCTTGGATATCACCAACCATACCTGCTTGAGTTATTGCGATATGATCCATAATCTTGGTTATCTTTGTGTCTTCTTTTGATGCAACTAGGTATCCCATAGTTGCTTTTCTCTCAGCAGCTAATACAACGCCGTCTTTACAAACGATTCCTACAGTCGTAGTTCCACTTTTTACACCTTTCACATCTCTCAAGGAAAACACCTCAGAATTGATTATTAATTTTTTCCATTAGCATATTTAAATACTTTGGTTTAATAAGCCTTTGCAAAATAAACAACTTCCTTCGCTTTTTTATTGCAACAAATGCAGTTTGAGAATGTTTTTTCTTTCTTGAATGGTATCGTTCTTATCGTTGCTCCTGTTTCATCTTTAATTTTTCCCTCACAACTCTCATTACCACACCAACAGGCCCTAATAAAACCTCTTTTCCCGTTTAATACTTTCTTAAATTCTTCATAATTTTTAACCGTTCTTATGTTTTCTCTTAATAACTTTCTTGCTTTGTTGAATAAAGAGCTTTGAATGTCTTCTAGAATTTTTGGTATCTTTTTATTTAATTGACTTTCTTTTATCACAATCTTTTTTCCGTTATCCCTTCTAACAACAATAACTTGTTTCTTCTTGACATCTTTGGGTCCGATTTCTATTCTTAATGGGATACCTTTCAACTCCCACTCGTTAAACTTCCACCCAGGAGTGTATTCAACCCGGTCATCTAGAATTATCTCCAAATTCTCTAATCTCTTTTTGGCATCTTGACATTTCTTCAAAACTTTCTTTCTCTCTGTTGGTTTGTAGAAAATAGGTATTATTACTACATGAGTATGAGCAATCTTTGGTGGTATTAACAATCCTTTGTCATCGCCATGTGCCATTATCAAAGCTCCGATCATCCTTGTTGAAACTCCCCAAGAGGTATTCCAAACAAAACCTTCCTTTTCATTCTTGTCTAAGAATTTCATGTCGAAAACCTTTGAGAAGTTCTGACCTAAATTATGTGATGTTCCCATCTGTATAGCTCTTCCGTCAGGCATCAGCGCTTCTAATGTTGTTGTGGTTAATGCCCCAGCAAACCTTTCTCTGTCGGTCTTCTTTCCGGTTAAGAGAGGGATAGCCAAATAATCTTCGATAAACCTTTGGTATACTTTCAGAATATCCATCATCATCTTGTCCGCGTCTTTCATGGTTGCATGCGCTGTGTGGCCTTCTTGCCATAAGAATTCGGTTGTTCTAACAAAGAATTTTGTTGCTGATTCCCATCTCACGATATTACACCATTGATTGATTTTCAATGGAAGGTCTCTCCAACTCCTTATCCATTTACTGAACATATGATAGATGATAGTTTCACTCGTGGGTCTTATCGCCAATCTTTCCCCTAGTTTAGTATTACCACCCATCGTTACCCAAGCACACTCTGGCACGAATCCCTGGAAGTGTTCAGCTTCCTTTTTCAAGAAACTTTCTGGTATGAATTGTGGAAAATAAACATTTCTAACTCCTAGTTTTTTGAAATTTTGATCCATGGTTTTCATTATGTTTTCCCAGATGGCATAACCATTCGGTCTGATAACCATGCATCCTTGGACTGGAGCATAATCTGCCAATTCGGCCTTTTGAACGACTTGAGTATACCATTCTGAGAAATCATCCGATTTTTTTACTGTTATTCCTTCTTGTTCAGACATCTTATCACTTTAATTATAACATTTGTTCAATATCAATTCTTCTGATGGGGATGCTGGGATTTGAACCCAGGTCATAGGCTCCCAAAGCCCACATACTAACCAAGCTATACTACATCCCCTTATTAGAAAATTAGTAATCTGAGTAGAAAAATCTAGGATTAGTTCACTCTGGAAAACATTCACCTGTCACATCAATCACAAGAAATTTAGATTAATTAAGTATTAAAAAGTTTCTATTTTTCTATCTTAGTCATTTCTAGAACATAATCCTTGAAACCCATCTTCTTCCAGAACCCTATCGCGGGTGTATTAATTGTATAAGCACTGACTTTTATCCATTTTATACCTTTAGATTTGAACCACTCCAATAACTTCTTGGTTAATTTCTCTCCTACTCCTTTCCCTCTGTGTTCCTTTGAAACAAATGCATCCACAACATAACCTCTATTTTTGTAGATATAGTGATGGCCGGGCTTTTCTATTTCTCCCAGGACATAACCGACAATCTTACCATCCTCTTCAGCGACAAAGAAAACGCAGTCTTCTCTTTTAATCCTTTCTCTACATTCTTTTGAATATTCATCTACTGCTTCAGAGTCGTCGATAATTTCACAGAATCTTTTCTCATACTTTGCAAGGCCAATCTGTAATTCGCTCAATCTTTCTATATCTTTTTCAGTGGCTTTTCTGATTTTCATGATTTAATATTTTTATTCCCATAAATTAAAAGATGTTAATATCAATCCTATCCGATTTCCATTTCGGTTATGGTTGGAACACAAGATTAGAAGACGATAGTTTCCAGAACGCAAAAGAAGCCTTATCAAAATGTTTAGATTCGGATTTGATACTGATTGCTGGGGACATATTCGATTCCAGAAATCCAAGAACAGAGACCTGGGCCAAGACTTTAAAAATCTTGTCAAGGCCGTTGTTATCCGAGAACAAAGGATTTAAATTGATTGATAGGATAAACAAAGACTTACCAGAGATCTCGAATAGGACTTTGTCTGCTATTCCTGTTATAGCATTACATGGAACTCATGATAGAAGACCTAAGGGTCAGACTAATGTCATAGAGGCATTAGAACAAACAGGATTCCTCGTACATCTACATTGTAATGGTTTAGTCTTCGAGAAAAACGGTCAGAAAGTCGCGATACAAGGCATGTCTGGCGTCCCAGAAAGATACGCAAAACAAGAAATGGACAAGTGGGACCCTAAACCTGTCGAAGGCTGCTACAACATACTGATGTTTCACCAAAGCATAGAACCTTATGTTTATTCTCCATTAGAACCGCCCACACTCAACCTAAACAACCTACCGAAAGGATTCGATCTCATAGTTGACGGCCATGTCCATACTAAAAATTCAACCAAAATTGACAACACCCACCTCTTGTTGACAGGGAGCACTATAGTGACTCAATTGAAAAAAGAAGAGGCTGAAGTTGATAAAGGATTCTATCAGGTCGAGACTGGGCAAGAGACAAAGATGAATTTCATTCCCCTAGAGAACAACAGAAAGTTCTTCTACAAGGAATTGGAATTAAAACCAGACGTCACTATAAGAGCTCAAATAGAAGGAATTCTGAACGAGACATTCAAAGCAGAGTTCAGTAAAAAACCGATAATCAAGATAAAGATAATCGGTAAAGAGACTGGTATAATAGAGAAAGAGTTGAGGGAGATAGAGAAGAAATTCTCTGATNNCTTCCAGAAAGAATTGGAATCCGAAGAGATGACTAAAAAAATCGAGTTATTGAGGAATCTAAGGGAGAGGAAATTATCGATCGAAGAGACTGGGTTACAGATACTGAAGAAGAATCTCGATGAGTTGAAATTCACATCCACCTTTGATTATGATAATTTGTTCAGACTTTTGAGTAAAGGTGAGACTGATATGGCTTTAGACATTTTAACTGGTCAACAAAAGACCTTGTCTGCGTTTGGTGAAAAACATGATAACCAAAGTTAAGTTGAAGAATTTCCGTTCACATCTGAATTCAGAATTCAATTTCTCCAGTGGAACGAATGCTCTAGTTGGAATATTAGGGAGTGGGAAATCAAGCGTCATGAATGCTCTATGTTTTGGGTTGTTTGGAACTTTTCCTGATCTACAAGGTAAAAAAATAAAGTTAGATGATTTGATAATGAACAAACCTTCTGTACAAGATCAGGCAGAAATAGAAATCGAGTTTAAAATCGATGGAAAAACTTACTCTGTGATGAGAACGATTGATCGTGGTAAGGGTACGACCTATTCTGAAATTAGGGAAGGTGATAGACTCCTGGACGCTCCAAACACGCAAAGAGTGACTGAATTGGTTGAAAAGACACTGAAGATAAACTATGAGTTATTCTCTAAAGCCATATACTCAGAACAGAATGCATTGGACTATTTCTTGAGGTTGCCTCGTGGGGAGAGGATGAAGAAGATTGACAACCTGTTAATGATCGACAAGTTTGAGAAGGCCAGGTCTTCTGCCGTTTCTTTGAGGAATAAACTAATCGAGAGAAAATTGGGTAAACAGAGTGTAATCGAACAGACTGATGTTAACAAATTGAGAAATCTCCTTGGAGAATTGATTCAGGACTTGGATAAACTGAGAAAGGATAAACTAGAAGTATCAGCCGAGACAGAGGCTTTGGAAAAACAAAAGAATGAGATGGAAGCGGAAGTTAAGAGACTCGAGCAACTCAACAAAGATTTGAACTATTACAAAGAACAAGAGAAATCGGTTGAATCAGCAATAGAAGAAGTGAAGAAATTCATCAAAGAAATTGATGACTTATTGAGAGGAAGAACGAAAGAAGACATAGAAAAAGGCCTGAATGTGTTTTCTCAGAAAATAAAAGAATTGGGGAATTCCATAGAAGAAAAGAGAAAAGACCAGGAAAAACTGACTGAGTTGCTATCAGAAACAAGGACAAAAATAGACTTTATAGAAAAAGACAAGAAGGCAAAACTGGAAGCAGATATTTCCAAAAAACTCTCTATCAAGGAAATGATCGATGAGATAAAGAAGAAATATGGTCAAAAGCCTCTGGAAAAAATGCAAAAACAAAAACAAGAAATGGATAAGTTGATCGAGAAAATAACTTCCCTTTCAACGAGATTATCAGAAACAAAGGAAACACTCGATCAAATTTATGAATTAAAGGATCATTGTCCTGTTTGTCAGTCAAAACTCACACCTGCCAAGAAGAAGAAATTAATAAAGAATCAGAAAGAGAGAATCAAAAAAATCGAGAAAGAGATTAAGGTTATAGAAAAAGAAAGAGGGGTGAAGGAGGAGACCTTCAAAGCGATCGAAGATGTGGCCGATAAGTTCAAACAATTCCTGATAGAGGTTGAAGGATTGGACAAGATGCAGTCCCAATTAAAAGACTTGAAAAAGGTCTATTCAAAATCAGTTAAAACACTCGAATCTTATCAAAAAAATTTGAATAGTATTAAAATTAATATCCAAAACCTACAGAAGGAGACAGAGAACACTGAAGAAGATGAGAAGAAGTTATCCCTGCTCTATTCTCGGATCCCTGAGATAGTGAGGAAGAAAGAACGTTTGACTTATTTGAACACCAGATTAGAGGACGTGAGACTGAAGTTGACAGACATAAACAAAGGCTTGGAAGGACAGGATATCGAGAAGCTGAGGAAAGAATTCACTGAAGTTGTTAGTAAAAAGTCAGAGTTAGAGGAAAGACTGAAGAATTTGACTGAGATGTTCAAGGAGAAAGAATCTAGGAAAAAAGAAGAAGAGGAAAAAATAAAGATGGTCGAGACTCAGAAACAGGAAGTCGTGAAGTTGGAAAAGATTGTTAAAGACTTGAAGATATTCGAGAAAGCATTGGAAGGGACACAGGTTCAGTTGAGGACAGAGTTCATAGAAGCCGTTAATTTTACGATGAGTCAGATCTGGACTAACCTTTATCCTTATGAGGATTTTGTTGGCATAGGTTTGAACATCGAAGGAGGAGATTATGTATTACAGTTAAAGACACGAGCAGGGGGGTGGGTCAATGTAGATGGTATTGCCTCTGGTGGCGAGAGGAGTCTTGCCGCTTTAGCTTTAAGGATTGCTTTTGCACTCACACTTGCCCCTAACCTACAGATTCTTGTTCTTGATGAGCCCACCGCTAACCTGGATTCAAACGCGATTAAAATGTTAGGAGAAACACTGAGAGAGAGAATCAATCAATTCATTAACCAAACATTCTTGATAACCCATCAAAGGGAATTGGAAAGTGCTGTTTCAGGTTATGGGTATCGTTTAGAAAGAGATAAGGCAACAGATGAAGCGACTAGAGTTTTTAAATTGAATTAGTAAATTCATCTGTTTTTCAAACTTTCTAAAAAACTATAATACCAACCAAAAAACAAACATAAACCTACTTCTCATATCTAATTTTCAAATAGAGTTGGTAGAAAACTGTGATTATAAAAATGATATTCATCACGATAATGGGCATTCCTCCGATTAGAACTCCATAGATTATCCAAAACATCGTCCCGATAATAGTAGCGATAACCATTCCTAGAGATATATCTTCTACACTTTTTGTTTTATAGGATCTGATTAATTGAGGAATGAAACTAATCATAATGAAAATCCCACCAAGATAACCGATAATTTCTTCAATCATAATGGAATATAAATCGTGTTAAAATATAATAAGTTTTTATTTTCTATCATTAATATCCAAATTATGAAGTTCATAAAAAATCATCCGGCATTGTTCATGCCGGATATAAAAGCGCTCGTTATAGCAGATTTACATATTGGTATCTCTTACGAACTCTACAAATCCGGAATAAACATACCGAGTCAAGTCAAAGAGATGAAAAAGACTATTGAAAAGTTGATAAAACAAACGAAAGCAAAAAGACTGATAATACTTGGGGACATCAAACATGATGTTCCTGGTATAAGTGTTCAAGAAATGAGAGAAATACCAGAGTTCTTGGAATCATTGTCCAAAAAAGTTAAACTTGATATCTGTTTGGGAAACCACGACACTTATCTCAAGAAAATTCTCCCAGAGGACATAAAACTCCATGGAGCAAAAGGGTTCAAGATCAAAAAATTTGGTTTTAACCACGGGCATGCTTGGCCTTCTAAAGAACTGATGACCTGTGATTATCTGATAATTTGTCATACTCATCCAACGATTCAGTTCACAGACAAATTCGGTTACAGGATTGTAGAACCAGTTTGGATTAAGAGTAAGATAGAGCAAGAAAAAGTAGAAGAAAGATACAAAATCAAGAAAACAGGTAAATTGGAAGTCATAATCATACCTGCCTTCAATCATTTGTTAGGAGGAACGCCTGTTAACGTCAAGACAACTAGCGATGAACTTTTAGGGCCTTTGTTGAAGAATGAGTTTATCGATACATCTAGGGCTGAATTGTATCTATTGGACGGGACTTATCTTGGAAAGTTGAGAAACCTCAAATTCAGTGATTACCGTGTTTAATTCCTCATAAACGTTACTAGTTTCATCAATAATTTCCCTCCATCCCAAAAATAAATACGTAAAATTAAACCAATTTCCATTCCTTCAACAACTGTTTTTCATCATCATGTAGTCTATCCCAGATTTCCCTCAAACTTCCTACAGTACTTCGAGTGATAACCGACATCAGAGTATCCCCTTCATTTATCTGTCTGCCAATCGTTGGTTCCTCCATAGATATAGCAACTTTATCCCCAGTATTTGCAGAAGGAATAATCTTCCCTTCTTTCTCGATGTTTTTTATCTTTCCCACATCTTTACCATCCTCTTTCTTCATAGGGGTGTTCGGTTTGACAACTCCTGCCAATACCTCAACTCCAAAGACCGCAGGTTTTCTTTTCCTAAAAACAAACCCGGGCAAAATCCTGAACTTACAAGGACGTACTACTTTCTCGAGTTTATCCAACTCTCTCCTCTCTTTTTTCTCAGAACACCATTTCTGATAATCCTCAATCAAACGATAAATGATGTTATTCTTAAAGATCTCAATCTTGAGATCTCTTGCCATAGCTTCAGCATCTGGTAAAACTCCTACATTAAAAGCCAAAACAACTTTCTTCAAGTCATCTTTTAAAGGATGCAACTCGATTATATCTTGTTTTACCACAGAGCCTACTTCTGCCTTTTTTATTGGAATCTCATTCTTCTGTAGTATCTTTATCAAAGCTTCTAAACTTCCTAATGTGTCCGACCTCGCTATAACACCTTCCCCTTCTTTAGAGAATTCTACTTCTTCCATTTCTTTTTGAACGGTTTTCTTTGCTTCATCTACTTGAGATTGGTTCGACACACAAATGATTGGACTTCCGGCTATCACGGTCTCAAGGCCAGGCGCAGAGATCTTTATTCCAGCAGCAGCATGAACTTCATTCACGGAATCAAACTTTTTCTCAACTCTCAATTCCTTTAAAACAGGAGGTCTGAGTAATGCTTTTATCTTCGTGACTATAGGTTCTTTTCCTCCTATGACCAAATAATCGCCACGTTTTACGGTCCCGTCATAAATTATAGCATCTATCGTTGTTCCAAGACCCGTAACTTCTTTTATTTCTAGAACCGTTCCTCTACATCTTTTTGACAATTCTAATCTGTCTTTCAAGAAAGCTTGTGATAGGCCAGCTAACATCATCAACAACTCTGGAACGCCTTCACCAGTCTTCCCTGAAGTAGGAACTATAGCTATCTGTTTCTTAAAATTATCAACCCTATCAAACCTATCCGCCTCAAAACCGCGCATGGATAACTGTGAGACTAGGTTGTAAACCCTTTTTTCTAAATCATCCTGAACACCTTCACTCTGTTTTTTAAAACTATCCATAAAACATGCATTCTGGTATGGATACCACCCAGGAACCAAATCTGTCTTAGTAGCAGCAACTAAAAAAGGAGTTTTGAACTGTTTCAAGAATTCCAGTGATTCATCTGTTTGTGGTTGAAACCCCTCATTTATGTCTATGACTAAAATAGCCAAATCAGCGACCGACCCACCCCTTCTTCTCAAAGTCGTAAAAGCCTCATGACCAGGAGTGTCTATGAACAACAAGCCAGGAATATCAATCCCTATCTTAAGTCTTTCTAATAAAGGACCGCAGAATTTTTTCACTATATCGATAGGAATGAATGATGCTCCAATATGCTGAGTTATACCTCCAGCCTCTCCAACCTGAACAGTTGTGCCTCTAATCGAATCTAACAAGAGTGTTTTCCCATGGTCTACATGACCCAACATTGAAACGATAGGTTGTCTCATACCGAACACCTATTTATTATTTTAAGTCAAGATTTAATTTGTGATGCGATGGCTTTAACTCTTAATGATATTAAACCAATAGGTTTATGTATTACTACTCAAGAACTTTTTGATACAAAAAGATTTTTATACAACTATTGTGACGGCCTGATACTCAGAAGTAAAGATGCCAACCTAGTAAACAATCTCACAACGTTCAAGAGAGAACTTAACAGTATGAGAACACAAATTAAGTATTTGTCTGGGTACAAAGCAATAATCACGAGTAACATCGACAAAATACTCGGGATTGCTACATCGAGATATTCGAAAGATGAACCAAGGGCGGTAGAGCAGTTGGTAATGAACGGAAAAAACATGATTAAAAAGATTCTAAGCGCGAATAACTTCGAGGATATATTAGCCATGGAAGGCGAATTCAAGAGCAAGATAACTCTACCAGTCTACGAATTGTTCATAAAGAGTTTGAAGAGGTCTAAGATAAACGTTATTTAAAGACTTCTCCAGTTTCTTCAGACCAGAACAATAAATCCAATTCAGCCAAAGGAATATCAACTTTCTCAGAGAATTTTCTCATTTCTTCTTCTATGTTTAAGTATTGTTTTTT
>JABAOH010002310.1_pt3 | contig 10735 bp, 14 predicted proteins | sample 7062181 | NCBI WGS metagenome assembly JABAOH01 (sample SAMN14538630, study PRJNA623070) | marine sediment metagenome | biome: marine biome [ENVO:00000428]; feature: marine pelagic biome [ENVO:01000023]; material: deep marine sediment [ENVO:00002113]; isolation source: pool of 5 deep marine... | reverse complement strand
ACGTGGGCTCTATATCAAACTGAAAAGGAATCCGAAGCATCTGGCAACCGAGGAGTTTTCCGGGTGAAACGCTGCAGAACGCAGGAAACAAGAATAAACAGAGGTCTAAGCGAGTTTCCATGCAAAAAAGTGCGCTTTGGCTATCTGCAAAGCTTCACAGAGGAATTCAATTCAAACATAGAAGTCGCCTGCAAAACATGCCCCCCAAGCCCGCATCCAGAAGATGTAATGTGTGAATGGGTGTTTACCCTACGGAAATAGGAGTTTACACCATCTATTTTCGCTTACGAAACAGCATGATGTCGTCTTTTTGGCAGACGTATTCAAAGCCGTCTTCCAAAAGCTTTCTTGCTTCATCAACTGTCTCCGCGACTGCTGAGTAATATTCGTCGCTTTCAAAGCCAATTAGTTGCGTGTAGACCAAGGTGCTCTCGACGTTTCGATGTCCCAGCAGCTTCATGACATGTAGAATGTCACGAGTCTTTTGGTATTCTATTGTTGCCTTCCAGTGTCTGAGAGTGTGGAAGTGTATCCGATCTAACCTAGGGTTCTGAAGTTTTATAGCAAGTCTCTTCCTGGTAGTGTTCAATTGATTGTTCATTCCTTTGTAAGTTGCCTTACCAAAGAGCCTCTTATTCTTCTTGGGCAGCGCTTTCAGCATGCTTTGCAGCTTGTTTGATATCTTTAAGGCTCTTGGCGTCCCATCCTTTTCAGTTCTGTTGACGTAACAGGCATTCCTTTCGAAGTCGATGTCTACCCATTCCAGTCTTAATGCTTCGCCTATTCTTATCGGAACCTCCTTCAAAAGTTGAAGCAAGGCTGCAAGCCTTGTGCTGGATCCTGCAATTAGGGCATCGATCTCCGCTTCTAATGGTATGAAAGGCAATTTTCGTTTTACATTGAATTTTGGGCATTCGAAATGAAAACCAACGAAGTTGGCAAACCCTTTGTAGACTGCTGATGCCATCCTCTTAGTATTCTCTGACCATGTTTTCTGTTTTGCTACGACTCCTTTGATTGACTCGGGGTTCTCTAGATCTGCACCATATTTCATTAGCAGCTCTAAGTATTTTTTGTAGCTGAAGATTGTTCTTTCGCTTCTGTTTTCTTTGCTTAAGTACCATAGAAATTCAACGATCTTACCTTTGACTTCAGCTGTTGACTTTGTGGCTCCCGCGGCCCGCTTTTTGGTTTGGGATTCCACTTTGGCCAAGTTTTTCGCCTCGACTTCCGAGACGCATACTAAGCGATCTCTGTTATAGTCACGGAATCTATTTAAACCTTTCTCTGTTATAGTCACGTTTGAACTACAATGAGAACCTACATCTTCACTACTTTGGAAAGAAAGATTCTGAAAGGATGGTTGAGTGGAGAGGTCGCTTTGAAGGATATTCGTCTTAGGAAGATTCTTTCTAGGATCAGGCTCTTTAAGGACTTGTCGAACGACGTTGAAATCTACCTGACTGCTCGCAATAGACTCGCTGAACCTAAGGCCACATGAACGGCAGAAGTAGCGCTGTACTTCACCACCATGGATGTAGCGTAAACCGTCTTTCCACATTCGGTGGCTACGGCAATCTGGACATGCAGGCTTCCTAGATTTCTTTGACAAGCTCAAAACCTGATGCCAGCTTGCAAGTTAATAGAATGTGGGTTTTCAGGACCAGTCATCAGAACACGAGCAACCTCAATCTCAGATTATTCTTCGAAGAGATACTTCCTGTCCTCTTCCATTTTCGTTGATAGCTCTTAACATTTACCTCACGCTCTAGCTTTGATGACCCATCTGCTCTCTTTGCCTTCAGAAACCCACTCTGGATTGAATGACTTTAGAGCATCACTGAGTTTGTGCCACGTGTCCCCAAGATAGGCATTTGGAATAACAACTACATCGCTCCCATCTTTGAGTATATCTATATCATCTTTCCACTTCTTGGCTGCAGATTGAACCATTTCGATTAAAGGCACTTTCTCTGACTTCCTGAGTTCGGTCTTGGTAGCGTTGAGGATTATTGGTTTATTGCAATGTGGGCATTCCATTGTGGACAGTTTCTCTTCCAAGTTTTCTCACCTCCTTCGATTCATGCTGGCCAGTCAGCTCCCTCACCCATCTTCTCTCTAGCTTTCAAATAACCCAGCTTGTCTTTATCCATAGACGGGTGATAGTATGGGTGCCAATTTTTTGCCAGAAAATGACTTTCCTTAACTGGTTTGTGCGGATTTGATGGCAAGTGAAGTGCGTGCATTACGTTGCCTATAGTGGCTGTTGGTTTTCGGCGTGGAGGAAGCTTTTTCAAATTGAACTTCGGTTTGAGGTAATGCCTCTGACTGGGCCAGTAGTATCCTCCTTTCTTCTTAATGAACTTCAACTTTCCAGATGTGACATAGCTTTTAACAAGCTTTTCAGCCTTATCTTCGCCAAGGTCACACTTTTCAACTAACAGCTTGACTAGGTCTTTCAAGCTGGCTATCCCATGTTCACTGATGTACTTCATTATGGTGGCGTTCGGGTTCTCTGTAAGCTTTTCCGCTTCATCCTCGAGTTGGAAGTCTTCTGACATTCTAATCACCTAACCATGATTTGAGAATTAATGAGAATATGAGAATGGAGTTCTCACTAGAGAAAATAGGAGAGCGTCTCATTAGCGGAATGGGTTGCTGTGCAGCCCTCTTCTCTATTCTCCCAATTCTCCTGATTCTCTTTTTCCTAAAACTCGTATTTTTCAAACTTTTCATCCTCCAAAAGATTTTTGTACAGTATGATGAAGAGAGGGAAGTTCACGGCACAATCGAAGGCAAGCTTTGACGCCTGCTGCAAAACAACGTTGTAAGCAACTTCATTCTCGCACACAAAATATACTCCACCAAAGGTTTTCACACATTTCCAAATGTTGTGATAGACCTGGTCGAACTTGTTAGACCCTGTTGAGATCTCGACTGGTATAGTCAAATTAGCTTTCTTCAAACAGATGTCTACGTATCCGCTTTCCACTTTTTTCTCTACGAGTTTCCAACCGACTTTCTTGAATTTTTCAATCACGTGACCTTTCATCTCTGAATGGCTATGCTTTCTTTCGAGCTTTTCTCCTCTGGCTTCATAAGGCCACTTTCCAGTCAGGATGTGGAAGGCTGCGAGTCCTTCGGGTCTCAGGAAGTAGAAGATAGGATTGCCAGCAGCCTTTATTCTCTTAAAACCGATCAACCCTTTTTTCGCCAGAATTATTGCATGTTGTTTGAAATCTCCACCTGTAGTCTTTAACTCTCGCCTGAAGTCTGAGGATTTGCATGCCAATCCCTCTCCTAGCAGGAGTATTATGTTCGTTTCTTCTCCAGTGACGTTCTGTATTTTGCTCTTAACTGAGTTGGACCAGTTTGATTTCTCCAGTATTTTTTCCGGCAATATTCTCGGTGGCTCATTTTTTAGAGATGCAGACGAAATCATTGGGTGTGTAATTAATTGGCCTTCAGATTTTTCACCAGTTTCATCATCAATAGGATACTTTTCAAAGAAGGACCGCATGTATTCCCTGGTTTCATTCCTTGTTACTTGACCAGTGAATGTCACTGGTTGTATCTGAGCATGGAATGGGTAAGGAAAGGAGTCTCTATTCAGCTTTACAAAGGCCTCTCCTTTGCTCAACAACCCAAGATGTTCGGACTGTTCTCCGTTTAAGCCCATGGCATTTCTAATGACGTCTCGATCTTCTTTCCTCACTAGCTTGTGGCAGATTTTAGTAGCAGTGTTTGCGATAACTTCGGAACTGAGCTTTGATGGTTGTTGATCCACCACAATCGTGCCCCATCCGAAATCCCGCATCTCACAAAGAGCCACTTCAGGCGCTAACATTATGTCTTTGTCAAAGTTTGTCTTTGGTGCAAACACGTTGTGAGCTTCTTCTATGACAAAAACTCCCTTCGTCTTCTCTCGGTCATCTTTTGCTTTCAGGTATTCGTAAACCATGCCGTAGATGACTTCTATCAGAAAGCGTTTGTTCTCGAGTAGAGGAATTCTGGATAAATCAAGAATAACGAATTTCTTCAGCATGTCCTCCAACTTAACACCAATTCTCGTTGAGAAGACAGGACCTAGACTGGCCTCAGTCAGTAACATGAGTCGAGTCAGTATCGATCTTTTGCTTTCTCTATCAAAGTTTGAGAGAGGTTGATAGACATTTATTTTGTCTCTCAGCTCAGCGAGTGTTGGATGAGTATCGCTCTCTTCGTATAATTCCTTGAGACATCTCACCAATATAGAAGCAGATGGTTCCCTTAAGCCAAAAGCGTGGATGAACATGTCTGTGAAAGTTTCAATCCAGGTCAGGACATCGACGGATTCTGGAGGTCTAAGTGGATTAAACTTAAAATCATTCTTTCCAACAGAGAAAATCCATAAATGTTTTGGTACTGAGACGTTGTCTTCTTTCTGCAGAGGCTTTAGTAAGTTAATGTAATCAGCTTTCCAATCAAACACTATTGCTGACTTCTTTTCTAAAAACCATTGATAGAGCAACGCTAGTACAGTCGTAGTTTTACCGCTACCTGTGATTCCATTGACAAAAAGATTTGTGGAGATTTCTAAGTCTCTCAACCCGAATTCATGTAAAATCCTTCTGCCTTTAGCGACTCGTCCTATCGTGAAATCTCCAGAGGCTTCCATTTTTGTCGGTGCAAAGAATCCAAGTTTTAGATGTAGGATGTCTTCTGTTGCAAGCTTCACATGAATGATGTCGTTTATTGTCTCCTCGATCTCCTTTACCTCATCCTCGGTTTCTAGAAGCAAAGTTCTCAAGAGCGGGTTAGCTAATTGCTCAACGTTTTCACGCTTTGCTGCTTCATCATATTCTACGATCTTTTTTATCCTATTCTTTAGCAATGAAGACACTCCTGAAGATTTTCAAACCAAGGGCTGCCAAGAGGAGAAATGCTAGTGGGATTATGAGAAACCAAATCTCTATAGGCGCCTTATATCCTCCCAAGGTAAAAATAATTGTATAAATATAGCCAAAACAAAAAGCAACAAAACCAATTAAGACTAGCCAAACTATAAGTTTCTCTAGGATTTTTGGTTCGAGCAAATTCTGTCCCCCTCGAATCGGAGATTGTAAGTCGATTTTGTCTTATCTTCGATGAATTTCTGGAGCTTTTCTTTCGCAACGACGCAATCTGCATCTTTGCTGAAGATTGAATCAAAGACTCCTAATGCATCACGACCGAGATCTGTCACTCTCAGTTTTGGGAAGAGCTTCTCCATAAGACTAGTTGATACCTTTGTAACGTACTTCTCTAGGAAATCGTGGATTCTCTTCTCAACAATATCTGGCTTTACACCAGTTAAACGGAAGATGGTTTTGGCGTTTGTCACGCCATTGGCTATATAGAATAGGATAATGTAATCTGTTTTTGTCAGGAAGATATTGTGTTCTGTTTCCAGACATTTCTTACAATGAACTTCGTTCAGGTATAGAACACAGCAATTTTCGCAGACCAGGCGTTTACAGTGAGAGCATCTTTTTGCATTTTTTCTGTCTATGCTCATACCACATTCGCAAAAGAATGGTCCAACTATTATCTTCCTGTGCTTGGACTTGGAACCAAGGTTGAGTTCACGAATGTTTTTGCTCAGAATTGGCTCATCAGCGATCTCACCGGCCATCTCGATTGTCTCGATGGTCAATTCTTCTGTCTTGTTTTCCACGACCTTATCTCCTTGAATATGATTTTCTAATCCTTCTTTGCGGCCGAAAGAATATCATGGGAATTCTCAAATGGCAATTCCATATTGGCCTTGTCAAAATTCGATTCTTGTGGCAGACCGCATGCTGGACAGTGTGGATTCTTGACAATTTTTATCGAGTTAATCTCTGCCTTCAAAGCGTCATAGATTTGATAGTATATGTTCGGTTCTATACTTGTTATGAGTTTGACCGTTTCCCATAGAGCCATACCCGTTATTACATCATTCAAGGAAGCGATGGCTGGAGCCGACGGAACTTGGAGAAGATCATCCAAACCATACTTCGAACTAAGTTTTCTCTTGGTTTCAGAATCGAGTGTTTCCCGCATCACGTCAAGTTGAGATATGGAAGTTATACATTCAAAGCAGGGCGAAACGTTGGGGAGAACCACTTGCACTGAACCGGCCATAGTGGTTAGCTCACTTTCTTTTGACTGGATTCTGGCACCCAGAAAGATTGCTGGTTTTTTGAGTTTCAGTGACAACCTATTGCAAAAGATCCTCGCCATGAGATTGTCAGGACCTACTACTAGAAAATCTACATCTGACAATAGTTCAGAAAGGAGTGGCTCATAACTCTGGACCTTGTCTACGTATGCCGTGACCTTGACATCCGAGTAATAATCTCTAATGAGATTTCTTATTGATAACGCTTTGAATTCTCCTATACAGTTAGGAGGAATGAACACCCTGTTTCTGTTGTGTTCTTCCCATTTATCTGGATCGAAAAGCAGCATATTGCTGCCCATGCTGGCGAGGTCGAAGGCGACCTTTGTGTTCCCACCTCCTACTCCTATTAAAGCAGCAGTGGATGCTGAAATCAAAAGCTGTCCTTCTGTGCCAAGGGCTTCAACTTGCCTGTCAAACCTACTCAAGTCCAAAATCTTGTAAGGTGTCTGTTTCATGCCATTTTCAAACCTGTAGAAGAAAACCTTCCCTTGATTGAAGACACCGGAGAGTTGGTACGGATAATGTCGCGCTACTCTCATGTGTGTTTTTGCATCGCCGAAACTCAACACATCCATTGGATGAGAGTGCATCGTCACAAGGAGTGTTTTACCTTGTTTCTGAAGTTTAGGAAACTCTTCTGCAATATATTGTGGAGATACGTGAACATGTCCGAATGTCCGTTTCTCATAGTCACTTTCACTCGGGATCAAGACATCTGTGGTTAACAATTTCCTTCGCCTAATCTTGCCGAAGAAGAAGACAGTTGTCTCCAAGGGCGAGGATCTTAGAACTTCCTCTACCTCAGTCATAATTCCCTTTGACAGAAGAATTTCATCGAGTTCTTGATTCAATCCTTTAATCCTTCCAAGAATTTTAATGCCATAATCACGTAGTCGACTAAACTGAAGTTTGGATGCCAGTTCACCAAAACGCATAGTTTCACCCATCCTTTGCCTAACATTGCTGGTTCAGTGAGTATTTCATCGAGGTGTTGAGATCTCTTGCCATGAACTCTGAGCTTTCGGTCAACATAGGCATCGGGAGAGCGATATGCCGACTCGGGGTGAAGATTGACGAGCAAGGATGTGGTGCGCAGGTTGAATTTCCTAGGCAATTTGAGGTTTTTAATGAGAAGATGTATGTAGGTGTTTGAAAGGAGAGAGGATGGGAAGATATTTCGCAGACTTTTGTAATCATGTAGAATTCTTCCTCTTTTCGTTTTTAATCACCAGTACTTGAAAGATGGATAAGCAGCTATGGACTCGCCGTCTCTCACTTTGCCGCCGATTGCTTCGTAGTCATCTATCTTTCGACTTCTTTCATTCACAAGAACCGAATCTGGTGGAAGATTCAAGATCTGCTTCGCTTGAGCACCTGTAACTTCTTCGTCAATAGTATAGGTTTTACCATCTCTTTTTACATGGATGCTTCCCAAGTAATCTTTCACCTCCCGAGCTTTCTATACTCACTTTTCGCAAGAAATTGAAGCACTAGTTTAGTATTCCAGTCTCCTTCGTATTTTCTCATATTTCATCATCAAGTGGATAAAAAGGCATGTTGTATGGGAAAAAAGTGGCTGAGAGACATCTATTTATAGATGAAAAGTCGATTTTTGAAATGTTTTCACAGACTGGAGATTTTTCAACCGATGGAAGACTTCCAGTAGCTTGATGTAAAGGGTGAGTATATCAAGGATGGAAAAAAGATACTTATATTACACAGTTGGATTTCGCCGAAGCACCGAGAGCTAGAACCTTATGCGAGAGAGGTAGCCCTTGAGATGAAGAACAGGAGACTTGATGGTGTGATCGTCAAAGAATCACCAGTTAAAAGAAGTATTCGGAAGCTAATGAAGAAATATAAAGCGAGTTGGGTGTTTGACCTGCATTCTGATGTTCCTTCTAGTTATGCGCGCTTGCGTGATGCGTATAAAGATCTGCTCGAGAAACACTATCCCATAGCAAGGATTGAGTATGGAGGGAGCGTTTGGGATCCAGATGCAGAATTGTCCATGCCAGTCAGAAATCGGGTGGGTATGCTTCTTGATGAGTTTCAGGTTAGAAAGTATGGCAGGCGTGTCTTAGTATTGGATGCTTTTTGGCCAATGCAACGTTACGAAAGACTACTTGGTTTTGGGCTTGTCTTTGTTAGACCCATTGAAGTATCTGTAGACCTCGTCAAGTCTTTGGCTGAGTACTTGTACGAGCGGTTTTAGTAAATCATATTCATCTGTTAGTCTGAAAATTTCACGCCAAACTTCGGTTTCATCCTTAAGTATCAAGACGCCATTTTTGGTGAATTGAATTTGGGAAGGTTCCTCCTTTTCGTCAAGAGGATTAAGAATTTGAGGTTGGAAGCTGAGTAACATGCGAACAACATTGCCAACGCTTGTCGGTTTTTTAATTTTCCTCACAAGGTCTCTATTTCTGATGTAGGCAAGTTCATAAGGGAAATTCCTATCGCGTTTTTCTAACAGAAGCTTCAAAATCATATCGATGATCCGCCACCTTGTCGCTACAGACTCTAGAGTGAATACTTCAAGTTGATTCAGAAGTTCCTTGATTCTCCTTCTATTCCCTACTTTTAACTGAGGAAAAGAAGACCGGGATACCGTAAGGTCTCGGGAATTCGTCACATGGGGCACCGATTTTCTGCATAGTTATATGTGCCCGCAAACTCGGAAACACCACAAAAGCTGCGCATAACAGATATGTTTTAGCCATTATTTAAGCTTTCGAAACCAGGCTGGATATACACATAAGAATCACGCATATATCAGCATTAATCTAAAATGCTGAAGCGTGTTTTAGGTGTAAGCTGAAATAAAATGAACTCATCAACAATTTTTTTAGTAGATGTTCTTTCGGTTTAGATGTCCCTGGCACTCTATCGCTCTGCCCTTTCTATATTTTTCTCTTGATTATTCCTCATTCTCAGAATTCTAAGCAAGTAGTCTAGAAGCTGTTCTGAACCTTCTGGGTTTTCTTATTACCTTAAGCAATCTTTCCCTCAAGACCAGTTCATGTATAGAATTGACCAGATAGTTCCTAGTCACAAAAACTACGTCCTTTGTATCCTGAAGAATTCCATGAATAAATTTCTGCGCCTTGCCATTGATTTTGCCCTCGTCACCGTGTCATTGACTGGTGGCTAAGTAAGATCATCATCTGACTGAGTTCTGTAGACATTCAATCCGTAATGATCCTTAACAGAGTGTTGTTTTGTTAACCCTTTTTGATATTTTTCTCTTGCTTCTTTCTCTACTTCAGCCTTGCATTTTCTGCATAGTGGTTTACCCATCCAGTCTCCTTCTACGGCGAACTTTATATCCAAACCTTCAATCCACTTCTTTCTACATCTTGAGCATTTCATACTAACGATGCCGATTAAAGAAGGCATATGTTTTGTCAATAAACGAAACTCCGTTTTTACCTCGTTCTTAACTTCAGAAACATGAAATTAGAAGTGGGATCACTTATATTGCCCGTTGGAAAATCCAATGGTATTGGAGGAGATGTTGTCAATAAATACTATTAACAACAAAAGTTAACTAGTGTTCGCTGATGTCAATCTCCACAGAACTCACCAAGAGAGTCACTGATATAATTGGAAGGATCGACCAAAGGGCAATAGTGACTGAAGGTGAACTTGAAAGAAACTTTCTGAACATCATTGAAAAGGAGCTAAAAGCACGTGGCTTGTCGCCAGTAATTGAACAACAACGCAAGATTATTCGTGGGAGAAGTGATGCAAGAATCGGGGGCTTGGTTTTTGAGTTCAAAAAACCCATACGACCCCTTCCAGAACTCTTGGCAAAGAAGAAGCAGATAACAGCTACATAGAACAATACAAACAAAAAAATCTTCTTTTGCGAGGCATCTTAACAGATGGCGAGAATATAATTTTCGTAGATGAAAAAAAGCGAATCATTGAACAGGGTAAACTCGAGGATCATGTATGGATGTTAGAGGCATGGGTTCTGCTCTATCAATGAAAGTAGCATCTCCTATAGATCTTAAGATACATCTTGGACCGGCTTCCAGCGTCGGAAAGCTCTTATCAAGAAATTTTTTGAAGAGTATGGAAATCACAAGACTGATCCTTTCATCAAGGAAAGCTTTGAGATGTGGAATGGTGTTTATGGATGTGCAACTAACCTAAATAAGAAAGCCATATAGGCCATGAGGTCATTTGCCAAGAACTCTTTGGATATTTCACTACGAACTAGTACTGACGTGGAAGAATTTCTATTCGTTGTTCAGACTTATCTCTCCATTTTGATGAAGCTGCTAGTAGGCGAGGTAGCGATCCAAAAAAGCATAATTTCTGCAGCGTCGTTGGAAGAACTTCTGGGCGAATACGTTGTGCTTGGATATGAAAAACTTTCTGATCGTATACCATTTTTTTCTAGGGTTTTTGAGTATGACACGTTCTACTGGTTCGTCGATCTTACGAATGTCTTTCCTCAACTTGGCAGAGTGATTTCCGATTACTTGTTAAAAATAGCCAAGACATTGGATCTGATGGACTTCACCAGTGTTTCAAGCGCGC
>JABAOH010002346.1_pt1 | contig 10738 bp, 12 predicted proteins | sample 7062181 | NCBI WGS metagenome assembly JABAOH01 (sample SAMN14538630, study PRJNA623070) | marine sediment metagenome | biome: marine biome [ENVO:00000428]; feature: marine pelagic biome [ENVO:01000023]; material: deep marine sediment [ENVO:00002113]; isolation source: pool of 5 deep marine... | reverse complement strand
GGTCCGTCACCAACGAAATGGCCCACCTTGTAGCTGTGGAAGGTGACGGTGCGGGCGGCCCAGAACACAGGACCTTCCGCCAGACCGGTAGTGGCGTCGAGGCCGCTGGGCACGTCGACGGCGAGAACCGGATCTTCGACCAGTGTCCAGCGGGCAACCGAAGCGGGGAGCTCGCCGCGGAAGCCGGCCCCGAACAGCGCGTCCACCACCAGGTCTGCGCGAAACGGATCGCGCCAGGGGCTGATGGGTACCCCGGCGGCCGCGGTCGCGGCATGGGCCCACCGGGCGCCGTCCGAGCGGGGCTCGGCGAGCGCCAACACCTCGACCGCCGCGCCGCGCCGGTGGAGGTACCGGGCGGCCACGTAGCCGTCACCGCCGTTGTTGCCCGGCCCGGCCAAGACCACCACCCGGCGGCCGTAGCCGGCGCCCATCCTGACCGCCGCCAGCGCCACGGCGAGGCCGGCGCGTTCCATCAGCACTTCGACGGGCTCGGTCGCCCGGGCGTCGAGTTCGGCAGTCTCGGCGGCGCTCAGCACCGGTTTCACGAGACGAAGGGTAATGAGTCGGCGGCTCACACTCCGGTGATGCCGACCCCAAGCGGCGCCGCGCTCAGTGCTCTCCCACCGCCACCGCCATCACCATGGCCGTCTCGTCCGTGTGCGTGATGGTGACCAACACCTCGCTCACCCCCAGCATCGAGGCTCGATCGCGCGCGGTGGCGAAGAGGTTGACACGGGGCTGGCCCCCGCCGGTGACCTCGATGTCCCGCCAGCGGATACGGCGCCATCCGGTTCCCATGCTCTTCATCACCGCCTCCTTGGCGGCGAAACGGGCTGCATAGCGGCGGGCCGGGTTGGCGAACCGCGAGGCGTAGTCGCGCTCCCCTGCGGTGAAAACCCGCTCGACGAAGCGGGGATACTTGTCGAGGAGGTGCTGCACCCGGCCTATTTCCGCCAGGTCGATACCGAGCCCGATGATGCGCATGGGGCAGGACAGTACTTGGTACTGGGTACTGAGTACTGGGACAGAAGAGCTACTAGCCGCCAGTCCAGTCTCAGTACCTAGTACTCAGTACTTAGTACCTTCCTCACTCAGTCGACAGTTGTCCCGGTACCTCGTACCCAGTACCTAGTACCTACTCAACAGTCACCGTCTTGGCCAGGTTGCGGGGTTTGTCGACGTCGTGGCCGCGTTCCTTGGCGATCCAGTAGGCGAGCAGCTGGAGCGGCATCACCGCCGCCACCGGGGCGATCAGCTCGTCGGCCTGGGGTATCCACAGCACCTCGTCGGCCACCCGGGCACCTTCCTCGTCCCCGTCGGTGAGCACCATCAGGATGGTGCCCTCGCGGGCACGCATCTCCTCCATGTTGGAGAGGGTCTTGGCCCGCACCCGGCCCTCAGGGGCCACGCCGACCACCACCACCCCCTCCTCGACCAGAGCAATCGGACCATGCTTCATCTCGCCCGCCGGGTACCCCTCGGCCCGCACATAGGCGATCTCCTTTAGCTTGAGTGCCCCTTCCATGGCAACGGGGAACGCCGCACCTCGGCCCAGGAAGAAGAAGTCACGGGTGCCCGCCCAGCGCTTGGCGAGGCGCTGCACGTCGCCGCTGCGCGCCAGCATCTCGGAGACCTGGTCGGGGAGACGGCGCAGTCCCTCCACCATCAGCCCAATCGTGTCCTGGTCCAGCGATTCCCGCTCCTGAGCGAGGTACAGCGCGAGCAGATGCATCGCCACCAACTGGGTCGTAAAGGTCTTGGTGGCCGCCACCCCGATCTCGGGTCCGGCCCTCGTGTAGAGCACGGCGTCGGAATCGCGCGCCAGTGAGGAGTCCACCACATTGGAGACACCCACCACCGTCGAGCCCTGGGCGCGGGCATGACGAACCGCGGCCAGAGTGTCGGCAGTCTCCCCGCTCTGGCTGATCCCGATGAGCAGAGTGCGCTCGTCGAGCACCGGATCCCGGTAGCGGAACTCGGAGGCGATGTCGATCTCGACCGGCAGCCGGGTCCAATGCTCAACGGCGTATTTGCCCATCATCGCCGCGTGGTAGGAAGTCCCACAGGCCACTATGAAGACCTTGTCCACGGCGCGGAGCAGCTCGCTGCTCAGCTCGAGCTCCCGAAGGCGCATCCGCCCGGCCTCGTCCACCCGTCCCCGCAGGGTGTCCGCGATCGCGTGAGGCTGTTCGTGGATCTCCTTCAACATGAAGTCCTGGTAGCCGCCCTTCTCGGCCGCCTCCAGATCCCACTCCACAGTCCGCACCTCGACGTCGAGCGCGGTGCCTTCGAGGTCGGTCACCGCCAAGGACTCGGGGCGGACCTCGACCACCCAGTCGTCCTCCAGCACCATCATCTCCCTGGTGAAGGCCAGGAATGCGGGGATATCGGAGGCGATGAAGTTCTCGCCATCGCCGCGGCCCACCACCAGCGGGCTGCCCCGGCGAGCTCCCACCACCAATCCGGGCTCATCGCTGCGTACCACGGCGATGGCTAGGGCCCCCTCGGCGAGAAGCATCGCCCGGCGCACCGCCTGGGCGAGAGGCAACTCGGCCATCTCCTCCAGCAGGTGGGCCACTACCTCGGAGTCCGTGTCTGAGGTGAACTCGTGACCGGCGGCGACGAGCCTGTCCTTCAGCTCCGCCCAGTTCTCGATGATCCCGTTGTGTACGACCGCGAACCTATCGGTGCAGTCACGGTGCGGATGAGCATTGCCCGAGGTGGGCCCGCCATGGGTAGCCCAACGGGTGTGTCCGATACCGGTGGTGCCGGCGTGGCCGTTGCCCTGCTCGATGGCCTTCTCCAACTCGGCGATCCGCCCCGCCCGCCGAGTAACGCGGACGCCGTCTTCATCCAGGATCGCCACCCCGGCGGAGTCGTAGCCCCGGTACTCCAGCCTTTGCAGCCCATGCAACAGCACCTCGAGGGCCGGGCGCGGGCCGGTATAGCCGACGATGCCGCACATACCGCCACCTCCTTCTGGTAGCACTCGCCGACGCGCGCGGCGGCGAGGTGACCGGGACGGGTGCGACTCAGGCCGGCAACGGCGCCGGCCCGGCCCACGTCGGGTACGGCCTCTGTTCCCGGGGTCACCCCCGGGTTTTGCTCCGTCCCGTCACGACCGTGGGCGGCCGAGAGGGCATCCGCCGAAGGATTCGATACTCCCTCTACCTCGTCACCCCGGCTGCGCCGGGGCCGGGCGCTTCAGGTAGATGTCGTCCTCGGTCGCTCGACACACTAGCGCGTCGCGGCTGGTGTGCCGCCGCGGGGCTGCACTACTCACCCAGTTCGCTGCGCACCAGCGCCGCCAGCTCGTCGGCGATGGAGAGCGCCTCTTCCCGGCTGGACGCCTCCACCATGACTCTCACCACCGGCTCGGTACCCGAGGCCCTCACCAGTACGCGCCCCTCGTCGTCGAGCTGGGATTCGGCAGCGCGTACCGCCTCTTGGAGCATCCCGGCCTCCGCCAGCCGGTCCTTCTGCGCCACGTGCACGTTGCGCAGGATCTGCGGGTACTCGGTGATCGCCTCGCGGCGCAGCTCGCGGAGTTCCTTGCCGGTACCGGCCATCACCTCCAGCAGACGCACCGCAGTCAGCAACCCGTCTCCGCTGCGGGCCCGGTCCAAGAAGATGATGTGACCGGATTGCTCCCCTCCGAGGACCGCGCCGTGCCGCTGCATCGCTTCGAGCACGTAGCGATCGCCCACGTTGGCCTCCACCAGGCGGATGTCCAGACGATCCATCGCTTTCCTGAAGCCGAGGTTGGACATCACCGTGGCCACCACGGTGTTGTTGCGCAGCCGTCCCTGCTCCTTCCAGTGCCCGGCGAGGATGGCCATGACGACGTCTCCGTTGGCGGGCACACCGTCCTCGTCGATCGCGACGAGCCGGTCGGCATCGCCGTCGAAGGCGAGACCCAGCCGCCCCTCGGCGAGTCGAGCCAGGGCCTCCGGGTGAGTGGCTCCGCAGCCGTCGTTGATGTTGGTTCCGTCCGGGCTGCACCCGTAGCGGTGGACGTCGGCCTTGAGCTGTTCGAACAGCAGTGGCGCCACCTGATAGCTCGCTCCGTTGGCGCAGTCGAGCGCCAGCTCGAAGCCGCGCAGCGTGTAGGGCATGGCGTCGCGCAGTGCGCTCAGGTAAGTGTCGGCGGCTTCGGCCATGGGAAAGCGGGTTCCCACCAGGTCGCCCATCGGTATCTTCCACGGAGCCCCCTGCCGCAACCGAGCCTCGATGCCGTCCTCCTCCGCGTCGGACAGCTTCATCCCCTGTTGCGTGAGCAGCTTGATGCCGTTGTCCGCCGCCGGGTTGTGGGAGGCCGACACCAGCGCGCCCATCGCAGCGCCGCTGGTCCCGGTGAGATAGGAGATCCCTCCTGCGGGCAGCACCCCCACGTCGGTGGTATCGATACCCACTGCGTGAAACCCGGCTTGCAGCGCCGCGGAGAGCATCTCACCGGAGCGCCGGGTGTCCCGTCCCACCAACACGGGCCCACCCCTCAGCAACTCCCCCGCCGCCCGTCCCAGCAACAGCGCGAACTCGGGCGTCAGCTCCACGTTGGCGAGACCGCGTACCCCGTCGGTCCCGAACAGCCGTTGTCCCTCTCTGAGCATCTCTCCCCACCGGGGGCGCTCAGGCCGGAGGCTACCGCTTGGTGTACTGGGGTGCCCGCCGCGCCTTGCGCAGGCCGTATTTCTTCCGCTCCACCACCCGCGCGTCCCTGGTCAGCAAGCCGGCATCCTTCAGGGCCGGACGGTGGTCGCCGTCCAGCGTCGCCAGCGCCCTCGAGATCCCCAGACGCAGCGCGTCGGCCTGACCCGATTTGCCGCCCCCTTCGAGCTTGGCGTGGATGTCGTAGCGGCCTTCTGCCGATGCCACGCGCAACGGCTCCAGCACTCGCAGCCGCTGCGCCATCGTCGGGAAGTACTTCTCCAGCGGGTGGCCGTTGAGGACGATGGCACCGCTGCCGTCATAGAAGCGCACTCGGGCCACGGACTCCTTGCGACGACCGGTTGCCTGCACGAGAGGGTTGGGCATCAGGGCTCCACCTTCCGTATGTCCAGCTCCAGCGGGACCGGCCGCTGCGCCTGGTGCGGGTGCTCCGGCCCGGCGTGCACCTTCAGCTTGCGGATCATCCGCCTTCCCAGGCGGTTCTTGGGGAGCATGCCGCGGACTGCCCGTTCGATGACCGCCTCCGGTCGCCGCCGGCGAAGGGACTCGAAGGATTCCTCTTTCAGTCCGCCCGGATAACCGGAGTGCCGGTAGTAGATCTTGCTCTGGCTCTTTCCCGAGGTGACGGCCACCTTCTCCGCATTGACGACGATCACATAATCGCCGGCATCGAGATGCGGAGCGCTCACCGGCTTGCGCTTGCCGCGCAGGACCTGCGCCACCTCGGAGGCCAGCCGTCCCAGCGGGAGGTCGGTGGCGTCCACGACGAACCAGCGGCGTTCGATGTCGTCGATCTTGGGCACGTAGGTCTTCTGCAGCCTCATCGGAGAATCCTCGCGAGAAAGCGCCCCGCGAACCGGAGCCGTCGTATGGTATCTGAGCCCGGTTCCTAACGTCAATCCCGGCCTGCCCGGGTAGCCTGCGGCGAGGAGGGAGCCGGTGGCGAAGCTGCTAGCGCTGGCCGACATCGAGGAAGCCCGGCGCCGCCAGCAAGGTGCGGTGCTGACCACCCCGCTCGTCCCCTCGGTGTCGTTCTCCCGCCTCACCGGACGCCGGGTCCTGCTCAAGGCGGAGAGTCTGCAACGGACCGGCTCTTTCAAGATACGCGGTGCGATGAACGTGATCTCGCGCCTCGACGAAGCGGAGCGCGGTCGCGGCGTCGTGGCCGCCTCCGCCGGCAACCACGCGCAGGGCGTAGCGCTGGCCGCCGGACTGTGCGAGGTGCCGGCAACCGTGTTCATGCCGGAGACGGCCGCCATTCCCAAGATCGAAGCCACCCGCGGCTACGGGGCCCGAATCCAGCTCACCGGGGCCAATCTCCAGGAAGCGGTGGAGGCAGCGGCACGCTTTGCCGAAGATACCCGCGCCCGGCTCATCCACCCGTATGACGACCCACTCATCGCCGCCGGTCAGGGCACGCTGGGCCTCGAACTCGTCGAGCAGGCCCCCGACCTGGGCACGGTGGTGATACCGGTAGGCGGCGGAGGGCTCATCTCGGGAGCGGCAACAGCTCTCAAGCTGGGGAAGTCCGGGGCGCGGGTGGTGGGGGTGGAGATCGCGGCAACCCCTACCTACTCGGAGAGCCGCCGGGCCGGTGAGCCGGTGGAGGTGCCGCCCCGGCCGACGGTGGCCGACGGCATCGCCGTGCATCGTCCCTCGGCGCTCGCCTTCGCCCACATCGAGGCTCTCGTCGACGAGCTCACCACGGTGGACGACGCCGAGACGACCCACTCGGTAGCGCTGCTTCTAGAGCGAGCCAAGCTGCTCGTTGAGGCGGCGGGAGCGGTGGGCCTGGCTGCACTTCTCCAGGGGCGCATCCCGGCCAACTTCCCGGATCCGGTGGTGGTGGTCCTCTCCGGAGGCAACATCGACCTGCTGCTGCTGGGGATGGTGGTCCGCCACGGGCTGGAGGGAGCAGGCCGCTTTGCCGCCATCCGGGCGAGGATCCCCGACGTTCCCGGACAGCTGGCACGCCTCCTGGAGGCCATCGCCGGGGAAGGCGGCAACGTCGTTCGGGTCGAGCACCACCGCGAGGGCTTCGGCCTGCCGTTCGGGATGGTAGAGGTAGACATCAGCGTGGAGACACGCGGGCCGGAGCACACCGCCCGCCTCCGGCAGGTACTCGCCCCGTATCATCCGGTGATGGGAGACGAGCCGCTGAGCCCGGAGGGCTAGGCGCCGTCCGCCAACAGGGCCGGCAGGTGGGCGACCGAGGGCACCGTCCGCTGGCCCGGCGGGCCCAGTCCCAAAGGGTCCACCAGCACGGAACCGGCCAGGCCGGCGGCCTGTGCCCCGCCCAGGTCGTGATACACGGAATCGCCCACGTGCCAGGCGTCGCCGGGACCGACATCGAGCCGCTGCAGGGCCAGGTGGAAGATGCCCGGGTCGGGCTTCGAGACCCCCACCTCGGAGGAATCGATGATGAACTCGAAACATCCCGCCAGGCCCGCGGCCACCAGCCCCTCCCGCACCGTGCCGTCGGCGTTCGATACCACCGCCAGGCGATGGCCTCGAGCGAGCAGCGCCCACAGCGCCGGCTCCACGCCGGCGATCGGGTGGCTCCACAGCCCGCGAGCGCCGTCGAGGGCTTCCAGCACCGCGTCCCCCCGAGGTAGGTCGAGGAGAGTGAGGAAGTGGTCGAGCCACCACGTCCACTCCGTTGCTACACCGGCGGCCAGCCGAGCCGAGAACGCCGTCATGGCCCGGTAGTGAGCTTCAGCGAGGCGGCGTGGGGAAGGAGAGCGGGCCACCAGGCCGTCGACTCGCGCCGCGAACCCAGCCGGGTCGATCAGCACCAGCGTGCCCCCGGCATCGAAGAGCAACACCGCCGGTTCGGCACCGCTGCGGAGCGAGGCGGCTCGGCTCACCGCGCCTCCTCCTCATAGGCCACCGACCACAGCGTGAGTCCGTGCGGGGGAGCCGCGCCTCGAGCGGCTTCACGGTCGCGGGCCGCCAGGATGCCGGGCACGTCGTCCGCCTCCAGCCGGCCCCGCCCTACCTCCACCAACACCGCCACGAGGGATCGCACCATCTGATGGCAGAACGATCCCGCGGTGATCTGGAACTGGAGCAGCCGGTCGTCGGTCCGCTCCCAGCGGGCATCGTGGACCGTGCGCACGCTGGTGCGTTCGTCGCCACCCCGACAGAAGGAGGCGAAGTCGTGCTCTCCCACCAGGTGGGCGGCGGCGGCGTTCATGCGCGCCACGTCCAGCGGCGTCGGGTAGTGCCAGCTGGTATGACGCAAGAAGGGATCGGGCAACGGCCGGTTGAGCACGACGTAACGGTAGGTGCGAGCCACCGCGGAGAAGCGGGCACTGAAGTCGTCCTCGACCTGCCGACAGGACCACACCACCACCTCGGGAGCCAGCATGCCGTTGAGCGCCGACGCCACCCGGGAAGGTTCGAGGGAGACATCGCTGCGAAAGCTCACCACCTGGCCCCTGGCGTGCACGCCTGCATCGGTACGACCGGCGACTTCCGTCACCACCGGGCCGGCGAGTCGGGACAGCCCCTGCTCCAACTCTCCCTGCACGGTGCGCACTTCGGGCTGGCGGGCGTAGCCGTGGAACCCCGATCCGTCGTAGGCGAGGTCCAGGCGATAGGTGGGCACCGCCGGTCAGAAGGGAATCAGCGAGATCCTCAGCAGCCACCCCAGCAGTGCCACGCCGCCGAAGGTGAGCAGCACCGTGGCCACGCTGTTCTGGAGGGACAAGTCGAACAGCACCTGGGTGGCCACCACGAGGATGCTCCCGAACCACACCAGCGCCAGCACAGGGACGATGGTCGGCGCCAGCGGCTCCACCGCCAGCAGCAACAACGCCACGTAGGCGAACCCGGTGAGGCGCAGCGCAGTCTGCGGCTGGGCGCTGCCCCGGAAGAGCTTGGCGCCCACCACCCAGGTGACCAACCCCACCGCGATCCACCCGGCGAGGCCGAACACCACCGTCCTGAAGAGCACGAGGACCGAGAGCCGCAGTCCCTGTACCACTGCGGCCACGTACACCACCGCCCACACCATCGACACCAGCATCACCGCCGTGGCGGTGGCCTCGCTGTCGAAGATCAGCTCGGTGAACAGCCTCCGGTCCAGCCGGGCAGCCCTGACCATCTGTTGCAGCATGCCTGAGCGAGGGTACCAGTAGGAGAATGCCGACTGGTGGTCGGCACTCGGTTTCTGGTACTTGGTGCTGGTCGGTACTTGGTACTGGGTACTAAGACCCCGCCAGCCGCCGCAGTACTCAGTACCCAGTACTCGGGACCAATCAGGACTTGGTACTGGGTACTTGGACGTCGCCAGCCGTCCTCTCGGTCCCAGTACTCAGTACCCAGTACTCAGTACCTTCCTAGCTCAGACAAGCTCGATGATCGCCATCTCGGCGTTGTCGCCGCGGCGCCGCCCCACCCGCACGATGCGGGTGTACCCGCCGGCTCGGTCGACGTAGCGGGGCGCCACCTCGTCGAAGAGCTTGGTGACCACCTCGTTGTCCTCGATGAGGGAGAGCACCTGGCGCCGGGAGTGCAGATCACCCCGGCGAGCTTTGCTGATGAGCCGCTCGGCGACCGGGCGCACCGCCTTGGCCTTGCTGAGGGTGGTGGTGACCCGCTCCTCCCAGAACAGCGATGCGGCCAGGCCGGCCAGCATCTGCTTCTGGTGCGCCGGGCTCGCCCCGAGGCGGGGGCCCTTGCGCGGCTGCGGCATCAGTCCTCCTCTTCCTCGTCCCGGGAAGCGCGCAGGCTGAGGCCGAGCTCGTCCAGCTTGGCGGTGACCTCTTCCAGGCTCTTCTGGCCGAAGTTGGTGATGTTGAGCAGGTCGTCCTCGGTCTTCTGCACCAGCTCGCCCACCGTCTTGATCTGGGCGCGCCGCAGGCAGTTGCGGGGACGCTCCGAGAGGTCGAGAGCCTCGATGGGCAGCTCGAGATCCGGAGACACCGATTCCGGCCCAACGACCTCACCCAACTCCAGTCCCACGCCCTCACCGATGTCGGCAAACAGACCGAACAGCTCCCGGAGCGTCTTCCCGGCGGAGGACACGGCCTCTCCAGGGGGAAGCGAGCCGTCCGTCTCCACATCGAGGACCAGTTTGTCGAAGTTGGTCATCTGACCCACCTGGGTCGACTCCACCCGGTAGGCCACCTTGCGAACGGGCGAGAAGATGGAGTCGATGGGGATCACCCCGATGGCGTCGCCCGCCTTGTTGCGCTCGGCGCTGCGGTAGCCGACGCCCTGGCCCACGGTGAGCTCCATCTCCAGGCGGCCGCTGGCATTGAGGGTGGCGATGTGGAGATCGGGATTGACGATGTCCACCCCGGTGGGAACCTTGAGTTGCCCCGCCGTTACCGGTCCCGGACCCTTGGCGGACAGGTAGAGGGTCTGGGATTCCGGATCGGCCATGCGAACCACGATCTGCTTGACGTTGAGGATGATGTCGACGACGTCCTCGACGACCCCCTTCACGGTGGTGAACTCGTGCTGCACCCCTTCGATCTGAATCGACGTCACCGCTGCACCCGGAATCCGGGACAGCAAGGTCCGGCGCAGGGTATTGCCGAGCGTGTACCCGAATCCGGGCTCGAGCGGCTCCACGACGATGCGGGAGCGCACGTCCGAAACGGGCTGCTCTTCGATCTGCGGACGTTGCACGATCAACACGTTGGGGTCCCCCGTCTATGTGAGTGTGTATCTATTTGGAGTAGAGCTCAACGATCAGCTGCTCTTGTACCGGGGTGTCGATCTGCTCCCGGTTGGGGAGGTCTTGCACAGTGACCTTTCGTTGCTCGGCGTCAACCTCCAGCCACTCGGGGATCGAACGGTCGAGAGTGTCGACGGCGTGCTGAACGACGAGCAAGTTCTGGCTGCGGTCCCGCAGCGTCACCACGTCGCCCGGCCTGACGCGATACGAGGGGATATCCACCTTGCCACCGTTCACCCGGAAGTGCCCATGATTGACGAGCTGCCGGGCTTGCTGGCGCGTGGCGGCGAATCCCGCCCGGTACACCACGTTGTCGAGCCGGCTCTCGAGAAGTCGCAGCAGGTTGTCGCCGGTGATGCCCTTTTGACCGGCCGCGATGCG
>JABAOH010159034.1_pt1 | contig 10739 bp, 9 predicted proteins | sample 7062181 | NCBI WGS metagenome assembly JABAOH01 (sample SAMN14538630, study PRJNA623070) | marine sediment metagenome | biome: marine biome [ENVO:00000428]; feature: marine pelagic biome [ENVO:01000023]; material: deep marine sediment [ENVO:00002113]; isolation source: pool of 5 deep marine... | reverse complement strand
CGGTCCAGTAAATAAAAGAATGCATTGCGGTTCGCGAGCGCGACGATCTTGCGGTCCTCGCCGTCGAACTTCGCGTCCAGCAGGATCGGGATCTGGTTCGCATCCCAGTCATGCGTGTCATGCGGCGTGTACTGGAAATACCACTTGATATCCCCGCTAGCGGGATCGAGCGCAAGTATCGAGCAGGTGTAGAGGTTGTCGCCCGGTCGCAGGTCACCGTTCCAGTCCGGCGCGGGGTTGCCGACCGTCCAGTAAAGCAAATCGAGCTCGGGATCGTAGGAGCCGGTCAGCCAGGTAGAGCCGCCGCCTGTCTTCCAGCTATCTCCACCCCAGGTGTCGCTGCCCGGCTCGCCGGGTGCCGGGACCGTGAATTTGCGCCAGAGTCGTTCGCCGGTGGCAGAATCGTAGGCATCGATGAACCCGCGGACGCCCGCCTCGGCGCCACTCACGCCGACGATGATCTTGCCATCGATTGCCAGCGGCGCGAGCGTCAGGGCAAAGCCGACATCGTTGTCGGCAACGACTGTGTCCCAGCGCACCGCACCCGTTGCGGCATCGAGCGCGACAACATGTGCATCGAGGGTACCGACATAAACCGCATCATCGAGCACCGCGACGCCGCGATTGACCCGCGGGAAACCGATGTGCTTGGTTTCCTCGTCCATGTCGGGCGACCAGCTCCACAGCATCTTGCCGGTCCTTGCATCGAGTGCCGTTACCGTGCTCGGCGGCTCGGTGAGATACATGATGCCGTCAACGACGACCGGCGTCGTTTCGACCAGGCCGGCACCGCCGATGGACGGCGCTTGCATCTGGTAGGCCCAGATCACTTTCAGGTCTGCAACATTGTCCCTGTTGATCTGTGCCAGCGGTGCATAGCGTTCCGAACGATAGGTACCCGAANNCCCTTGTTGATCTGTGCCAGCGGTGCATAGCGTTCCGAACGATAGGTACCCGAATAAGTCAGCCAGTTGTGCGGCTCCTCCGCGGCGTGGACGAGACGTTCAAAACTGACTTCCGCGTTCGCGGAAGCGACGAGGCCTGCAAGCACTAAAAGGGTTATCCGCTTCATCATTCGCTCCGGAGGCTCATCATGTAAGACACCACATCATCGACGTCTTTGTCGGACAGGACCCCACCGTATTCCGGCATCAGGCTGTGGGCGAAGACTTTTTCTAATTTCGTGAGCTCGTCTTTGCGGAACGAATGTACCGTTCCCGAGATGTCGCGAATTTGTATCGTGAACGCATCTTCGTTGAGGCGCATGCCTTCGACCTGTCCCTGCAGGGACTCGACGCGCACCGTCAGGTAATCCTTGAATCCCGCCGTCTGCGGCTGCGCCGCGGCAGGCTCCGCCAGTGACTGCCGCAGGTAGTCGAGACCGCGCTGGTCGCCGACGTAAGTCAGTTCCGGGCCGATCCCGGTGCCGTATCCCTGCACGATGTGACAGGCCGGGCAGCCTCCCGAGGATTGGTACACCTCCCTGCCGCGAACGGGATCACCCGGCATCTCTTCTGGCTCGAGCCGGCCGAGCGAGCGCACGTAGCCCGCCACCTGGGTCCGCCTCTCGTCGTCGAGCGTCCAGATGGCCGGCATGCCGGTGCCGGGAATGCCACTGCCGAGCAGGTCGATCAGGGCCTGGTCATCGGCCGCGTACTTGAGCTTCGCGCGGACGAGGTTCGACCCCTCGCCGCCTTCGCCGGCTATGCCATGGCACCGCGCGCAGTGCACTCTGTACGCCTTTTCCCCTTCGGCGAGATCCGCTTCGCTCAGTTCGTCGAGCGGCGACTGGGCCTCGGCAAGGAGCGGCAAGGCGACAATCATCAGAAGCAAAAACAATCGGCGCAACATCGCGATCACCTTATCGTTATTGGTTTTGCCGCTGATCGCGGCGCAACGTCAATCTATCAGACGTTGCTGCGGAAGAACATTACGTCGCCTTCCTGCACGACATACTCCTTGCCCTCGATGCGCAGTCGCCCGGCCTCCTTTGCTCCATGTTCGCCATTACCGGCGACGTAGTCGTCATAGGAAACGACTTCCGCACGAATGAATCCGCGTTTGAAATCGGTATGCACTTCGCCGGCTGCCTGCGGTGCCAGTGCGCCGACCTTCGTCGTCCACGCGTGCGCCTCGTTCTCGTTTGCAGTGAAGAATGTCTGTAACCCGAGTAAGCGGTAGGCGCTGCGGATGACCCTGTTGAGGCCGGGTTCATCGAGACCGAGCGCTTCCAGGAATTCGACTTTGTCTTCGTCATCGAGTTGTGCGATTTCCGACTCGAGCGCTGCGCAGATCGCGACGACCTCGGAATCTTCCCCAGCCGCCAACTCGCGAACCCGGTCGAGGTAAGGATTGTTTTCGAAGCCGTCTTCGTCGACGTTGGCAATGTACATGACGGGCTTGTCAGTCAGCAGGTGAAACTCGCGTACCCGCTTCCTTTTATTGTCATCGAGAGACATCGTGCGAACCGGGGAACCTTCCGCGAGATGGTTTCTTACCTCGCGCAGCAAGTCGCGCAATGCGATCGCGTCTTTCTCATTCGTCTTCGCATTGCGTTCGGCCTTTTCCAGCTGCTTTTCGACGGACTCGAGGTCGGCGAGCGCGAGCTCGGTATTGACGATCTCGATGTCGTGCACCGGGTCGATCGTACCGGACACGTGCGCGACATCGTCGTTCTCGAAACACCTCACGACGTGTGCGATCGCGTGCGTTTCCCGGATATTGGCGAGGAAGCGGTTACCGAGGCCCTCTCCTTCGGAGGCGCCTGCGACGAGTCCGGCGATGTCGACGAACTCCATCGTCGTCGGCACCGTCTTTCTCGGCTTGACGATGTTGCTGATGACTTCGAGTCTCGGATCGGGTACCTGCACGATGCCGATGTTCGGATCGATCGTGCAGAAGGGATAGTTTTCGGCCGGGATCTGTGCCGCGGTCAGCGCATTGAACAAGGTGGACTTGCCGACATTCGGCAGTCCGACGATGCCGCATTTGATGGCCATACGCGATTAATCCGGGCTGGTGTGCAGTTTTTTCATCGCCGCATTGAGGCCTTCTTCCGCCAGCAGTGGCATGACGTCCGCCGCTTCATCGACATTTTTCCGGATCGCGGACGCCATGTCACTCGATGCTTTTTTTAATACGTAATCCGTCACTTCGTCCTTGTGCCCGGGATGGCCTACGCCGAGCCGCAGTCGCATGAAATCGGCGCCACAATGCTGGATGACGTCGCGCAGCCCGTTGTGACCACCATGGCCACCGCCCCGCTTGAGGCGAACCGTGCCCGGCGGCAGATCGATCTCGTCGTGCGCGACCAGCAGTTGCCCGGGCGATTGCCGGTAGTAATCCAGGAACGCGCGAACCGGACCACCGCTCTGGTTCATGTAGCTCTGCGGCTTGATCAGCCAGACGTCCGATCCGGCAAGTATGATCTTGCAGACGTCCGCATCGAAGCGCTTCTCATACTTGAATTGCGCGCCGCCGCGACGTGCGATTTCGTCGACAAACCAGAAGCCCGCATTATGCAAGGTGCTTGCATAACGGTCTTCGGGGTTACCGAGTCCTGCAATGGTGCCGAGATATCGAGACATGTCTGCTGTTCGCCGAAACCGCGGGGAAGTGTAGACGCCCAGCTCGAAAATTTCACGAGTGGCCGGGAATGTCGGTTTCTGTGCCGAGTGCAGCGCGAGCGATCGTGCGAGATGCATAGTCGAGCTACGGATCGAGCAGGATCGGAAGCGATGCGCCGGCGCAGGAAGCGACGACCCGGCAGGCGCAAACCGTAAGACGTCGATAAATTCCGACTGAATCCAGTTTTCTCGATACGTGTAATGAATGATCTATCGGCGCCGTCACTCGTGGATTTTTCGGGCTTAATGTACCTAAAGCAAAAAGGCCGCCATCTCTGGCGGCCTTTTCGCGGTACACAGGGAGATGTCTACTCTTCGGGTTTGTCTTCGCCCTTGTCTGCAGCCTCCGGCGCGCCTTCTTCCGGCGCTGCCTCTTCGGCTTCGACCTCTTCGCCCTCGACCGCTTCGGCTTCGAGCTCTTCCACTTCCTCTTCGATGACCACTTCCTTGATGTACTGGATCGAGACGATCGGACGGTCATTGTCCGGGCTTTGTACTAGCAAGGTGATCTCGACGCCCTCGGGCAAGGGAATGTCGGAGAGGTACAGCATCTCGTTCAGGCCGAGGTTCTCGATGTCGACCTCGAAGTACTCCGGCAGGTCCTTCGGCAGGCAGGTGACCTCGATATCGGAGATGAGCTGTGACACCGACCCGCCCTCCTGCTTCACGCCCCTGGCGATTTCCGCATTCAGGTAGTGGATCGGCACGTGCATCCTGATCTTCCGGTCCTCCACGATGCGCTGGAAATCCATGTGCAGGATCTGCGGCTTCGACGGATGACGTTGTATGTCCTTGACGATCGCGGCCTGGCTCTTGTCCGCCACCTTGATGTTCAGAATGCTCGAATAGAAGGATTCATTCTCTAACTGCCGAATGACCTTGTTGTGATCGAACATCAGCGGGCGCGGCGGCCGGCCGGCACCATAGATGATTGCAGGTACCTTGCCCGCGCGACGCAGGCGGCGGCTCGCACCTTTCCCCTGGTCCTCGCGCAATTCTGCAATCAGGTCGAAATCTTTTTTCATGAGATTACTCCCGAGATTAACAATAACTAATTGAATTGATAGCCATTTCCGGCGATCCTCAAGCCATCCCGACCGCGACCAATCGGGACAGGGCGCGCATCATAGCCCAATAACGGCCAAGTGTCAGCCCAGTGGAGGGATTGGTTTCTGATCAGGTCAGTCGACGTAGAGCGAGCTGACGGACTCCTCGTCCGCGATGCGGCGCATCGTCTCGCCGAGCAGCTCGGCGGTGGACAGCTGGCGGATCTTCTTGCACGCCTGCGCATCCTCGCGCAGCGGAATCGTGTCGGTGACCACGATCTCGTCCAGTTCCGATTCGTCGATCCTCGATACGGCCGGCCCTGACAGTACCGGGTGCGTGATATAGGCGGCGACCGTTATCGCACCGCGATTCTTCAGTGCGCCGGCTGCCTGGCACAGCGTGCCGGCGGTGTCGACCATGTCGTCGATCATGACGCAGTTCTTGCCCTCGACTTCACCGATGATGTTCATGACTTCGGACCGGTTGGCCTTGGAACGCCGTTTATCAATGATGGCGAGGTCAGCGTCGTCGAGCCGTTTTGCGAGCGCGCGGGCGCGGATTACGCCGCCGACGTCGGGCGAGACCACGACCATGTCGTCGTATTTTTGTTTCCAGACATCGCCGAGCAGCACCGGCGACGCGTAGACGTTGTCGACGGATATGTCGAAGAAACCCTGGATCTGGTCCGCGTGCAGGTCGACGGTCAGTACCCGGTCGACGCCTGCGGTACCGATCATCTTGGCGACGAGTTTGGCGGTGATCGGTACCCTGGCCGCACGCGGGCGCCGGTCCTGTCTGGCGAATCCGAAATAGGGAATGACCGCGGTAATCCTGGAAGCCGAGGCACGGCGCGCCGCATCGACCATGACCAGGAGTTCCATGAGGTTTTCGGCGGTCGGCGGGCAGGTCGACTGCACGATAAAGGTATCCCTGCCGCGGATGTTCTCGAGTATTTCGACCTGGATCTCGCCGTCGCTGAAGCGGCCGACGAGGATCTTGGCGAGGGGGGTGTGGAGAACCCGGGCGATGTCATGTGCGAGCTTGGGATTGGCGTTTCCCGAGAATATTGCCATTGTCGCCGGATCCACGGCTTCACCTCACAATGTTCGGATGGTTCTGACTATCGGGTCGGTCCCCGGGTTTGGCTGGGGTGGCAGGATTCGAACCTGCGCATGACGGGATCAAAACCCGTTGCCTTACCACTTGGCTACACCCCATTTCACCCAGGCGAACCAGCGTCTTCATGCGCTTTCCGCACTTTTCCCCCAGTTTGACACGTTCTGCCGCGCGTTTGTTGCGCGCAATTGTGCGGGGCGCACCAGGTACTGTCAACGACCTACCTGAATACCCAGTTATCGATGACCAGGCGCACTTTTACGTCCTCGTTGACGGCGGTCAGGCGACGCGGCAACAGCTGTCCGCCGCCTTCACGGTACTGCGTGAAATCGACCTGCCAGTTTGACTGGTGCAATTTCGCCAGTTGGCCGTCATGGGCGAACTCGGTTTCTGCGGGGACAGCCGGATCGGGTATGCCCAGCGCCCAGAAGCGCAGGCTGGTGACCGGGATCGTCCAGCCATACATCTGCCGGAGTTCCGCCTCTGCGTCCTGCAACTCGGTAACGGCGCCATCATTGTCGGTAAGCGTGAGTTCCCCGCCGTCGCCGTTGATGAAAACGGTACCGATTCCCAACGGGCCGTTGATCCGGGCGCGATAAACGATACCGTCCTGCCGCCATCTGAGTTGGCCGTTAAAGCCCTCGTCGCCAGCACTGACGCCGATGCGCCCGGCGAACTCCCATTCATCGACGCCGGCAAGGATGGCCTGGCGGGACTCCCAGTCTCCCAGTTCGGGCAGCATCACACCGCCGCGGGTTGCACAGGCGGATATCAGCGCGACGAGCAGCAGCAGTGCGTTCTTGAATTGTCCCGGCAAGGCCTGCCGGGCCTCAGGGTTGGCCGTTGAGCAGGCGCTCGCGAACATCTTGCAGAAAATCGTTGCCCGGAAACAGCAGTTCGGCATCGTCCAGCCTGGATCTGGCTTCGTCCTGCCGGTCGAGCGCCCAGAGGACTTCGACGATGTGCGCCGCAACTTCCGGATCGCGGAACAGCTCGTATGCGCGTTCGAGATGAACCAGCGCTTCACCATTATTACCCTGCCGGTACAGTACCCATCCCCAGCTGTCGATAATCGCCGCGCTGTCGGGGTCCAGCTCGAGTGCCTTGTGGATCAGTCTCGCCGCCTCGTCATACTGATCGGTGCGATCGGCCAGCGTGTAACCCAGGGCATTCAGGCTCATGGCGCTGTCAGGCCAGCGTTTTGCCGACTCCCGATACATGGCAATTGCATCGTCGAGTCGATTCATGCGCAGCAACAGTTCGGCCTTGCCCAGATGGGCGCCCTCGCTGTCCGGTCGATACGCGACAACCTTGTCGTAATAGTCCAGTGCTTCGGGGTACCTTTCGAGTGTCGCCAGCAACTGGGCCTTTGCCTGCAGCATGTCGACCGCGAAATTCGGATTGATCTCGGCGAATTCAGCCAGGTGTTCCAGTGCCTGCTCTTCCTCGCCCATCTGCGCCATGATGCCCGCCGCCCGGCGCTGCGAAATGATCGCATTGCTGCCACGCGTGACCTGGGCGTAATAACGGATCGCCTGCTCGTTCTGCTCATTGCGGTCGGCGATACGGCCGAGGTAATACAGCGCGTCCATCGTAAATTGTCCGCTTGCCAGCAGATCCTGGAAATCGGCGCGGGCTGCGTCGAGCCGATCGAGCCGGAAATTGATGATCGCCATTAACCTCAGTGCATCGGTGCGATTAGGCTGTTCGAGCAAAATCTGGTTGACCTGGCTCAATGCATCATCGTCACGGCCCGCAGACAGTAGCATGATAGCGAGCTCGAGCCGCGCTTGCGGATCCGGATCAGGATCGTCACCGATCAGGCGCGAGGTGTAGTCGATCGCCCCTTCCTCGTCGCCGCTAATTAACATTGCGCGCGCATACAAAAGGTGTGGTTTGATCCAATCGGGCTCGATTTCGAATGCTGCCCTGGCTCGCTCGCTCGCGACTTCCGCGTCGCCGGCCTGCAGCGCCAGGACCGCAACGGCGTAGTGAGCCTCAGCGGAGTCCTTGTAAGGCCGCGCAAGTCGTCGCATCAACTCATAAGCCGACTCTGAATCTTCGCTCGAGAGGAAAGGAATGAGTGCGAGCAGGCGTTGGTCCGCGGGTTCATGGCCTCGCTCCAGTAATTCCTCGAAGTGGCGCTGGGACCTCCTGATCGAACCGGTCCGCAGGTAAAGCTGAGCGACATAAAGCAGGGCCTCGTCGTTACCGGCATCCAGCTTCAGCCAGCGCCTTGCGGACTTGAGCGCATCGTCGTTGAATCCGTAGCTGTAGCCGACGCGGGTCGCCTGCTGCGCAATCGTGGGATCGTCGCTCAACTCCGCGGCCGCGCGGTAGGCGCTTGCCGCTTCCTGGTACTGACTGTTCTGCAGGGCCGTCTCGGCCGCGAGCAGGAGGTCGGAGATTTCTTCCGAATCGTCTGCGAGTGCGAGGGGTGACGCGAACAGGAGCATGATTGACATGCCGCATGCCAGGCGCTGCAATGCTTTTCCAGTGCGATTCAATAGATTGATCCTGCTCATATCGTCTGTGCCAGTTTTCCATTCCAGGTGGACACAGACAAGGAACTACGTCATCAGTTCGCTTATGATACGCATTCAGTTTGACCCTGATCCTTTAAAATCAAGATGTCCTTCCAAATACTCGGGCTGAACCATAACACGGCGCCTGTCGAAATACGCGAGCAGGTGATCTATCAGGGTGACGACGTGGATCGGGCGCTCCACGAACTCCTGCGGCTGCAAGGTATTGACGAGGCAGTGATTCTTTCCACCTGCAACCGCACCGAAATCTACCTCGAGGCGGACGATACCGGGATTACTGCCGTCGGCTCCTGGCTCCGCGACGACCAGTCGCTGAGCGAGGATGCAGAGGCCGCTCTTTTTACGCTGAACAGTGAAGACGCGATCCGCCACCTGTTCCGCGTCGCCTGCGGCCTCGACTCCATGGTGCTGGGCGAGCCGCAGATACTGGGACAGCTCAAAGACGCCTTCCGCCAGGCTGAGCAGTCCGACACCGTCGGATCCCATTTGAAAAGACTCTTTCATCACACCTTTTCGGTTGCGAAGAAAGTTCGCACCGACACGGAAATCGGCTCGAGCCCCGTGTCCGTCGCCTACGCCGCCGTCAATCTCGCTAACCAGTTCTTCGCCGGTTTTTCGAAGCACACGGCGCTCCTGATCGGCGCCGGCACAACCATCGAACTGGTTGCCAAACACCTTTATGGCAAAGGCATCGGCCGCATGTTCGTAGCGAACCGTGATTTCGCACGCGCCCAGAGTGTCGCCGCGCAGTTCGACGGTTTTGCCCTGCCTTTATCCGAAATCGAAGGCACGCTGCCCGAGGCCGACATCCTGATCAGTTCGACCGCCAGCTCAGAGCCGATTATCACGACCGAACAGATGCAAAACGCGATTCGCACCAGAAAACGCAAGCCGATTTTTGCGGTCGACATTGCCGTGCCGCGCGACCTCGAGGCAGGCATCGCGGAACTCGATGACGTCTACCTCTATTCCATCGACGATCTCGACAAGGTCATTGACGCGGGCAAGAGCAATCGAGAAGCTGCCGCCGTCGACGCACAGCGAATTCTCGACGATGAGACGCAGCGCTACCTGAGCATCGAACGCAGCAAGGAAGTCGCGCCGATTATCACCGCCTTGCGCGATCATGGAGACGCGCTCAGGCACGAAGTGCTGGAACAGGCACGCCGCAGGCTGGCAAAGGGTGTCGACCAGGAAGAAGTGCTGGATTTCGTCACCTCCGCCCTACTAAAGAAGATCCTGCACCGGCCGAGTGTTCGCCTGCGGCAGGCCGGTGAACAATCTGACCAGGCATTTATCGAGACGATTCGCGAACTCTTCGGGCTCAAAAAGAACGAATAAGGCGTGAAAGACTCGATCCTTAACAAACTCGAGACCACCCGCGATCGATTCCAGGAGATCGAGGGATTGATGGCGGATCCCGAAGTCATTGGCGACCAGAACCGGTTTCGCGACCTGTCCAGGGAGTATTCGCGCCTCGAACCAATCATCGGACTGTTCCGGCAATACGAGGCTCTGCGCGACGACATCGCTGCCGCGAACGAGATGGCGAAAGACAACGATGAAGAGGTTCGGCAGATGGGTCAGGACGAGCTCGCGAGCCTCGAGGAGAAACGCGAATCGCTGGAGCTCGAACTCAAGAAAGCGCTGATACCTCGGGACCCGCACGACGACAGCAACGTCTACCTCGAGATCCGCGCCGGCACCGGCGGCGACGAGGCCGCGATTTTCGCCGGCGACCTGTTCCGCATGTATTCGAAGTACGCCGAATCGATGAAGTGGCCCATGGAGATCCTGAGCGCGCGCGAAGGCGAGCACGGTGGCTACAAGGAAATCGTGACCCGCATCACCGGCAGCGGCATTTACGCGAAGCTCAAGTTCGAGTCCGGCGCGCACCGCGTGCAACGCGTGCCAGCCACGGAATCGCAGGGCCGTATCCACACCTCGGCTTGCACCGTCGCGGTACTCGCCGAACCGGACGAGGTCGAGGAAATCGAGGTTAATCCCAATGATCTTCGTGTCGACACTTTTCGTGCCTCGGGCGCAGGCGGCCAGCACGTCAACAAGACGGACTCCGCGGTCAGGCTGACGCACATGCCGAGCGGCATCGTCGTCGAATGCCAGGACGAACGCTCTCAACACAAAAACAAGGCGCGAGCCATGTCGCTCCTGCAGGCGAAGCTGCTCGATGCCGAGATCGCGCAGCGAGAATCGGAACAGGCACAGCAAAGAAAGCTATTGGTCGGATCCGGCGACCGCTCGGAACGCATTCGCACCTACAACTATCCGCAGGGCCGCGTGACCGATCATCGCATCAACCTCACCTTATATAAGCTCAACGAGATACTCGAAGGTGAGCTCGACCAGGTCATCGACCCGCTGACGAGCGAATACCAGGCCGACC
>JABAOH010024113.1_pt1 | contig 10739 bp, 8 predicted proteins | sample 7062181 | NCBI WGS metagenome assembly JABAOH01 (sample SAMN14538630, study PRJNA623070) | marine sediment metagenome | biome: marine biome [ENVO:00000428]; feature: marine pelagic biome [ENVO:01000023]; material: deep marine sediment [ENVO:00002113]; isolation source: pool of 5 deep marine... | reverse complement strand
CCTGCGCATAGCTGTCCATTCTCCGTAGCAAGCCACTGCGAAGGATGAACTTCGGCGAAGGCAGGGATGCGTTAAGATCGGCTTGATGGGCATCATCGGGGCTTATTGCCTGTATACCACCTTAGCGGCACATCGTCTCCCGTAGTTTCTTCGATGGCACTGACATGTCCGTCCAGCCATAAGACATTGGCTCGTCCCCCGGTTCTCTCGTCGTCATGATACCTTATATTATGTCTGAAAATTTGCCGATAGTTGCGCCAGCGACTGCCCCCTACACTTTTTCGATATTGCGTTAGATTCATAGCGCCAGGTATGTCATCATTATGAAACCCATCTCTGGTGGTACATCCCGGTCTTGGTTCAGCGTGGTCCTTGCAAAAAATGAATTCGTCAGCACGATATATAGTAGTTGTATTCCGGTCTCTGGCTTCGGGGCGAAAATTCAGACCATACGCTGCATGCTGAATTAGTTTAGAAGGGTCGGGAAAATTAGCATACGAGTATATTAATCCTTCGGGAACACGTTGCAAGCTCGGACAGCCGAATATCTTCGTCTCTTTCAGGTAATCTTTGAAGTAGAGACCCCAATAACTATCGCTGGAACCGGGTTTTCGGTAAGTAACACCGTCTGACTCGAACCACAGAAATTCGTTGGCATTCTTGGTATCAGGCAGCGTGCGGTTGTAGTCGTCGAGGTACAAGTGTAAAGCCACTCCAATATTCCGTAAATTCGATTTGCAGACTTGTTCCCGTCCCATCTCCTTGATTTTTCGCATGGCGGGCAGCAGTATCGCCAGCAATACAGCAATGATAGCAATCACCACCAACAATTCTATTAACGTAAACGCTCCTGCCTTATGTCTGATGTGTTTTTCTCTGTAATTCATCGTTTTTCCTTTCATAGATTTGTGTAAGGGGACTTGTGCCAAATAACCTGTGACGACATCGTTGGGTCAACATAAATTGTATTATTGTAGATTTGTGTATTTGTGGTCTGCCCGGAGATTCTAAATATCTTTCCGCCGTCGTTTTGGCTTATGTTATATCTTACGGACAATCCCGCACGAATGCTGTAATAGACACGCAACTGCGGACGAGCAACAGGATTAGCGTTTTCCCGTGATCCATATTTTGGAATGCTGCCGTTTTCTACCATTGAAACAATCCGAATCGACAGCTTTTTGCCTGTCCCAAGCGCATCAAGAAGAGCGTCGGTCACATCAATGACGATATCCCCTCCCCCGTCGCTCCAGGAACCAAGTACCGTCGAACCGGCCGGACGATTATTTATGTTAATCGTCATTTCACCCCAGGTGTTGTTTGAAACTAATTGGGCCTGGAAAATTCCAGTTTCGCTACCGTTATCAAGAGAGTACAAATGGATTTTTGCCGAATCAATATTGTTGTTAAGCGTTGACAGGTCAAATCGCAGGTACGATTCACGATGAAAACTACTAGCGCTAGAAGCAATCTTGACCCAAAGTTCGGGGTCTGCACCGTAATTTGTACCGCCTTTGAAATAGGCATCGGCTTCCGGAAACAATGAAACGTCCGGATCCGGACGTGAGTCGGTATAGTCAATAAAATCATAGATTTGACTATTCATCTGCTGCATCTCATTGAGCAACTCAGTATAAAGGTTACCTGACTCATCGACGATGCCCTTGTTGCCGTTGGCATCATCCTGGAACTTAAACCAGTGCCAACCAACCACATATCCGGTTTCAGCCAATGTCGAAACAAAATTCTGATAAAACGAACCACGTGAGGCCTGGTCGAGTACGAGCCAGCCGGCTCCACTTTCAACAATGGGCATGTCCTGCATCGCATAAAATTCGGTTATCATCAGAGGTCGGCCGGACCACTCTGACATATTTTGAATTTCAACTTGCCTTGAACTCCATTTATGGTAGTGATTCATGGAAAAGACATCGACATACTTGCCGGCGTTTCTCATGAAGTCTTCAATGTTTTTTTCTGTGCTGTGGCAACGACTGCCGAGGTACATATGATTTGAATCGACATTTTTTATCGCTGCTGAAACCACCGAATAATACCGCTCGGCCATCAGTGCCATGTACGCATATTGATCTTCCGTATCCCAGTTATCGGCAGTCTTGCCTCTTGTAGTAAGAAATTCGATAGCTGTAATGTAGTTTTTATCTGTGGGGTCGGTAATTGCAAGATGAGCGGGAAGCACTTCGTCACGCCAGGGCAGTTCATTGTCCGAGAAATAACCAAAAACATGTGGATCATTTTTATATGATGAAAATCCTTTAGCAAGCTGATTGGCGTAAGTTTCAAATTCATCATCGAAAACAGGCATTTCAATACGGGGATAGCGCTGTCTTCTATATTCAGCGATAAAACTGATCTTGGGACAATAGGCCAGGGGTGTTTGTTTCTTCAAAGAAGATTTAATTATATCGTCATTATCACTCCAGCAGCCGAGTCCATTAAATCCGTATTGAGGGAGCAATTGATATATCTCATCGGCCTTGAAGTCATCCAGGTGAACGCTGTTCGGGGCCAAATGCACATATAAATATCCTTCCGGATCGATTGCCCACCAACGGCCGTCAATCTTTTCGACACGGAAAAAACCTGTCGCCACGACCCGGTGTGCCTTCCATCCGCCGTATTTGCTCAATTCAAGATTCTCAGGTTTAACGATATAATCCTCTCTCGAATCCAAAGTCCGACAGTAGAAAGGATAAAATATTCCAGAAGAATAGACCTGCGCATTGGGACCAACGTCAGGACCGCCGCCGTCCAAGCCTGGTAATGCTTTTATTTCTGCCTCGGAGAGAGCGTGGTCATAAATCCTCACATCATCCATGCTCCCTTTAAAAGCTTCCCTTGTTCCAGTATCAACAGATGCGCCGATATACAGATGCGTTCCAGTTGCGGCACTGATGCCCTTCGTTGTCGTCAAAGTCTTCCGAACAACAAATTCACCATCAACATAGAAATCGACCGTAATCGTACTACCAATTTTTGTATACACAAATGCATGATGAACCCATTGACCTGTTGCATAATAAACATCACTCGCAGCTTCATCTATTCTAACATCAGAATAGGATGATTTGCTGCCAACTCTAAATCTCACTCCGCCGCCAGACCGGAGCTTTACCACAAAACCCTGCCCAGTGGCATTGTTTGGAAATCTGGCTAACGGCTCATAATTGCCTAAAACATTTGCTGTTATCCAGTAGGCAATCGTAGCCGAAACCGCAGAGATAGGCACATCACCGCAATCTACGGAATAACCCGTCGGGCCAGGAAAGGTTAACGAACCGTTTAGTGTCGGATCAGCACTAGCCGGATCCCACGTCGGGGTTGGCACACCAAAGGGAAAAATCACACCATCATAGCCGTTAATGGATGAATCATTTGGATTTCCATCTAATTCGTATAACGCGGTCAAGGAAGCATTAGCAACCGCACACACAACAAAACATGTACACAATGCCATCATTACATTCTTCAATACGACATTCCTTCAATCCGGAATTTCCCAGATATATTTCACTGAAACACTCCCGCAAGCTTTAAGTCTCATAATAACGTGATTTCATCTCAATTTCAACAATATTCCGGTTCGATATATTTTTTTCGGTTTCTTTTTTGAGTCATGGTCCAGGTTATTTTAGACTTATCACTCTCGATGAAATAGATTGTAAATCATTGTTATAAAATCCTCCAAATCGAGCTATACGCACCTTATTTCGTTTATAACGTCATCGAATTCTTTTAAGACGCTCTGGTCTTTTTGCCCGATGAAAAGGTTGACCAGGAAAATCGTCAGACAGTTTGTGATAAATCCGGGAACTATTTCATACATTGTGCCGCTCAATCCAACCTGCTTCCACAATACAAGCACGACCGTTCCGGTTACCATCCCCGCCAGGGCCGACTGCCAGGTGGTCTTGCGGGAGAACAGCGCGAAAAGAACTAAAGGCCCAAACGCCGCCCCAAGGCCGCCCCAGGCATAAGCAACTATGTTTAAGATTGTGTCACTGGGGCGCAGCGCCAAAATTAACGACATCATCGAGATTATGATTACGCAGATTCTGCCAACTAAAACAGTCTCTCTTTCTGCTGCGTTTTTCCTTATTGCCTTCTGATAGAAATCCTCTGTCAGCGCCGAGGACGAAACCAGGAGCTGTGAATCTATCGTTGACATAATCGCCGACAAGATTGCCGCCAGCATTATCCCTGCCAGCCACGGGTGCATCACTTTGCTTATCATAAAGATAAACACCTTTTCTTCATCGGCCAAATTATCGAACATGCCAATGCCTACAAAACCGATAACCACTGCTCCGCTCAGTGACAGCACGACCCAAACGATAGCGATAGTCATTGATTCAGCCAGTTTGTTCACGGACTTGACAGACATAAATCGCGCGAGGATATGCGGCTGACCGAAATATCCCAGACCCCATGCCATTGCTGAAACAATCGCTAAAGCCCCGGCCGTACCCTTTTGCGGCAGTAAACTTGACGATATATTTTTCAGTTCCATAGCTTCTCTTATCGCCTGCGTTCCTCCAATTTTCATACAGGCTACTGCTGGGACCACTACCAAAGCCAAAAGCATTAGCGTACCCTGGAACAAATCTGTCCAGCATACCGCCAGAAAGCCGCCCAAGAAGGTGTAGGCGATTATTATCCCGCCGCCGACGATTACCGCTGTCTCATATTTAACGCCGAAAGTCGATTGAAACAGTTTCCCTGTGGCCACCAGACCCGAGGACGCATATATCGTGAAAAATATCAAAATGATAATAGCTGAAACAACCCGTAGTAGCCCTGTGGGATCGCCGAAACGCGATTCAAAAAAGCACGGCAGCGTTATCGCATTGGTTTTCTGCGTATAAACTCTCAGCCGGGCCGAGACCAGCTTCCAGTTCAAAACCGTCCCGATAAACAGACCTATCGCAATCCAGGTGTTTCCCATCCCGCCGAGGTAAATCGCCCCCGGCAGCCCCATCAGCAGCCAGCCGCTCATGTCACTGGCCTGTGCCGAAAGTGCCGTCACCCACGAGCCCATACCTCTGCCTCCCAGCAGATAATCTTCTATGTTGGCCGAGCGCTGATAAAAGTAAAAGCCAATACCCAGCAAGACTATAAAATAAGCAATGAATGTGATTAGAGTTGGAATTGACATCAAAGGTCATCCTTTTATTTTTATACGACCGATTCGGCCAATTTTATTTGAGGCGGAATCTGAAAACAAGGCTTTATTTGACAGGCCTGCAACCTTCGCCTGGAGTTGACCCCTGGTTCGCGCGTGGCAGGGGGGCTTGCCCCTGTGCTTTTGGGCTTGGCCATCCTGCGGACTGCGAAAGCAGAAACAGGGGCAGAGAAATAGAAAGTTTGAATTGCGTATCAACTCCTGCGGCTTATAATGGAAGGCCAATTGACAATGCCAGTCGTTTTTCTGGACGGCCGAACCCGAGGCTTATTACAAGGAGGCATTTTATGTCCGAGTCACCTGAATCCTCAAACAGCCAGCAGCGTCCCCCATGGTGGCGTTCGGTTGGCCCGGCTCTGATCATCGCCTGCGTGGTGTTCGGACCGGGGAGCCTGTTAATCAGCTCCAACATCGGTGCCAGGCATGGATACGAGCTGCTCTGGCTGCTGGTCTTGACCGGAATCCTCATGGGCACCTACATGACTACGGCGGCCCGCATCGGAGTGGCCGGTGGTGCCACACCCTGTACGCTGCTCGCTCGGCATCTGGGTCGGCCCGTCGCCGCCGTCGTCGGTATCATTCTCTGTCTTACTTGCATGGCATTTCAGTTTTCGAACAACCTGGCTGTCGCTGCCGCCGTTGACACCCTCGGTATTGCCCGGCTGTTTGGGAATCCGGAGCAGATGAGCGAGCAGACGAAGAATCTTATCGACACCGGCGTGCTGTTGATATTCAATTTGGCCATTATTATCTTCATCTTTACGTTGAGACGGGTCTATCGAGTGCTGGAGCGGATTATGAAGGTCATGGTGGCTGTCATCCTGCTCTGCTTTTTGGTGAATCTGTTTCTCGTGCGGCCGGACCTGATCGCAATCCTGAAGGGGTTGATTCCCACTCTGTCGGAAGGCGTATCTCTTGGCTTGCCGAGCCGCGGCGATACCGGCGTCGCCGACCCTATGATACTGGTCGCTTCGCTGCTTGGCACAACCTTTTCGGTGGCTGGTGCATTCTACCAGGGCAATCTCGTACGGGAGAAGGGATGGACAATCAAGGATTATAACCGGGGGATTGGCGACTCCATTGGCGGCGTCACCGTCCTGACAGGTGTCAGCGCAATTATTATGCTGACCAGCGGTACGGTTCTGCGTGGGCAGGCGGCCAACGATATCAGTGTGCTGGCCACACAGCTAAGGCCTTTGCTCGGCACGACCGCCCACGTACTTTTCTGTGTCGGATTGTTTGCTGTGGCCATGAATCCATTTGTCATCAACGCGATGATTGGCGGCAGTATCTTGGCCGATGGAATCGGCAAACCCGCAAAGTTAAGCGACCCATGGTCGCGTCGCTTTACAGCCGTCGTGCTGCTGGTCGGAATGGTCGTGGGTATGATTATTCTGCACACGGCTGTTAAAAAGGTTGACGCAATTATCTTCGGGTCGGCCCTTACGGTCATCGGCAATCCGCTAATGGCTGCTGCGATACTCTGGCTGGCGAACCGAAAGGACATCATGGGCGACCGGCGTAATAAGATAATTCCGAATATCCTTGGTGGCCTGGGCTTGCTGGTCGTCGTATTCATGTCCATCCGCGTCCTGTTTCTTGTGGTGCTTAAATTAAGCTAATCGGTAACACTCGATGCTTGATACCGGATGGGCGTTCGAGAATCGAGAAGCGAGTTACTTATGATAGATGTATCTGCATTAGACGAACACGGCCTGGAGGATATTCTCAGCGAGCCTGTCGACGCGACAAGGGACATAGTTACTGGCTTGAAGGGCGATATCGTTGTTTTGGGCGCAGGCGGTAAGATGGGGCCGACATTGGCAATGATGCTCAAGAAGGCCTCGAGCAGTAAGAATATTTACGCCGTCTCGCGATTCAGCGACAAGGCCGTCCGAACGAGAATCGAGCAGGCGGGCGTCAAAACCATCCAGGTGGACCTGCTGGATGAGTCGTTTTATTCACAGCTGCCCCACGTGGAAAATGTGTTCTATCTGGCCGGCATGAAGTTCGGCGTCACCGGTAATCAGCCGTTGACATGGGCGCTGAACAGCTTTCTGCCGGGCCTTGTAGCGCGACGCTATAAGAACTCGCGCATCGTCGTGTTCTCCACCGGCAACGTTTATCCTATGGTTGACATCAGTGGCAGTGGGGCGTCCGAAGAGACTGCGCCCGAGCCGATAGGCGAATATGCCCAGTCGTGCCTTGGTAGAGAGCGGATGTTCGAGTATTTCTCGCAGCTTCATAATACCCCGGTGACATTGGTCAGACTCAATTACGCCAACGAGCCTCGATACGGCATTATTGTCGACCTTACCTGCAAGATACTGAATAATGAACCTATCGACCTGACTACCGGGGCAGTTAACGTGCTCTGGCAGAGAGATGCTAATGATTATATCATCCGCTCTATTAATCTTGCAAAATCACCACCGGCTATTCTCAATATTGCAGGGCCGGATACCGTGCCGGTTCGCCGGCTCGCTGAGCAAATCGGCAAAGAGCTAAATAGCAGACCGAAATTCGTATCCGAGGAAGCGCCAACAGCCCTGCTTTCAGACGCGTCTTATTGCTTTAGTCTTTTTGGCTATCCGCAGATGTCACTTGAGCAGATGGTCTCTGTGATTGTCAAATGGGTGGCATCGGGTAAAAAGGTTTTGAATAAACCGACCAAATACGATATTCGTAATGGCAAATTTTAGGGGCGGTCTCTTATGCTGGATGTGCACATAATCGATACGCTGCGCTGCGGTTGTGTGATTCCCGCGCATCCGCTGGCCCTCAAGGCCGATAGAAAGCTCGACGAGCGTCATCAAAGGGCACTGACGCGTTATTATTTAGCTTCCGGCGCAGGCGGCCTGGCGGTTGGGGTCCACACCACACAGTTTGCCATCCATGAGCCGAAGGTAGGTTTGTATAGGCCGGTGCTGGAGCTGGCCAGCGAGACGGCACAACAATTTGCTGCGTCCGCCCCCTTTTCTGCCTTCAGCAGAAGGCAAGGGGGCAGCGAACCGATAATGATTGCGGGGGTAGTGGGTAACACCAACAACGCTGTCAAAGAAGCCCGGTTAGCACGAGACCTCGGCTATCATCTTGGGCTGCTTTCCCTTACAGCATTAAGAGGCAAATCGATTGACAAGCTTGTAGACCACTCTCGAAAGGTGGCCCAAATAATACCGATTATGGGATTCTATCTGCAGGAGGCTATAAGCCAGATGGTGTTGCCTATCGAGTTCTGGCGAAAGTTCGTCGAGATACCGAACGTCCTTGCTATAAAAATTTCACCGTTCAACAGGTATCAAACACTTGATGTGCTCGAAGCGGTCGCCCATTCCGGCAGAGCGGGTGATATAGCATTATATACCGGCAACGATGACAACATAATCTTGGATTTGCTCACACGATATGAGTTTAGAGTTGAAGGTCATATGGTTGGGCTTGACATTGTCGGAGGCCTACTTGGTCAGTGGGCTTGCTGGACGAAAAGGGCGGTCGAATACCTCACTCGCATTAAGAGGATTCGCCAAACCGAAGCCGAAATCCCTCAGGAAATACTGACGTTAGCCGGCCAATTGACTTTGGCCAATAAGGCAATTTTCGACGCTGACAACCACTTCGCCGGGTGCATTCCGGGCATATCCTATGTGCTAAAGCANNTTACCGATGACGGTTTTATCAGAGAAAATCGTAATATATGGTTATCATCCTGAACGTTTCTAATGTACTGAAAATAGTCGCTGGCAGTTTATAGGATAGTCGAGTACATTGTCTTGGCTTTTGGTGCGAACCGGTTTCTTGGGTTTCGACTTTATTTTAAGTGCTTGTTTAAAAGTGACTTACGACTTAGGGGGGCAGAGTATATTTCTAGTCTGCCGTCGTTCAGAATCCCATCGAGATGCTCAATCTCTGATTTTTTGCTTAACATCGCTGAAAATTATTCCGATACAATATCCAGAACCTATCCTAATACATGGGGATAAGTGCCGGACAAAAAATGTACTGTGTTAGAGGAAAGAGCAAAAATGGGAATTCAAAACCTTTCAGAAGATGTTCTTGTTGTTGAGCTGCCTTCTAAGGAACCAGAAATAGCCAATGAGCTTAAAGCCGTTAATGAAACCATCAGCAACAAACCTGATTGCGACGTCATAATCGATTTTTCCGGAGTCGAGATAATAACTTCTTCGAGCATCAGTAATCTCCTGATATTGCGCAACTTGATGTCTGAGCACGGGCGTCGGCTTATTCTCTGCAATGTTGCCGTCGTAACCAAGTGCATTTTTACGGTAGCTGGTCTTAATGAAGTTTTTGATTTTGTCAATGACCAGTCCACCGCCTTAGCGGCTGTTGGGCACGCTGGTTAGCCGATAACCAAGTCGTCGCTCCTCCTGCTGTGTTGGTTAAATGGTGATTTGTTAAATGGTTAAATAATTACCAATCACCAATTACCAGTTCTCATCGTGGGGCTCGCGGTGCAGTTAGAAGTTTTCCTGTATGTACTTGACGGCGTTGTTGAAGATTGTCATTCCGTCACTGTCCGGCTTTTGCCTCAAGCGAGACCAGCGGGGATGCTGGGTTGGTCTTACGAACCTTTCGGGATGGGGCATAAGTCCCAGAACCCTGCCGGTAGTATCTGTCAGGCCGGCGATTGAATCCACCGAGCCATTCGGATTGACGGGATAGTGGCCTTCATTGCCGTTTTCATCCACATACTTAAATGCAACGTGTCCCTCGGACTTTAATTTCTCCAGGGTTGGGGCGTCCCTGGTAACGACTTTGCCCTCGGCGTGCGCAACGGGCAGATATATTTGTCTGCCCGGCTCGATGAAAATGCACTTCTTGGTTTGCGGGGCCAGATATACCCACCTGTCCTCGAATTTGCCGCTATCGTTATAGGTGATGGTGACTTCTTCCTGGCGTTTGGTCGAATTATCACCCGGCAGGACGCCTGTTTTGACGAGCACCTGGAAGCCGTTGCAGATTCCGAGCACCAATTTGCCATCATCAATAAATTTTTGTATCGGTTCGAAAAGATGATGTACGATTTGATTTGCCAGGATTTTACCTGCAGCAACGTCATCGCCGTAGCTAAAACCCCCGGGTAAAACAAGTATCTGGAATTTGTCCAGCGCGGTTTTATCTTCGATCAACCTGTTTATATGCACACGCTTGGCTTTCGCACCTGCCAGCTCGAGCGCGTACTCGGTTTCCATATCGCAGTTTATCCCTGCTGCCCGCAATACTATAGCTTTAACCTCTGCCATTTTGTTACTTTTACCTTCTTATTTTACATTGGTTGGGTTTGTTTATAATATTTTTTCGCTATTTTGGTTATCCTTACGATAAATTCAGTTTTTCCGTTTGTATATGCGACTCTATCGTTTGGGTAATCGTTTGATAAACGTAACTTTAAATCTTGATATTCTTGTGCAACGTCTGGGTGTTCGATTAAATAGTCTCGGAAGAGCAGTCTTTCCCAGTGTTCAAAATCACCTTCTACCATATGAATATGATGGGTGCGATTTCCTTTTGAATCTCG
>JABAOH010115471.1_pt2 | contig 10741 bp, 13 predicted proteins | sample 7062181 | NCBI WGS metagenome assembly JABAOH01 (sample SAMN14538630, study PRJNA623070) | marine sediment metagenome | biome: marine biome [ENVO:00000428]; feature: marine pelagic biome [ENVO:01000023]; material: deep marine sediment [ENVO:00002113]; isolation source: pool of 5 deep marine... | reverse complement strand
AAGGCAGATTCAGCTTTCTGCCAAAAATAGTCAAATAAAAATTCGAGCCACCTGACGAATTGAGGATCTTCCCGAATCAAAGCGAATTCATAGTCGATCTTACCATCAAGGTCTGGAAGTACTAAACCTCCGACTTTTTCGTTCGATTTCATGCTGAAACGCACCTCATCTATGAGACGAACCTCTATGGGCTTTCCTTTTTTTGGGCGATACTCTTCAGGCACATCCATATCCTTTTGGTAAATTATCTTGAGTGGCACACCTTTTCTAGCCTTTTGAACGTTGGTGCTCACCATACTCCTCATAGGCTGTTCTGATATTATGTGGATACGCTTTTTCGCGTTTTTTGTTAAATCCTCAACTATTGACATGATTTCCAATGTGCCTTCCACAAGCTCACAATTGGATATGGCGCTCAGAAAGCACAACTCTCCCGGTATAACTGAAAAATCATGGGTTGAGAAGTATAGATTATTTTTCGTGACGAACTTAAGATTCGAGAGCTCTTGGAGTATGATGCCCCCAAAAGGTGTTAAATTGTACCTCCCGTCCCCATCTTTTATTATCAGCTGGGCCTTTGTAAGTCTACCCAGATGTCTTGAAATCTCTGCAGATGTTAGATCCAACGCCTTTGAAATATCTGTGAGGCGATGTGGCTTTCTGCTCAGTATGCGCAGTGCTTCTAACCTTCCAGGATGTGATAATTCGAACATCAGTTCATGATCGTCCATTGCTTTCCCCCAATTATTACCTGTTAGTTTGAGACTCCTCTATGATTTGATAATGTTCTGTCCATCGATGGTATTGTCAATTAGGCCTCCTTTTTACATTATTACTAATTTATATGTATCGATGCTAAATTATTTATCTTTAACGGTTGAATTCGCGCCATTCTTACGGTAAATAAATATACCAGAAGCTCTATTAGCCAGAATTGGGCGAGTTGAAACCCTGGTTAAGAATAAGAGGTATAAGGAGATCGAGACTATATGGATGTTTTACTTGCTGTGACTAGAGCGCTCCTATTTTCCTTGGAGAGAGAAGATAACGAGATGACCAACCTTCTCGCAAAGAGCTTTCTAACCATAGATGCGTTATATTCCCCAGTGACCTGATCCGAAAAAATGCATCTTTTTTCAGGTTTACCCTCCAGTTGACGCTATCTTTTTTTTATGTTCAGTGTTACCTTAAAAGGGTGTATTGCTCTCATTGAACGTTCGTCTTCTTAATGATTTGATACTTAATTCGGGTCTGATATCTTATCCAGCACCCAGTTGACCATGATTATGCAATGATCCGAGGGATAGCTCTTGGGTCCTAGCCTAACAATATCCGGCTCGTATTTTTGTAATTCAGTTTCCTCTTCATCGGATAGATCTCTATCATCGCCCAAAACGAAGGTGTAATCTCCGTTTTTCGCTTTCGGTTGAAAATCTTTTCCATCTTCTTTTAAATATACCAGCTTTGATTTTTTGGCCAGGGCTTCGATTACCTCCTCAAAACTGGATCGTGAAATGTAAATGCCAGGTGTGGATAGCTCTTCTTCTTTACCGATTTTTTTTGTCAAGGCGTTTCTGAGCAGAGCAGCTGTGCTTCGCTCGTCTGGGTTGAGGTATTTGAGCTCGTTTCCCACCAGCTTAATTGTTTTCGGGGGAACGGGCTCTCCTTGAAGAATCAGATATATCTCAACATCCCTCCTCATATCGTGGGATAGAAAAAAAGCGGAGTTTATGCACCTTAAAAGTACATCCATTCTGCCTGCTTGGCCACACAGATCGTTCAAATTGAATTCTGAAGAGGTGATTGCCCTATGACCCACAACAACAAATCTACGCATCTAAGATTCCAACCATGAATAATGCGGAGAGTTACATTCCGATGTCGCCGAACTTCAACTGCTTCATCAAGGCTTTCCTCATCTTCCTGTTGGATGTGAACCCTTTGAGCATCTTTCTGGTTTGGTTGTAGTACTTCAAAAGCTCCTTGACATCCTTGGGTTCGCATCCACTGCCCCTTGCAATCCTCGATATCCTTGATGATTTGATGAGCTTTGGGTTGAGCATCTCCTCCTCTGTCATACTGTTCATAATGACCTTGAATTTCTTCATCCTATCTTGGGTTTGGTACATCTCCAAGTCAGAGATTTTATCAGAGACGCCAGGCATGAAAGGAAGCATACCAAGGATCTTTTTTAATGGTCCCATGCCAGAAACCATATCCAACTGCTCACGCATTTCCACCAATGTGAATTTGCCAGACAGCATCTTTCTTGCAGTTTCCTCGGCTCTCTCCTTGTCCACNNGGCTCGAATTTCTCCAGATCGTTGATGTGCTCTCCTGTGCCGATAAAGACTATTGGTGCCTCAGTCTCGGATACAGCGCTCAAGGCTCCTCCACCTTTGGCTGTGCCGTCCAGCTTGGTGAGAACTACACCTGTAATCTTAACAGCCTCGTGAAATGCCTTTGCTTGGGGGCCAGCTTGCTGCCCTATCGCACCATCCATAACCAAAAAAACCTCTGTCGCCGAGGTTATCTTTCCTATGCTTTTTATCTCGTCTATAAGCTCATCTTCAAGTGAATGCCTTCCAGACGTATCGACTATGATGACATCATAATCCTTGAGCTCTTTCAGGCCGTTTTTTACAACCTTCACGGCCTTCTTCTCCTTTGCCTCACCATAGAAAGGAACGCTTATGGAATCTGCGATCTGTTTTAGCTGGTCGTAGGCCGCAGGCCTGTGCGTGTCTCCTGCTAAAAGGGCGGCCTTCAAACCCTTCTTTTGAAAGAACCTGGCCAGTTTTCCTGCAGTTGTGGTTTTTCCCTGACCATACAGACCAACCATGAGTATGATCTGTTTTTTCAGCTCCACCTCCTTGGTCTCGCCAAGTATGCTCACCAACTCTTCGTAAATGATCCTGATGACATGTTCCCTTGAGCTCATGCCTGCAGGTGGGCGCTCAGTCAATGCTCTTTTCTCAACCTCCTTTGTCAAATTCAGAACCATTTTTACATTCACATCTGCCTGCAACAACGCCCTCTGGATGTCTTTCACCACGGATTTGATGAGGTCTTTATCTATATGTGGAGCATTGGCTATCTTTCTGAGTGTGGTTTTCAATGAATCGCCAAGACCTTCTAACACCATAACTCATCATCGCCCATCAATCATAAGAGTCTCGGGGTTTATTAAAGTTGTGGATTTTAAATTTTTTAGTAATAAATAGGGAATAGAAGCCATTGACAAAAATTATTTAGTTAAGATAATTTGAACAATATAAATAAATATCTCTTCAATAAATCTCTCAGTGGTGGTCTAATGGATATACCAACTCTTGTTCTGTCAATTCTAGAACTTTTAGGGGTATTTTGTGCCTTCATTGCCGTGTTCATGGGATTAACAAAGGGTCGTAAAGCGTTGAAACTCACTGGTGGAGGCATGGTAGAGGTCACAGTAACATATCTCTTGATCGCATCCTGTCTATACCTCATCAGTTATGGAATGAGGTTCATCGGGGTTATTGGTGACTCGTTTTTTTTTAATGCGGCAGGAGCCATCATGGCCTTCGGCATGGGATTCTGTTTCTTTATGATATTCAAGAAGGTTGTAGATTATCTAGAACAGCTGAAGAAGTATTCGGTATGAGGAGAAGAGATGAATTCTAAGTTGTTTATCAAGAACATCCAACAAAGATTGGATCCGATAGCGCCCATTGTAGTCCCAGGAATAATAAAGAAGCAGTTGCAGGAGATCGGGGTAACGGAGGATAACATGACCCCTGAGCTCGCTCAAGAGCTTATAAAGAGAATTGATGAAGCGCTGGGTTCATTCCTTGGGCCAGAAGGTGGAAAATTGATACACCAAATCATGATAAAAGAACTACGCAGATGCGCACCGGAATACTTCGAGCATTTGTCCCTGGTCTAAAACATAGAACAACCGATATTTTTCGTTTTTGATTCAAAGTTCGTATCCTATCTATAAAAACATATGTGTTTTTGTTCGCCCCACACCGAACAATACCGTGGCATTTATTAGCACGTCCATTCATATTTTAATGCCGTAGGGAAACCTACGGAGGACTAAACCATGGAAAAACCTTGGAAAGAAAGACCTGTCTTTCCAGGCAGGAAAACCTCACATCGAAACTTCTTTGATGAGAGGGGAGTGTCTCCAGTTATAGCGGTCATTTTGATGGTTGCTATAACTGTGGTGTTGGCAGCTGTATTGTACGTGATGGTGACAGAGATTTTCGATGAGCCTCGAAGAAATATTACTGTTAGCATGAGCTGGCAAGAAAAGGGTGATGCACCTGGTAACTACACTGGTTACATCTTCAAAGTCTCTAGTGGAGATCCGCTAAGTTTAGAAGACGTGACCGTTGTTATAATCAATGACGACAATAGGAATTCGGAAACCCTTGATGTGCTTAAAGAGTCAGGCTCATTGACGGCAGGAACAGTAACAATAGAATTCTACGATATAGACGAAAACGACATACTCGGAGCTGAGGACCTCTTCGTCGGAACTGGAATCTCCGATGGCGATATTGTCAGGTTAACACACAAGGATTCTGGCGATATGCACTCAAAAATCTTTTAAACAAAACCCCTCTCTTTTTATTTTTTTTGTTCTTCTTTTTTTCTCGATATAAGAAGATTTATAACCTCCTATTGTAATGTTAGTTAGGGGTATATTAATGAAAAGCGAGGATGTAAAACATATAGTTGTAGCTATAATAGGAATTGTGGCCCTGATTTTGGCGATACTTTCAGTAATAATGGAAGAAGCTGGGGAACCCTCTAAGGAGGAGAACATTCCTCCATCTGCGATAATAAGTGTTACATCAACCTCAGTTGAGGTAGGATCATACATTAGTTTCGATGGCTCTGGTTCTTTAGATTCAGATGGAAAAATCGTGGAATATATCTGGGATTTTGGAGATGGAATTAAAGATTCCGGGTTATATGAAAGCCACTTCTACTCCGCAGCAGGAAACTATAACGTAACCTTGACTGTCATAGATAATGAAGGTGAGAGCGATGTTGCTTCAATTGAAATAACCGTTACGCCACATCAAAATGAATCTCCCAATGCGGCCATAAATGTAAATCCGATGTCCGTTGAAATTGGACAATATGTTTGTTTCAATGCTTCAGAATCTACTGATCCAGATGGGATAATCATTGAATATACTTGGGATTTTGGGGACGGAACAAAGGACAGCGGCATGTACTCGATTTATTTTTACTCTTCAGCTGGCACATATTCTGTGACTCTCACGGTTATAGATGATGAGGGAGCCAGTGATAATGATTCGGTATCGATAACCGTAATCGAGGGCGAGGCTCCTCCTCAAAACGATCCACCTGTTGCTGTTATATATGTTGAAAACACCACAGTTGAAGATGGATCCAATATTATTTTTAACGGATCTGAATCCTCAGATAGTGATGGAGTAATCGTCGAATATACATGGGGCTTTGGTGACGGAACAAAAGACAGTGGCATGCACTCAAGCTATACTTTTCAAACATATGGAACTTATAATGTGTCTCTTACTGTAATTGATGATGATGGAGCGATTGACGTTTACAATATAACAATAACCGTGTTACAAAAAACACCAATTATCAGTATGAATTGGTACGAAGACCCAGGAAACCCAGGAAATTACACTGGAAATGTAGTGGCCCTCAGCGGTATCAGTGAATTATTTACTGACGATGTAACAGTAATCGTTACCCAAGATAGTCAGTCAGGTTCAAAGGATCTAGATATACTTGCAGGGAGTTCACTAACTGTGGGAACTTTGACATTATCTTTCAACGATCAGACTCCTATAGGGGAATTAGAGGCTGCAGATATCTTCACAATTGTTGGGGGCCATACTGGAGATACTATAAAATTTCTTTTCAAACCAACAGGTGGCCAGATGGGTTCCACCACCTTACCATAAACCCTCTCGTTTTTCCTTAATTATATTTTTCTTGTCCTTATCCCCTCCAAAATCCCTTCATGCCTTTCACAAAAGTCTTTTCCCTCCAACTGCGCGTGAATCATATCCTCCTGCCAGTGCGCATTGTAGAGCCTGCAAATCTTATCCTCGCAAAACGGTTCAAACGTGGAATGGTAGAAATACGCCTGCATGGCATAGCCTTTGACTATTTCGGTTAATCTTTCATCATCGTAGTCTATGAACCTTCCCTTGAATTTTTCCTTCAACTCCTCCTCCACCAACTCTCTTGTCATGCCAGAGGCGATCAAAGCCTTTCTTAGAATATAGAACTCCCTGGGTTTTGCAGGAGCTTCAACTATACCTGAGGTTGAGATGATGCTCGGGAAGCCGTAAACACTTGTCCTGGCATGGTATCTTCCATCACCTTTATCCCATGTGCCTATGGATCTTCCTGTGAACATAATATGGAGATGTTCGAAGCTCAATTCTGCCTTTGACAACAATCCTCTGAACAACTTCTGCAACCTAAAACCATCGTACAGCATCCCAAAAACCTCATTTTTTTGACCAAGTATCAAATCCTTTTCATGTTCTACCTCCACAGGAAAAGGCTCGTAAACTTTTTTAGGCTCTGAGACATCGAAAACCTTCGTTCCAACCAATTTCTCTGCTATGGAATTCATATCCTCCTCGCCTCGAATATGGTACGAAATGAATTCCTCCCGCAACTCTATTTTGGGTTTGTGGTTGAGCTTGGCTTTGACATATTTTTCTAAAGCGTTCCANNTTATTCTTATAAATATAGATAAAATCTGGAACATTTAGGAGGAGAGAAGATTCAATTGTTTCATTTCTGGAGCTTCTCGTAGGCAATCTCAGCCCCCTTTTTCCCTGAAAGAAGCATCGCCCCAAAGGTTGGGCCCATACGCGGCAATCCAAATGTTGTGGCAACAGCCATTCCAATAACCACAAGTCCTGGGTGAACCTCACTGGTATACTCAACGACCATCTCCTCTGACCTATCCACCCACATGGGATTCATTCCTCTTGTTTTAATCAGGCCCCTCTCCTCAAGGGATTTTACCACAGTAGCATCATGACCTGTTCCGTCAATAACAAGTTTACCTTCAAGTGCGATGGGGTCAACACAGGTTATCTCTCTCGGCAATGCAGATACAGGCGTCCAATTTACAACCACTCCACCCACCCTATTTTCCTCATACAGAACCAAATCATCGAACTTGGTCATGTTCAGAATCTTAACACCAGCATCACATGCAGCAGCGATTAATCTTGAGCAGGCATGAGGTCCATCAGCCACAAAAAGACCTTTGTTCACCTCCTCATATGGTATGCCCAGCTCGTCAAGAATTTCGTTCGAAGGTGATCTGACGGTTACCTTGTTCATCAAATAGCCACCAATCCAAAATCCACCCCCAAGGTAATTGTTCCTTTCGATGAGCAGGGTCTTTACTCCCTTGCTGGAAAGCTCTCTCCCAGCCATCAATCCACTTGGGNNCTGGAAAGCTCTCTCCCGGCCATCAATCCACTGGGGCCAGCACCCACTATAATGACTTCCGATTCAGCATATTCAAGGAACTGTTTGGAGAAGTTCTCCACTATGGCCCTTGTTACCTGGCTCTCAGTTGCCTTTTCAAATATTGGCATTAACACATCCCCCCAATATTTAACCGTTTTTTCAGATATAACTCAATATATGCGGGTGCATATAAGAGTTGTGGTATATTATGGATTATATTTCATTAACAATTTTACAGACCTTCTCCAAATCAGGTATGAATTCGTCCACAATCTTATTCGTCACGTGAGGCATGACCACTACCCTTAAACATTTTGGATAACGTGTCACAGAGGCTTTCCAACCGAGTTTGTCCAACTCAGCAAGCACTTTCTCAGGCTCTTTCATTTTCATACAGACTATGTTCATAATGGGTTCAATCGCGATCTCGAGTCCTATCTCCCTCACCCTTTTTACCATGTATTTCGTGGTTTCCATGCAATCTTTAACTATGCCTCTGTAACCCTCCCTCCCTAGATACTTCATCACAGCATAGGCCGAAGCAACACCTGCACTGCACCTAGTGCCGGATAAGGATGCCTGTCTTGGGCTTGTGAGGTATGGGGAACTTACAGCAATTTTCTCAAGATACTCCATTTTCCTCATGAGCAGAACACCAGAAGGAATAGTGGCAAGACCCATCTTGTGAGGATCTATAGATATAAAATCCACATTCTCCAACTCGAAATCGAATCTTGGCATGTCATATCCTAGGTCTGCAAGAAAAGGTATAACGAATCCTCCAAATGCCGCATCCACATGTAGTAATGTCTCTCCGCACAACTCAGCCAGCTCCTCTATTGGATCGATGACTCCAAACTCTGTTGTGCCTGCTATTGCCACCACTGCTGCGATATCCTTGGAGAGATTTTTCTCAACCTCTGAGATATCCATTTGAAATTTCTCCGTTAGATCCACCTCTATCGCCTTCAGACCCAAAATGTCAGCAGCCTTCAGAAAGGAGAAATGCGCGCTTCTTGGGAAAATAACTTCGGTCTTGCCTGTAGCTTTTTTCGCTATCCATAAGGCTGTGATGTTGGCTTCAGTACCTCCACTGACGGTTAAGCCAGGTAAACTCTCACCATGAAGAAGCTTTGATATCATGCCTATCAATTCATTTTCTAGCTCAAGGGTACCAGGATACAATCCAGGATTGCCGAGATTTGCCTCAAAAAACATCGTATGAGCTTCTTTAGCGATCGCGCTGGGATCTGAGCACATGGAGCCAAGAACCCTTCCATCCTTGAAATGATAGTCCTTACCGCTGGCCTTTTTTAAGGCTTTTAACACCTTTTCGTAATCTTCACCTTTTTCATTCATTTCAATTCAGAAGGCATAACGAAGGCTGGAAATTAATAGTTTTTCGTGCAAGAGATATCTTGTGTTAAAAAAATCTCTATCCACCAAGCTTCTTAATCAAGACCTCAGTGGTCTTACTTTTACGTAGAAAACGATGCGATAATTCCACTACATAGTCTGCCTTTATAGCATCCAAAAAGGATCCAAATCTTTCCAAACGCTTGTGTAGAGGTGTTGGTAAGAATTTCCTGATCACCTCCGTATCAGGTTCCAGCGTACTCATGTATCCTGTGATTGAGGTGAGTAGCTGGATAATATCGGTGTTAATATTTGCTTTAAACTCCTCTTCTGTAAATTCCTCTCTCATTTTTGTTGTCTCCACATCGATAATGGAAACACCTTCAATTTCCAGGTTAAGTTCATTCCTGTAACCTAGAGCTAGATTCTCGGCGGTTTTTGGGTCAAGGTTGATGCGGATATGGGAATGCTTGAGGTCTCGATGTGCACAAAATGTATGCATTTTGTTGAGGGCATTCAACACTTCCTCTATCAAAATATCCGGGTCAATTCTTTCCTCTACGATGGCCTGCCCTAAACTTATGGAATCGATGAACTCCTCAACCAAAAGGGCTGCGATTTGACAACCTGGTTTTAGCTCATGCAGTTCTGCGATATCCTCCTCCTTATTTCTAAAAAATCCCAGCACCTCAGGAACAGACAGATTCTCCCTCATTTTAATGAGATTTTCTTTCTCAACCAGGATATTGTCCTCAGTGCTCACCTTGGAAAATACCGAGCTCTGCCCAAGAATGTCGTTTTGGTCGGAGGTGTATTTCAAGCTGGGATGTGTGGACCAAATTCCTCCTATGCTGGGGGTTTTGGAGAAGATGCTTACATTACCATTGGAATTGAAATTCAGCTTAACATCATTTTCTGAGACAACATTGAAGGGAGTGATGTAATTGGATGCCGTTATCAAATGTCTGTACTGTTTGTATTTGTTCAATGCCTCATTTAGTGGTAGCCAGATACTTAGGCCTCCTTTTCACAATCTTTGCACGTTTTAAACTTCCATCTCTATTATAGTATGAAAGCCGAGAAATTAATAATTTTGCTTATAAAATATTTTATGTGATCGAGCCAGAATATTTGAAATTGCCTATCCGCCTCTGCTCTCCCTTGCCTTCACTCTGAGTCCTTTGTAACCACATTTCCTGCATCTTGTGGCTCTGATGGCATTTCTTGCGTAGCATCTCATGCATATTTTCTTTAGTAAGAGTCTGCTTTCAGCCTCTGGAAACCTTGCCATGTTCTTGCCTCGGTAGGGATGCGAATATACGAAGTTCTATTTAAAGGCTTAGATTTCCTTATCCTCTCCAGCCAAAATGAACTGCGAGAGCAAAGCCTCCAATTGAATGCGCTCGTTTCCTCCTTCAACCATTCTGAACTCGATTTCACCCACCTTGTCCACGAGCTGGACCTTCTTATGGTCTGGGATAGGTAATTCCACTATGGTTCTGTGTATCTGCTGAATCACATCCACACCCGAAAGGCCATAGGTTATCAAAAGGTCATCCAATTGATTTCTTGCCTCCAAAAAATTCCCGCCTAGGGCTGTAGTCAAAAGCTTTTTTACCTCTTCTGGCCTTGCTAAGGATGCGGTTTTGTAGATCATGTTTGAGTCTATTTTATCGCCCATGGTGGCCGCAACCTGCAAGGAGTTGGTAGCCTTTCTTGCGTCACCCTCAGCAACGTAAATCAATGCCTCCATTCCATCCTCTGTAATCTCCTTTTCCTCTGAATCTGCAATTCGAAGGAGATAACGTTTTACGTCCTCGGCCTTCAGAGGTCTGAACCTGAAAACTGCGCATCTGGATTGAATTGGTTCGATTATTTTGGAAGAATAA
>JABAOH010058887.1_pt1 | contig 10745 bp, 10 predicted proteins | sample 7062181 | NCBI WGS metagenome assembly JABAOH01 (sample SAMN14538630, study PRJNA623070) | marine sediment metagenome | biome: marine biome [ENVO:00000428]; feature: marine pelagic biome [ENVO:01000023]; material: deep marine sediment [ENVO:00002113]; isolation source: pool of 5 deep marine... | reverse complement strand
GTGGCATCCCTTTTTTGCTCCATCATTTGGCACAATAGCGTATTTGGCAAAACTGATAGCCCGAACACCGACCTGTTATCTGTGTCACAATTTTCTTCCACATGAACGCTCGCCGGTCGACCGCATACTTCTGCGTTATGCGTTTTCACCATGCGGCGGTTTTATTACCCACTCCCAGGAAGATTTCGACAATCTGAAAAAAATGCGTCCCTTTGTTATTGTTCATAAGAATCCTCATCCTACCTACAGACTTTTTGCAANNCGTCCCTTTGTTGTTGTTCATAAGAATCCTCATCCTACCTACAGGCTTTTTGCAACCTATAATGCGCCTACAGAGAGAACTGCAAAAGCCAAACTCGGTCTCACGGGGAAAAAGGTCTTGCTCCATTTTGGTTTCGTCCGTCGATACAAAGGACTCCAGTATTTACTGGAGGCCATGGCGACGCTAAAATCCGAAGAAGGTTACCATCTCCTAATCGTGGGAGAATTTTTCGAATCTATAGATCGATATCGCGCTCAATTGGAGAGTTTGATGGCTAACAAGCAATTAACCCTTGTGGACCGATATGTGCCGAACGAAGAAATCCCACTCTATTTCTCCGCTGCTGACCTGGTCATCGCGCCCTATGTGAGTACGAGTCAAAGCGGCGTGATTCAAATCGCCTACGGATTTTCCAAACCGGTCATCGCCACAAAAGTTGGCGGGATTCCGGAATCAGTGATAGACGGTCAAACGGGTTATCTCGTGCCACCAACTGATGCTCACGCGATCGCCACAGCCATACGCCGGTATTTCGATCTCGATGAAAAAGAGACATTCAGAAACAAAATTATTCAAGAAAGAGAAAAAAACTCATGGGATCGGATGGTCAAAACGATTGAGGAGATCGGGATAGAACTCACAGATTCCCATAAGAGCTTGGGCTAAAAACGGGATCGATTTCACTATCTTTGGTGGTGGGATTAAGGGACTAACTCCCTACCATCCTGGGAAGAAGCAGCCGATGTTTCAACTGATGAAAAAATATGTAGAGTCCTACGTTTGCCAAAATAATCAATGGCAAATTGAACCCGAAAAGACCATATATCTGGATTCATCAAATGGAATGATTGGCGGCGGCTGCTGCCTGTTTTTTGGGAAGGACAAGAATTTTCCTCTTCTCGTTGCCAAAGGAGCATCCAGACTAGAAGGAAAAGTACTTTTTGAAACTGAATTTGACACGTTGCAGAACCTTGAGCGCATCGGGATGAACACCGAACGGCGGACGACGCCTATGCCTTTGAAATTATGGCGTGAAGAGGGGAATCTTATAACTCTGCAGGCTGCCCTTCCGGGTACCTTGATGATAAGCATCCCCGCCAGGACGCTTTTTTCACAAAACAGGATATCCACGACTATCGCTAGAGTAGTAGACTGGTGGCGACATTTTCAGGAATTAGCCGGCGTTCGAAAGATACAGCTTACCGACAAAACCTATGAGAAGGAAATTCTTTTGCCCTTGTTGCAGTTTAAGCAACGATTCAGGATGGATAAAGATGAAATTCTCTTTTTAACCCGTCGATATTTTGAGGAGAGGCCTTTATTCGGAATCGAACTACCTTTTATGGTGCGCCACTGTGATTTCTTTCCGGGGAATATGGTTTATGGGCCCGAAGGCATCGGTGTTTTTGACTGGGAATTCCCACTTGATCATCACCTTCCTTTTTTCGACTTGTTTTACTTTTTTTCTTCCGTCCGCTTCCCTTTCAATGGATATCGAGGAGAATCAAGCCACTTTGATAGTTTCATTTCGGTTTTTTGGGGGAACAATTATTTCAACAAGGCCATGCGTCATTGTATACAACAAATGTGTGCGGTATTTGAAATCCCAGGAGAATGTGTTTTGGATTTGTTCCTTCTGTCCTTAATCCAAGTGGCGAATATGAAGTATGAAACTCTCATAAAAGGCCATGGAATCAATGAAGAGTTGCTTATACAGACTCAGATATCTGAGGAGGAAAAAAGGTTGTTATGGCAATCACTTTGGATACGAAAGAAAGATAATCCGTTTGCTTTCATCAGAGATGGTGTTTTCGAGAATATCCGTTTTATCGTTCGAAATGGCCTACCGAATCTCGCAAACTCCTAGGAGGAAGGAGTGTCACAACCAGTTAATTCACTGGTTCCTCGTGACGGGAAATACCCAAAACCTAGACAAAAATAACGAGAAACTAGGTTTTGATTTTATGAACCGAGTATTGCAGCGTGATCCTTTGGACGTCTGATGAGTTTGAGTGTCATTATTCCCACGTATAACCGGGTAGACATTTTGCTTCTGACATTGGCGGCAATCGAAAATCAAACCCTTCCGAAAAATGCGTTTGAAGTGATCGTCGTGGATGATGGATCAAATAAAAGAAACCGCCAGAGACTTAAGCGATACGAGCCGTCGTGCCAATATAAATTGCTGGAAAAGGAACATGGTGGTCTGGCTTCCTCTCGCAATTTAGGAGCTGATCATGCCAAGGGAGATATCCTCTATTTTCTGGATGACGACGTCATTCCCGCTCTCGATACGCTTGAGCAGCATTTAAGATCGCACGAGAGGGCACCCGAACCGCTGGCCGTCGTGGGTTCGCTCCCTTATCCGATGGACATCTCCCGTAATTGTTTTCTCTGGTATTTGGAAAAACGGACGCATTATGATCTCTACAAGAACCCAAAGAAATATTCAGGCGGNNCGGTAAGTATGACGAATCATTTAAGCACTACGGGGGCGAAGACTTGGAACTCGGATACCGATTGGCGAAAGCAGGGGTGAGGTTTATTTACAATCCTCATGCGGTTGGCTATCACAATCATGTCAAGGATTTTTCGCAATTTTGCATTGATATGGAAAGAGCAGGAGAATCCCTGATTGGGATCTACAGAAAATATCCCGAGATCAAAGCGGCCAAAAAAATCGACATTCTCGAAGATCCAATCATCAGACTTCCGCTCAGAAAAAAGATGATAAAGCTGATCCTTTTACTGACCATGGGCTGCCCATGGGTTCTTATGTTGCCGCGACTGATTCTTCGGAAAGGTGAACCCTATTACGTTTTACGATGCGTTCTGTTTCCTATATATCACTGGATATCCAGTTATCATTACGCATTAGGCATGCAGAGAGGTCTGTCGCAGGATAAATGAGACAATGCCCTATTTTAATGTATCATTGGTTTCGATCAATCAATTCCCCATCCTTCAGCCGTTCATCGCAATTGGAAATCACCCCGCACGTTTTCGAGCTCCAGATGAAGTATCTAAAAGACAAGAAATACCAAACCGTGCCACTGCAGGAGGCGGTGTTCCCCGGCAATGAGTCAGATTTACCGTCAAAACCCATCGTGATTACCTTTGATGATGGCACTCTAGATTTCTGGGAATTTGCTAGACCGGTACTCCAAAAGTACGGCTTTAACGCCGTAGTTTTCATCGTTACCGGATATGTGGGTAAGGAAAGCAGCTGGGACAAACATCTCGGCGAACCCTCCCGGCCGCTGATGACGTGGGAGCAAATCGCTGAGTTGCATCGTGCTGGATTTGAGATTGGTTCTCACACCCATACGCACCGAAGCCTGACAGAATTGACCGATCGTGAAGCGTGTTTGGAATTGAAGGAATCGCGCGAGGTCCTGATGGATAAACTTGGCACCAATCCGGAATATTTGGCCTATCCCAGGGGTTTCTATGAAGCACGTCATAAACAGATGGCAAGAGACGCGGGGTATAATGGTGCCTGTGCCGTGATATTGAAATGGCGAGATTTACTGCACTCTAATCGGTTTGAGTTGAAACGAATGACAATCAAAGGTACTGAATCGATTAACAGATTCGGGTTACGCCTTCAATTATCAAAAGTCATTCCCTTTACAGAACAATCTAAAATACCCTGTGGCGGCGGCCAGAATTCTGAGGAGTTCGCAGACTCATAGCAAAAAACCGGGTCATCAGACGATCTCTTCCGCCTATTTTTTCATCCTTCAGAGGCCGTACGGAGTTTAACCCCCATATGAAAACGGCTGAAGCCCTGGTTCCGCAAAAGCTACGAAAAATGTTTGCCACCGAGTACCTGGACCTGGCAAAAGTTATGGGTGGAGCATTTTCGCGTAATCTCTTGCGGGGATTGTTGAAGATCCTGATTGCCGGTTTCCTTGCGCCCCAGGCTTTGGGGATTTTGCACTCAGTGTATTCTTTTTTTCGAATTATGGCGCGGTTAGCCGAGTTTGGTCTTAACTACGGGATGGTCAGGTTTGTTGCCCGGGCCATCCAAAAGGGAGAACAGGATGAAAAAGACCAGGTATTGAAGATCGTGCTGTACCTAAACATTCTGATCATATTGGGATTTCTGTTAATCTGGAATGTTTCCGCGGAAAAGATTGCCGATTGGATCTTGAGCGATCCTGGCCTGACAATTTACGTTCGTTTGGCAGCTCTCGCCGTAGCTGGCCAGTTGTTGTGGCAGTATATTTCAAGCTACCTATCAGCCCACCAGGACTTTGGAAAGCTCGCTTTCTTTCTTGCAACTATGCCCTTCATTATGTTGGTTATGGCACTCATTCTCATGATATTGAATTGGTTCAACTTGCCGGCGGGTATTCTCATCTATCTGTTTGCACCCGTGGTCACCGTATTAATGTGGTGGCCTGCCTTGAATTGGAGATTTGTAAAATACTCAGCCTGGGATATGGAGTTGATGGGTAGCATCATCAGGTTTAGCCGGTGGGTTTATTTCACGAAAGTAATCTCTTCCGCCAGGACTCACGCCAACACCTTGTTTCTCAAGAATACGTGGTTATCCGGCTCTTTGGCTGTCGGTGAGGCCAATGCGGGCCTCTACAGTTTCGGCAGTGCCATGGCCGGCCAGATTGGGATGTTTTCAGAGTCCTTGTACAAGGTATTGCTGCCTAAAGCCTCAAGCAAGACAGATACGAGGCAATTAAGACGATTTGTCAAGCGTTCGTATAGGAATCTGGCCATCTTGATCGTTCCCCTGGCCTTATTGATATTCCTAGCCAAACCAATGATCCATCTCCTGGCCTATTTCAAGGACAGCTATCTGGAGTACTTACCCTCTCTTCAAGTTTTTGTCATTCTTTACGCTGGCTCGCTATTTTCCCTCGCTGCCATCCCCATGAAAATTTTCTTATATGCTTTGAAGCTGCCCCAAATTGAAACCTATGTTGAGACGATCATGAGTTTGGTGATGGTTGGCGGCAGCATCCTACTTATTCCGAGGTATGGTTACACCGGCGCCGCAACCATGGTTTTTGTTGCGCGGGCCCTCTCCTTCGGGGCTATCTTTAGTTACGGTCTAATCAAATTGAAAAACGTGGATTTGGAAATAACCTAATGGAATGGGTCTGTTTACATGACCAGCAGCGGCTGAGTTTTCAAGAAGAGAAGTTTTGTTGTGGGCGATGTGGGCGATATTATGATGTTTCGGAGGGAATTCCTGTCTTTACAGGTAATGGCAACGAGGAGGATAATTTCGATCGGCAACTACCGCTACTCGAAGAACTGTGGAAACTAATGCAGCAACATACGAGTGATGAGGCGGCAAGGGAGTTTTGCGAAAAGCATCAGTGTTCCAGAAACCGAAATGGTGCGGCCTGGGTATTCTTTTTTTCTGTTCCCAGAGATGGACTGATTTTGGAAATCGGTGCAGGATTTGGTGATGACACGATCGATTTGGCTGCGAAGTCTGTGGGAACGATATCGGTTGTTCCAAATATGACCAACGCCTTGATCGCAGATAACCACTTGCATGAGAAAGAACTGACAAATATGAAAGTTGCCGTGATGGAGGACATTACGCGTCTGCCCTTGGCCAATGGGTCTATCGCAGCCATTGCCATGGAGGATGCAACCGCTCCTGGATTTAAGGTGACCGACCGGAATTTCCCCGCCATCGCGGCAGAATGGGCGCGCGTTCTGTCGCCTGGGGGCACCGTATTTTTGGGGTTAAGCAACCGTTATGATAGATTATTCAGGTTCCATTCAATCAGATCGATAATACAATCACATGACCATCCCGAATCACTGAATCGATTTGTCAAGAAGGCGACAGCCCCGTGGCCGCACAGCAACCTCAGATTAGGGCAAACGATTCGCTCTATGATACAGAGTGGTTTCGGTGAACCCACCGTTTATGCACCGTTTCCCGATGAAAAAAAGACGGAAGTCGTAATTCCTTTGGAAGATGCCCGTGCGGTCCGCTATTTTCTCAATAACCTAATTAGGAAGAATTCAATCATGGTACGATTGACCATCGCGGCGGCAAATGCTTTTGTGGCCCTTTCTCTTTTTCGTTACATCATTCCCTATTACTTCCTTGTTTTTCACCTTGATGACAAATCTGACACGATCTGAAGGGGATACAGATTGGACTTAACGGACATGCTTGCTCTGGCTAAAGATATCCTTCAGGAGGCAGGGATTGCCTTCAAGGGACTGTCGGTCATTCAAATGATTCGGTCGAGTGGAATGGAAACTAGATTGGCTCTCTTCATTTTTGTCGATGAGAAAAAAGACCCGTTGGCTATCCTGAAACTCACTCCTGACCTTGAAGAAGCCAAATTCTTCGAACATGAATTCGAGAATCTATCTCTCCTTAACGCCCATGGGGATCCTCAATTCATAGTAACAATCCCTAAGCCTCTTTATTTCGGGAGATCCAAAGATTTTACGACACTCGCGGAAACGGCAATGCCTGGCACGCGCATGAAAAACTTTCCGCCGAATGGATACTTTTCATCAAACCGCTTTCAACTTCATTTTGCAAATGTTGTGCAATGGTTGTATGGATTTCATCAATGCGTGGCGGGCAGTCAAACGGAACCAGCGTCGCTCGATAATGAAAACCAGCTCTCTGTCCCGATAGAGGAGTACCAGAACACTTTTCGCCTTTCTTCGGAACTGGATTCCCTGCTTAAGGCAACCATGGAATGTCTGGAACAAGCAGATATCCCCATGACACCCTGGCATCGTGATTTTTGTACCGCCAATGTACTTGTAAACAACGCTCAGCAAATCTCCATCATTGATTGGGAACATCCATTGATAAGGAGCTGGCCGCTATTAGATTTATTGTATTTCATCACCTCCATTTGGTGTATTCCTTATAAAAAGGGCAAGAACAGTCTGGTAAATAACTACCGGCGCCTTTTCTTCACGCAAAACCGTCATACTGACCTAATCAGGAAATCCGTTTCCGGGTATATGCAGAGACTAGGCGTTAAAACCGAATACGTTCTATGCCTATCTGTCATCGCCTGGGTTCTCTATGCCAATGGAAAACGACGCTGTATGGAGGCGAGGAAGAAGGCTAGTGGCACTGGCAGTAGAGACCCAGAGTCGTTCCCTCTCATTATGGTTGAGAATAATCAGTGCCTAAACCTCGAAATTCTTGCCAAGAATCTTCAAAGCTATGTATTGAATTCGTTGTAAACTCGTTGCTCCGTTACAGTCCAACAAACAGTTGTAAGGGAATTCCTGATTACTCAGTAATGTGTATGATGGAAATATGGCGAATACGGTTTTGGCAGGTGATGGAAGATCGCAATTGAAAAGGGTGGCGAGTGGTGCCATTGTGATTATTGGCCCGATCGCTCGAACAAAGGTAAGTCCGCCTCCTCTTCCTCCGGGATTGTGCCAAACTTACTGGACATCAGTACCTTACAAGAATTGGTGCCAAGAATCCTCACCTGTACTTCTTCGGGATGGACGACTCTCTCTGAAGATTCCCCCTGCCTCTCTCTCGGAAGCCTTCGGATTACGAACAGCCATGTGTATAGGACTCTCAGCATGTGGCGAGGGGTGAGGAGAACATTATTGAGCCATTGATTGGCCAGAGGGCACGCGCAATTCCCGTCTGCAATATATTTGCGCGACTTTTTTGCCTGTTCAGAACGAAGCAAGGCCTTGATGTCATAATTCCAATGACGGACATTTCCCAGAGTCTGTTCTCCCCCGAGCACACAGCATGGCCATACCTCGCCATCATAGTCTATGTGGATGTTGGAAATGCCACCGTAACACGGCGTCACCTGGCGACGATGCTTCAGTATCTGGACAGCGAGATCGTAATAAACGAGGCGCACGACTTCGGTGGTGCGGGTGAGAAAAGCCTTTTCGCTGAGATTATGGAGAATCTTACCCTTAAAGCGTTGGGTCAGGGACTCATATACCTCTGCCGGTGGTGTAATGGGATCACCCAGATTGTGGAATTCTGCCCGTTGTTCGGCAATCTCGTGCCGATATGACTCGACACCGCGGGCAAGTACCCAGTCTTCAATTTCGTCAAGATGGTGAATATTAAAGTTTGAAATCACCGTTCCCAGGTCTACATGGAGCCGGGGATTTTTTTGCCGGATTGCAAGAAGTAGGTCGAGGGTCTGTTCAAGCAATTTGAAGTTTCCTTCAAAGCCACGCACATAGTCGTGCATGGCGCCCAACCCGTCGATCGACGGTTTGATTGAGATGGGGACAGTATCCGGCAGGTATTCGTCCATATAGGCCAGGATCTTCCGAGTTATCTTATCAATGGATTTCGGTAAAATCGCGTTTGTTGAGATGTGGATAAGGTGGGGCTTCAGGTTGATACAAGCCAGACGAACAATCTCTGCCAGGTCCGACCGCATAAACGGTTCACCGCCGGAAATGTTGAAAAAATAAACCGGACCGAGCGACTTGAAGATACGCTCAATCTCTTCCAGGGTGAGATTCTGCCTGGCGATTTTCGGGTTAGCAAGGTAAACACTACCGATATGACAGGTTTTGCAACGGCTCTGGCAAGCGGCAGTAACGGAAAAGGTCAATGTAAGTGGATTGATTGGCTTAACCCACCCCCGTCTGGTGGCCGCATAATACGGCACCCTGGGCACAATCTTGATGATGTAATCCCTGAGCTTCATCTTGTAGGAGAGTTGGATTTAGTAAGTGTCGGGAACTTGCTTTTTTGATAGACAAGTTCATGGGAACGACTGTTACGTGCCAAGGAAGGAACAAAACTCATAGCGCTAAGTTGGAGGTTGGATCCCACGTGTGACACCTTTGTCAGATTGTATCTTCCATTGTTGGGACATGTCAACCGTCGATATACTGTCATTTACCGAGTTTTCGAATGTAGAAGGTCCGTGGACCGAGCTCGTTCGGACAAGCGCATATCCGGTTCCTTTCTTGAGTCATCCCTGGATCTGTGTCTGGTGGCGCCACTTCGGACAGGGCCGGGAGTTCCTCGCCCCGGTTGTGCGAGAGAATTCCAAGCTCTTTGCTGGTGTTCCCGTGGCCATTCGCACGGTCTCCCAAATGGGAGTCCCCATTACCGTGGCGGAAATCGTAGGAACAGGTCCAGTCCCCACGAGGGGTATGGGGCTAGCTGACAAGGCCGATATCGTCGTGAGACGCGACGCCCCCGAGGCAGGCAAACTCTTGACTACGGAGCTAGCGAAGCTCCTCGGGTATGTTGACGTACTGGCCCTCAAGGGCGTCGACAGTAGTTCGCCGACCGGTGAGTTTTTCCCCTCTTTGGCGGCTGCTCGTCACTCTAATAGGGTAGTCTCTCGTTCGGTTTCGCCTTATATATCCCTTCCTCGGAGATGGGAGGAATACCTGCATTTGCGCAGCAGAAACTTCCGGGAGCAGCTCAAGAAGAAAAGGAGAGTGCTCCACGAGGCTGGACGGATGCAAATCAACCGGCTGGAGCCAGAGGACGACTGTGCTCCCTGGATGGCAGAGGTGGTTTCAGTCGATAGGCGGAGCTGGTCTGCGCGGCGAGGCACAAATCTATATCGACATCCTGCGATCAGGGCATTCTTCCTGGAGCTCGTTTTGGAGATGGCGAACAAGGGTCTGATCGACCTTCACCTTCTCAGACTGGACGGTAAAGCGATCGCTTATGAACTCTGCTTCAACTTCGAGGGCAGGGTATTTTCCTACAATAGAGGCTTTGACGCAGATATGGGCAAACTATCTCCGGGCATGGTGCTAACCGCCACGGTTATTGAAGATGCCTGCCAAAGAGGTCGGCTCGAGTACGATCTGCTTCGTGGAGGTGAGGATTATAAGTTCCGCTGGACTCACCACTACCGAAGGGAATCCGAGGTGATCGTTCTCTCCGGCACCTTGCGGTCTCGTATCTATGCAAGCCTCGGTCTTCATCTGAAAAGGCGGCTTAAATCCTGGAGTTGGATAGAAAAAGCCAGCGATCGAGCAACTGGTCTCCGTAGCCGGCTCTTTTATCAGGGGTGATTTGTTCGTGATCTATGCTTGTGAGCATCACCATGAGGTCTTGAGCCTCTGGCAACAACAGAATCTTCGGAGGAAAACGCTTATACACGTTGATCTTCACGATGACATGCGTGGCCTGCTCGTCAACCGACTCGCTGAAGGGAATTCCCTCGTAGCTAGTTATCACAAAGAAAGGATGAATCTAAGCACACAATTCAAGGAAGATCCATGGAAATCCTGGAAGTCGTTAGCCTTACGAAACAATTTGGGAATCTCACGGTATTGAAAGACGTCAGTTTCACGCTTGGGAAAGGTGAAATTCTTGGCCTTATTGGGCCTAACGGTGCTGGAAAAACCACGCTGGTCAATCTGATCGCGGGAACAACCTCATACTCGGCCGGGGACGTTCGTTTTCTCGGGAAATCGATTCAAGGCCTCAAACCCCACCAGATTGGCCGTTTGGGGATCAGTCGGACATTCCAGGTTGTTCAGC
>JABAOH010104241.1_pt1 | contig 10746 bp, 15 predicted proteins | sample 7062181 | NCBI WGS metagenome assembly JABAOH01 (sample SAMN14538630, study PRJNA623070) | marine sediment metagenome | biome: marine biome [ENVO:00000428]; feature: marine pelagic biome [ENVO:01000023]; material: deep marine sediment [ENVO:00002113]; isolation source: pool of 5 deep marine... | reverse complement strand
TCGGAGGTGACGCTCCGTGCCGCCGAGGCCCAGGAGCCGCTGGCAGCCGCCTCGTGGGATGTGCGAAGTCGCTCGCCAAGCAGAGGCAGGGGGATGCGCTGCGCCAAGCCGTTGCCGAACCTCCCGCTTCCCCGGTCGGGGAACGACATCCGGCCAGAACCCTCCAACGGATCTGACTCCGCGATCGATCTGTAACCGCCCCCTCCAAAGATCAAGCTCGATCGCCGGAACCGAGAGGAGGAACCCGCGATGGACCAGAGCGCCGACCTCCACGAGCCGATCGACGGCTTCACCCGCACGCGGACCCGACCCCCTCAGAGCCACCCGAGCGACCGCCAGAGCGTCGATCGGATCGGACTTGCCCCGCTCCCGGCCACCCCGTCGTTCACCAGCCATCAACTGGGTGTGAACTCGAACCAGGCTCTCGCCAGCTGTCAGCAGGTCGGATTCGAGCCTCCGGGTCAGATGCCGGCAGTCCTCCACCGCGAACCGACGTTCCGGCCATCGTGACGCCCAACGGACCAGCTCAAAGCACCCATCGCTGGTTGACTTCAACGTTCGTTGCCCCAGCGGTCGACCCAGCTCGTCCACAGCGACCGCCGTGAACGTTTTCTTGTGGGCGTCGATCCCGATCGTCACCATGAGGATCCTCCTCGACCGTCTCGTCCATGCCGGTGTCGGAGGACACGCCTCAATCGGGGAGGTCACGCTCCTATCAAGTCACTCCGACGGCGTCTGGACAGGCCGCACATCGCCGGATAAGCCACCACCAGGCGGCAGGGCACCAAAGAAACGAGCGAACCCGTCCAGACACCCCTCACCATGACATTGACCCGAAGGAAGCCGCCGCTGCCTTCAGGATCTCGTTGGCGCGGCGCAGCTCCCGGTTCTCCCGCTCCAGCTCTGGGAGCCGCTCCCGCTCCCTCGTGGTCAACCCCGGCCGCAACCTGGTGTCGCGTTCGGCACGACGCACCCAGCTCCGCAACGTCTCCGACGAACACCCAACCTTCTCGGCGACGGAGCGGATCGCCGCCCACTGCGAGTCGTACTCGCCCTGGTGGTCGAACACCATCCGCACCGCCCGCTCCCGAACCTCAGGCGAATACTTGCTCGGTCCTGCCATGACCCCATCCTCTCAGGGAATGGAGGACCAGAGCCTCCGGGAAACCCGGGGCGGTTCACGATGAGCGCACCCCACCATCCTCCCTGCCGGATCGGCTTGGCTCCTGGGTCGGCCTAGAGCGGGTTCGGGACAGGCGTTATGCGTTCGCGACAGCACTGGGTGTCAGGGGTTCATGCGGTAGCCGAACGGTTGGATCCGCTCGTTGATGACACTCCCGTCTTCGGCCGACAGCTCGTAGACCCGTACCTGCAGACTGGTCGGCATCGGGGGCAGGTCGGAGGCGTTGAAGGTCACGCTGAAGCGGCCCCATCGCATGCCGATGTCAGTCTGTACAGGCACTGCAGCGACCACGCCGCCGTTGGAGTTGAGGATCTCGAGCTGGAACGCCCCCTCGAAGGCATTGGCGATGCCAGTGATAGTCACCGGGGGCCGCGCCCAATCATCGAAGGTGGGCGACTCGATGAGAATCCCGGGCAACAGATTCTCGAAACTCTCTCGAGTCATCGGATCGTCGAGCACCAGGCCCTCGCTCGAAAACACATCTACAGGGATACCGTCCAGTTGCAGGCGAACCCCGGTGATCTCCGGGTCGTAGCCGGTGACGGTGTACACCAGCTGCGCCAGCCGCGCTCTCATCGAGAAGGTGTCCCCGCCGTCGTCGAACTCCGAGGACAGGTCGACGGTGGCGACACCGTCGGTCACCTCCACAGCATTGAGTTCCGTGCCTTGCGGTACTGCGGTGCTAAGTCCCAGGTTGATCTCGCTGGGTGTGAGCCCGTTCAGAGAGGCCCGCACCGTGTCCTCGAGGCTGGCCTCGTTTCGTGACACCGGAGCCAGGAATGGTCCGGTCCGCGTTGGGCTGCCCCCCGAGTCATGGAGCACGTACACGATCGCCCGGTGAGGACCTGTGAAATCTGTGGTGGTCGAACTAGGTGCGGTCGTGGTGGTCTCGATCGAGCCGGTCGTTGTGGGGGGCTGAGAGCTGGTCGTGGTTGTCTGATCCAGTGTGGTGGTCGTGGCTGCTGTGTCGGCAGATCCGCAAGATGTCGCCATGAGAGTCAACGCACCGACAAGTGCCAGGGCTCTCAAGGTTGGGTCTCCCTTCATCAGGTTGTTCCGCTCCGTCAGGAATCGAGGATGAGCGAAGCGGCGGTGGNNTCCCCAACTGGTCGGCACGTATCGATAGACGACGCGGTCGTAGCTGTTCTCCGTTGTCGACTCCCCGATGTACATCCCGCTGCCGTACCACATCACGAAGAGGGCGGTGTGACCCGGCTTGAGGAAGATGTCCCACGCTTTGAGTGACCCGGTGACGAGAACGCCGTGGTGTGCCAGGTTCGATGTGCCGTGTTTGGTGTGCAGTGCCCACACCCTGCTGACCAGTCCGGAGCAGTCGGTCCCCCGGGAGCACGAGTAGCTGCCGCCGCTGGTGATGTCACCGGCCTGCTTGGTCCCAGGATGCATGTATCCGTTGAAGCCACTGACTGTGTCCCAGCCACCCCAGTCGTAGGACACCGACGCGTAGTAGCGGGGCGTGGACAGGTAGCGGGGCTTGGCCCGTCCCGTACACGATCCGTTGATGTTGGTGTCACTTAGGTACTTGTAGTTGTTCCAGTACGGGTGGAACGTGTTCGCCATGGACTGACGGGAACGACAGCCGGCCAGGGCAGACTCGGTGCCCACAACGTCTGCATCGGCCAACTCAAGGGTCTGCTCCGACAGGATCGGTTCCACGTCCTGGGCCAGCCTCAGCTTGACCACATCCAACCGGTCGGGTCGTGGTACCAGCGCCAGGATCGCACCGTCTGGTCCGACCGCAACACCGCCCGGGATGAAGAACAGACGTTCATTCAGCGGAACACGTGCGACACCGAGCAGGGCACCGTCCGACCCGAAGCGCCGGACCACCTGGTCTACGACGAAGTCACCTTTGACCAGAGCAGCCTCCTCTACAAGAAGGTCAAACCTGTCGGTGTTCGCGTTGAGCAGGCCGGCGCCTCCCCACTCAGCCATATGAGGGATGTCGACCGACCTGTCGGTAACACCTTCGCGAACGGTGACCTCGAAGCCGGCAACTCGGAGGTAACGGCCATTGATCCCGTAGCCGTCGATTTCCTCTATACCGAGTTGACCATTGGCGTCGGTGAGCTGGACCAGGGTTGTTCCGCCAGCGAGCTCAAGCACGACCTCGCCCTGTTCCCCAAGCGCGATCCCACTCAGACCTGAGGGAAGGGAGTACTTCTTGGGAACATCATACGTGCCTGCGATGAGCCCGGTCGAGGTATCGACCCGAAGCACCTTCGGGATCCCCGCTGCGAGATCGAGTGCAAGAAGCTCGCCGCCGCGTACCTCCAGATCACCGATGCCGACCACGGCGTTGGGCATGTCAATCGTGTCCAGCAGTACACCAGATGACGAGTAACGGAGAACCCGGTTCGCGACTGCATCGGCGACCCAGACGTTGCCGTCCTCGCCAACCGCCATGGCTGTCGGACCCCATGTTTGCTGCTCGGGACCACCCAGCTCGTATGAGACCCCGGCGTCTCCGATGGGGATGGAAAACAGAGTCCCGTAAGGCTGTTGACCGGCGGCTCCAGCGACTGCCACCGAGCCTGAGCCCATCACGAGTGCCATAGCAAGCACGCCGACTAAGGCGCGCCTGACGGTGGTTCGGCGATTCTTAGCAGCTGTTATGACTCGTACGCTCATCGCTCCCTCCCTCGTCCGTGAACTGCTTGAGTGAGGTCCCCTCGAGACTCCGGAACCCGCAACGCGAGGAGCATCCCGACAATCGAACGAGGCCGCGTTCGGCGCGACCTGAGGACATACTCCATCGTCACCCCCTTTTTCCGTGGTGCCTCGACCGTCATGTGTCCGCGTGCCTCAGGTTGTCGCGGGCCACATTGCTCGAGGGGTGCAGCCCCCAGCACCCCATGATTTCTCTGGTTGGCACGCTGGACAGCGCCAAGTCGCTGGTGTCGGATCAGGTTGCGCGGAGGCGGAGGCGAGAGAAGCAATCCTCAGTGGCAGGTCAGGTCAAGGGCGAGCCATGGGACCCTGCACGTCTACAGCGCCACGCTGCTGGCTGAAGGGTCCGACGAGAGCGCGCCGCGGGGGCTGTTCGACGTGGCGGTATTGCCGGGGACCGGCATGGCTGGGGATATCGGCGCCGTCGATCACGAGGTGTCGAGTCTTACAACGTGGCATTCGATCGAGCCCACGGCGACACCGACCTGGTCGGCGTGTGGCGGCCCCGACGAGGCCGCCGATGGAGGCAGGCGATCACCGCCGAGAGTTCGGAGTCATCGCCCGTCGTCCACCGGCGCGGCAGTCGGAGTCGCTGCGAGGTCCACGCTTGAATCCGCACCAACCGTAAGCCGCCGCAGCCTCAGGGCGGCGGCGTCGGGATGGGGGTGAGGACGACGGTCATCGATGCGGTATCGAGCCCAAAGCTGGCGCAGGGTCGGTCTGGGTGGGGTGGCTGCGTTGTGACGGTCCACTGGGTGAGACCGAGCCTGTCCAGGGTGCCGCGTACGTGAGCTTCTGCGTCTGCGATGGCGGCGCATCCCGTCGCAGCGAAGTAGTCCACAAGTTCGTTCTCGAGCTGAACAACGGGCTGCAGTTCGTCGGCCGATTCCGGTGTCGGTGGCGCCAACTCGAGTCGGTCACAGATCGACGTGTCGCTAGTGGGGAAGACAAGGAGCGACCCGTGTTCGTTGACACAGGCCGTCAGCGGCGGGACCGACCCCGACGCAACGTTGGGGTTGGCGAGGACGCCGTCTTCCCACGGTGCGGCACATAGGCTGGGATCGAGGTCCAGGTCGGGGCGGATGAGGACGCTGCTGCTCTCCAGCGAGGCCTCTTCGTGGCACAGGACGCCAAGCGGTTCGGTGACGTCTCGCGCGAGGATGGCCCACGCCGCAGCTGCGGTGATCACGGCCACTGCGGTCACGAGAGCGAGGCGCCGCCAACGGGAGGGCCAGCTCCGGCGCGGTCGCGACCGTGGTTGCGTGGTGATCCGGGCCAACAGCCCACCAGCTGTCGCCGAGTCGGCGTCGGGGAGCGACGCCACGTCGACGGGGTCGTTGGCGCGAAGGAGATCGAACGGGTCGCGTTCAGTGGCCAAGGCGAGACCTCCATTCCTGGTCGGGTGGCAGCACGTGGGCCACAGCTTCAGGTCCTCTGGCCCTGCTTGTGTTCGCAACCGTGGGGGTGTCGCGGATCATGACTCGGCCTCGCGTCGACGGCCCAGGGAGGATGGGCCCTTCTCGATCGCGGCACGGAGGCGTTTCCTCGCTCTATACAACCGGGAACGGACCGCCGATTCGCTGATTCCGACGACCGCGGCCATCTCGGCGTACGACAGGCCCTCAAAGGCGGCGAGCCGAATCAGCTCCTGATCACGCCGAGAGAGGCGAGCCAGCGCAGCGAACGCGCTCGCGACCTCGCTGCTCCCGGTGGCGTAGCTCTCAGGACCGTCGGAGGGAGGATCGTGGGGAAGACCCTGGAGGCGGATCCTGAGCAGCGCGGAGCGTCGACGGCTGCGCCGCTGATTGCCCAGGGTCCGGAACGCCACGGCATAGAGCCACGCCAACGGATACTCGGCGTCGATGACGTCCTCGAGGCGCCGCCACGCCACCATGAATGTCGCAGCGGTAGCATCGTCCGCGTCCTCTAACGAGACGGTTCTCCGGCGGCAGTAGGCGAGCACCTGCCTGTAGGTGGCGTGGTAGAGCTCTTCGAACGCGTTGCGCGCCTCGGCGTCGTTCAATCCCTCAGCCCCCCACCTCGGGGCGACAGATGCTACGTGATGTAGACGGATGAGACGTCGTTATCCCAGCCGCTGATCATCGACGGGGCCCGATCGTAGGCCTCGGTCAAATAGGTCGGATACCAGGCGCCTCCGCCATTCGCATAGTCGGCGAAGTAGCTGGCGCACGGACCCACTTTGTACGACNNGACAAGTTGATCCACTGGAACCGGTCCCGCAGATACAGCACCGGTGTCCCCTAGCCGGTGCCGTCGTAGAGCCGCAGATACCCGGAACACGTCGAAGCCTCAACCCCGGGTTCCGCAAGGTGGCCTACAGCCAGTCCCATGAGGCCCTCGAGTTCTGCGATCCTTCGATCCATCGCTGCCTCAGAGCGGAAGCACTCAATATGGTCGGTGGCGTCGGGCCAGTAGAGGCACGCAACGGCGTCGCCCCACCCGGCTGTCAGGTTGATGGGCTGGCCATCCAACGTTGCAGACCCTCGGCTGCCGTCCTCGAGATCCGCCACGGCTGGCGACGAGACGCCAGCGATGAGGACGGTCAACCACACCAAGATGACCAAGCGTGGCTTGGTGACTTGCATCATCGCTCAACCCCCGTTCTCTAACCCCCGTTCTCTCGTGCCGACCAGGTGGGCCGACCAGGTGGGGCGGCCCACCAGCTGTTTCTCTGGGTGTGTCCGGATCAGGACATGCGTCGCGCCAGACTCCTCCAGACGCGACGCACCCCGCCGATCGAACAGAAATAGATGAGTGATGGTCCGCTGCGCCCACCAGGCGAAAGGAACGGCGGCGATGGCCGGGCACCTCTCTATCTACGTGATCGACGGCCTCGCGAAGTGGCCAGAGCTCACGGACCTTCTCGATACCCTCGGATATGAGACCATCACTCGGAACCCTCCAGCGGCAGACGACAACGTCGTCAAGTTGGCTGTGGTGTCCCCGCGATGCGGGGACGCAGCATATCGACGAGCTCTCAGAGCGGGCGCCGACTCCGTCCTGACAGTTGGCACGCCCCTAGACCAGCTCCAGGAAACGATCGAAGCAGCACACGCTGGCTGGATGTGGCTGCCAGCCGCAGTCGCCCACAGTCTCTCCCGCCAGCTCGCCGAGCCAGACATCGAGTCACTGTCGGACCGTGAGCAAGTGCTACTACATCGAACCGCCCAAGGATCCACCGTTGCACAGATCGCATGCGAACTCGCCATCTCTGAACGCCACGTCCGTCGACTCCTTCACAACCTGTGGACGCTACTGGGAGCCAACAACCGACATAGCGCGCTGGTGAACGCCGCTCGCTGGGGTCTCCTCGAAAAGCCCCACCAGACTCGCCCAGACGCTCTCACGCGACCCACCGAATGAGGGTGTCAACACCAGTCGAAAACTGCGCGGTCTAGCGGGTGCCTGCGGCGGAAGGACGATGACTTCGGCGTGGTGGACGAGGCGCTCGACCCTGGCGGCCACGGCCACGGCGTCGAAGATCTCTGCCCAGGCGGGAAAGCTCTTGTTGGAGGAGACGATGAGGGAGCTGCGCTCGTAGACATCGGTGCCGGCCGCGACGGTGGGGCACATCTGGACACACATCAAGTGAACGGCTCGACTTCCTGAACCCAAGCCAGAAGGGAGCGACATCTAATGATGACAGGCCGTCCAGTTGTTGTGACCTACAAGTGCGAGGAGGAGATGGAAGTATGAAACGTGCATTGTCGACCATGGCAGGGCTGGCGATGCCGCTGCTCTTATTGGTACTCGCACTGGGAGCTGCCAACGCCTCTGGGACCGGTGAGCTTGTGACAGAGGCATCTGGTCCGTTTCCCGACCCATGCACAGCGATCATGGCGCCGAGTTCTGCTGCAACTCACGGTACAGCAGATCCACTAAGCGAGGCGGGCATGGTGGTTCTGGCTGTTCCACGGAGCCTTGTCAATGCTTTCACACCAACGAGCTTGACCTGCCTTTCACGGGCGACGCCTGAAGGCACGTTCGTGCGAGGCGTGTTTGTTGAATTGAGTGACGAGGTTGGCACAGTCGCAATCTACGCATCGCTCTCCCCATCGGACGCCGTGTCCTCGGACGAGTGGCAGGAGTACCTACGCGAGACATTCGCGGATGAGGAGCTTCGATTCGAGAGCAGTGCGCCTGGATCGCTGATGGCGGTGGTGGTCGATCACCCTCGAGCTGATCGCGCTACCGCTGCGATGAGCGCTGGAGGGGAAGAAGTCAGTCTGTGGGCGACCGTAAAGGACGTAGTCGCGCCCTGATCGCCCGAGGGCTACACCGGTTTGAAATCCTTGGAGGTGCCGATACCTATGACAACGAGAACGCTACGTCGCAGGCTGGTCCGCTTTGTTGCGGTCGGCGTGGTCCTGGCGGTTCTTCTAGCCGCGCCGGTCGCCGCGGGTCACGGGTCCTGGAACCACCATCATCTTCATTGGTGGGAACAGGGACCAAGCGACTACGGCTCATATGCCGACGTCGGCGCAACGCAGAATTACGACTTCGGACACGCCACCTGGCAACGCTGGACAACTGGGTGGAGCTTCATCGAATCAGAGTCGGTGACGTGCGAGGGCGCCGAGGCTTGCTCGTACCGGAAGACATATACGCAGTACTTCCCTCAATCGAGCTATATCATCAGATCACTGGCTTGCGCAAAGGACGGGTCACACGAACTATCTGGTGCTTGGCTCGCCTTCCTTTCCTGCACCATGATGGAGCTCAAGACCCACCGGCATACAGCAACCACGAATTGACCTTCGAGTGGTGGCTTATGGTGGCTTGCTGTCGCGAACCGTGATGGGGCTGGTCAAGTCCCTGTTGAGACAGATTTCCTCGTCCTCATCATCTTGACCTGACTCCCTGATTCTGCCCGTGTGGTATGACGGTCTCAACGAGAGGAGCGACGCGACGTGGCTCCAAGACGACGACACGCCCGCGAACGTGTGATCTTCAGGCTCCGCGAAGTCGACCGGCTGTTGGGCGAGGGTCAGACCGCTTCTGAGGTCACCTCCCCTTGAGAGAACCCCTACGTCCAGTCATTCGGCGGCTGGCTCAGAGACGAGCTGCTCGATGTCGAACAGTTCGAAACCCTCCTCGAAGCCCAAGTCGCTATCGAAGACTGGAGGACCCACCACAGCCACCACCGACCCTACTCCAGCCTCGACTCGAGCGGCCCGATGGCCTACGGTGCCGGCCGGACCGAACACCACCCATCCCGACGCTCACAGCAACTGGACTTAAGAACGGGGTCCGGTCAATCCGATCACCGCTGACTCCAAAGCAGACCACCTATTCAGCCGCAGGGCCAGCCTTGACTGCTCTTTGCGCGATACGCTTGTCGCAGCGCTCCAGGCGAGCGATTCCCGGATTGAATGTGAATGAGAGAATGTAATCAGCAAGGAGAGGAGTGGCAGTGGTGGGCCGACGCGCGACCCTCGGCGGAGCAGCAGGCCTCGTCGTAACCGGCTTGACGCTCACGAGCCTGAGGGAGTTCACGCCGGAATTTCAACGAGCAGTGTCCATCTTGAACGTGAGTGGGACTCGGGGGCCACTGATCGGGGTAATGCTCCTCGGTGCAGTGATCGGCGTGGCGGCCCTCGGGTCGCGATTCCATCCGCTAGTTTCCGGCGTTCCTGCAGTGCTGCTATTCATCGTCTATCTGCCGCTACTGATCGACCTGACGATCCCCGACTGGTACCCCGACTGGCTGGGTGACACGGTGTTGTTCAGTTTCGGACCCACCCCGTATCTGGCGATTGGAGTCTTGACGGCCGTTGCTGCGTCGCGCATGGTCGAGCAGCTCCGAGCGAACCATCAATCTGACGCGGTCCTGACCGGCTGACGCCCCGGCGAGCCCGACCGAGTGCTAAGTCGGGTGATGCCCCGTCGTTTGTTCCGGAACGAATGCTAAGCGATATGGTCCGAGTCTCCAGGCAGACCGTTGATCAAGTTCGGGACGCGGCAGTTATGGCGGGTATCAGGTACGCGATCGCCTTTCGTTCGGCGCAGTCCTCGATCGGAGATTGCACGTCCCCTGCCTGCACCCGTGCAAAACCTGCAAGACCTGCACCGGTCCGCCTCTCGGAACACACACTTGAGCCTTCGTCCTTGGCGGTGGTCATGTAAGGGTCCGACTCGGGGTGCGTTCCGCCCAGCGGCTTCCCTGGGCGGGGGTGGGAGCTTGCAGGCTCAGCTCCACGAGGTGCGTGCTCCGACCAACGCGTTCGGCCAGGTGATTGACGGCTTGAGCGCGGTCCACCGGGTTTTCGATCCGGGCGATGACCGGTCGAGTGGCGTAGATAGCTCGGACGAGGAGGTCCGGCTCGTGGAGTGCATACCTCCCCACTATCTGGTCGATCTGGTGGTGTGCGAGAGGAAGCGACCGATCGAGGGCCTCCTCGAATTGATCGGTTCTGCCGCCAGCGAGCAGGCTGGAGGGGTCGTTGGCGTCGGGCAGGCGCGCGACCAGGATGCTTAGGCCGGATGTGACGGACGCAGGTAGCTCGCCGACGCGGAGTGTGGCTTCTAGGCCGGCTTGGTCGCCGTCGAAGACGAGGGTGAGGGTGGTGGCCAGCGGTCGCAACGTCTGGATCTGCTGGGGAGTAAGCGCTGTCCCCCCGGCGGCGACGGTGTTGGTGAATCCGAATCCGGCTTGGTGGGCGGCGATGGCGTCGGTGTAGCCCTCCACGACGATGGCCTGGCTGGCCTGGACGATGGCTTCCTTGGCGTGGTGGAGCCCGTACAGAAGAGCAGACTTCTTGTAGAGGGGAGTCTCTGGGCTGTTGAGATACTTGGGGCCGTTTCCGGAGAGGAGCCGTCCCGCGAACCCTCGCGGCGCGCCAGTGGAGTCGAAG
>JABAOH010000846.1_pt1 | contig 10746 bp, 12 predicted proteins | sample 7062181 | NCBI WGS metagenome assembly JABAOH01 (sample SAMN14538630, study PRJNA623070) | marine sediment metagenome | biome: marine biome [ENVO:00000428]; feature: marine pelagic biome [ENVO:01000023]; material: deep marine sediment [ENVO:00002113]; isolation source: pool of 5 deep marine... | reverse complement strand
TTGGAAATATTTTGGCATCCATGATAAATAAGAAAGAAAAATTTTTGTTTCTAAAAAATGAGAATCGTGCCTGAACATTTTTCACCGAAAAAGATAACACTATATCTTTTGATCTTAATCATCGTTCTCTCCTCTTGTGCACGGATGAAGTATTTCCCTTCAGGAAATGTCCAAACTGGCCTGGCATCCTGGTATGGCCCTGATTTTCATGGAAAAATGACATCAAGCAAAGAAATTTTCAACATGCACGATCTGACCGCAGCACACAGGACTCTTCCCTTTGGAACACATCTTATGGTGACAAACCTCAATAACGGAAAATCTGTTATTGTCCGCGTCAATGATCGAGGACCATTCATAAAAGGAAGAATAATCGATCTTTCTTATGCTGCAGCCAAGATGCTGGATATGATAGGTGAAGGCGTTATCACAGTCAAAATAGAAGTCCTGGAAGATATCTCGCCAAAAAAAACAGAACAGAAATTTTCTATCCAGGTAGGGGCTTTTATTTTCAAGAAAAATGCCTTGGCCCTCAAGAAAAAACTTCAGAGGAAATATAAAGGAGTCTATCTATCTTTATTCAAAACACCAAACCAGACTTACCATAGAGTAAGAATCGAANNTAGTCCAAATTAGAAAGAATTTTTAAACCTGTGAAAAAAAAATATCTTCTTCAAACAAATGAGTTTTATTATTATCAAATATAAGTTGATACGAAATTTTTAAAATAAGGCAATTAAGGAGGATGCAAGAAAAATGAAAAAATGGGCATTAATCATTCTATTGGGTTTTGTATTGATTCTTGTCGTAAGTTGCATTATCTCCAGGCCAACTATCGCCCCTCCCCCACCGAAAAAGGAAGTCCGACCTGTCAGGCCAGGGCCCAAATATTTCTGGATTTCAGGTCACTGGAGATGGACGGGAGCCAAGTATGCTTGGATACCAGGGCATTGGGTTAAAGAGAAACCTGGTCGAGTCTGGATCCCTGGCCACTGGGAAAAGAGAGGGCCACACTGGGTATGGATTAAAGGTCATTGGAGAAGGAGATAAATTTCTCTANNAGTTCCTATGATCTTTCCTCTTCTCTACAGCCAACAATTTATCATCACCAAATATTTTCACATTGGCATCCTTTCCAACATAGGGCTGCTCATTACTCTTCTCTTCCAAATCATAATCGCTAACATCTCCTCGAGATTTGAATACAAATACATGCTTTGTCTGAGTATTGTAGGAATATCGCTCTCGCTCTTCCTTATTACTTATTCTTCCATCTTCGTTTCATTGCTTGTTTTTTACTTGATGATGAGAGTGTTCGCCAGCTTTTACCATTCCGTAGGGATTGCTTGGGTTTCAAGAACTCACCCTGACCAAAGGCTTGATTTCGCCATGGGCATTCAAAGTGGCTCAGGGAATCTCGGCGTCTTGATTGCTTTCGTTTCAGCAGGATATCTGGCGCAGTTGTTCAGCTGGAAAACACCCCTCCTTACCTGGGCTGGAATCAGTCTTCTTCTGGGTTCTATAAGCTTTCTCTCAGTACGAAAAACATCAACCACAACCAGAGAGGTATTCAAGCATGATCTCTCATCTTGGTTGAAGACAATGAAAATAATCAAGCTTTATATACTCGGATTTATCTTTGGCGGAGCGTGTTGGGGAACGACGGTTTTCTATGCCCCATCTCTTTTTAACCATAAGTTCCAAATCCCTTTGGGAAAAACGGGAATCTCCCTTGCGCTCTGGATCGGCATTGGAAGTATCATGACCTACTTCTTCGGCTATTTGAGCAAGCGATTTGGACGTTGGAATATTTCTCTTTTTGGTTTCATCGGTTCAACTTTTTTTCTCTTGCTCTTGGGAGGTTCTCCAAGGCTGGAATTTGCCCAATTGAGCCTTCTCTTATATGGAGCATTCCTGTTTCTGACTTACCCTGCATTTCAATCTTTTGTGGGGAATGTTGTTCCCTCTGGCGACCAGGCTGTAGCTTTTAGTATTGTGGCCAATATCCAGATGCTAGCAGGAGCTATCGTCGTCCTCATAGCTGGTCTTCTATCAGATACTTATGGTATAAATTCACCATTTATTCTGTTAGGAATACTGGGAAGTGTTGTTTCTATTTTTTATTTACTAAAAAGGCCTGCGGTTCCAAACGACTTTAATTCCCTTTGATATAAAGCCTGTTTTTAAAACTTAAGACTTTTTCAGCTTAAGGACTCTACCAGGAAGATCTCCATTCCATTTTCCTTTATCCAAGGCGAGCTGTCCGTTAATCAGCAGGTATTTTACTCCCTCGCTATACTGATGGGCATTAGAAATAGAAGTTTTCGTTTTGATGTTCTCCAAATCCAGGACCACGATATCAGCCTTATACCCTTCCTTTATCCAGCCTCTATCGTCCCAATTCATAATCTGGGCGGGAAGAGATGTTTGCGAGCGTATCACATGGGGAAGAGAAACGGTTTTTCTCTGGAGAGCATATTTTTTTATTTTATGGAGAAATGTCGAATAGGAACGGATGTGCGGGAATCCTAGCCCATAATAAGGGGCTTCGCCATCGCTTCCAGTAGCCACATAATCTTTCTTCATGATGTATTCGACATCTTCTTCACACATCCTAAGAGGAACGCATCTGGCTCCCATAAGTTCCAGTTCGATGGCTGCCTCAGCTACGGATTTTCCTTTTATAGCAGCAACCTGTTTTAGGGACTTTCCTTCCAGATCTTTCTCGACACAGATGCCTACAATGAAATTTTCAGCTCCAAGATAATTATTGATATACTCTTCGATTTCTATGCGAATTCTTGCAGCTTCCTCAGGATCTCTCATCCTTTTTAAAAAGAGCATCCTCTCTCTTGGATTTCGAGGCCCTTGAAAATTTTCGACACTGATAAAATGGTCGGCCACATAATGAACAAGTCTTTCTCTTGGAAGGTTCTTCAGGAATTGTTGATGATGCTCATTAAGAGGAACATAAGGTGTTACTTTCTTGTATAGCTCGATCAACTGCCAATCTCTAAGGTGATCAAAAATGGATTCAATATCTTCTTGTTCCAGCCTCTCGGTTTGTTCATTTCCCAGCCAGGTTGATCTTGGTATAAGTCGGCTGTAAGGATTGTTGTTTGTAAAACGATAGGGATATTGATCGGCCGTGATTTTCAATCCTTTGGCTCGAGCTTCTTCTATAAGCGCGCTGGCTTCCTTGACAAGACCCCAGTTGGCCTTCCCCATCACTTTAAAATGAGATATATGGGCTGGAACGCCCGATTCTTTAGAAATTTCAATGGCTTCTTTAACTGCCCCGATAAGCCTTTCATCCTCACCACGGATATGGGAATGATAGATACCTCCATAAGGTGCTATAACCTTGGTCAACTCTATCAATTCCTCTGTCTTTCCATATTTGCTAGGGACATAAATAAGGCCTGTGGAGAACCCAAAGGCTCCCTGTTCCATGGCTTCCTTAACAAGAGCTTTCATCTTCTCCAATTCTTCTGAGGTCGGCTCTCTATCTTCCTCACCCAACACAAGCTTTCTCACCGAGCGGTGACCAACCAGGAGAGCCGCATTGGGGCCAATTCCTTCCTGCTCCCACCGCATCATCTGGTCTTCTGCTTTCTCAAAAATAGGCCACGCACTGGATCCACAATGGCCTACAATGACTGTCGTTGTCCCCTGCTTAAGATAATTCAATAAGGCTCTTTTTTCAGGAAAATACATTCCTCTCTCCACATGCGTATGAATGTCTATAAAACCTGGTGTCACATATAAACCCTTGGCATTTATCACTTTTGCCGCCTTTCCTTTGATAGACCTAGCTACTTTGACAATAATATCATCTTTGATGGCTATATCTGCCCTGAATGCTGGCCTCAAGGAACCGTCGAGCACTCTTCCGCTCTTGATTAGGATGTCATATTGACTTGTCTTTCCTTCCTGTGCTGGCATCGCAAAGCCAGTTACAAGAAATATCACCAGAAACAGAAGAAGGCTAATAGGGCGAATTCTTTTTTTCATTGTTCCTCCTTTTGGCAAGAAAATATTTATTGCCATCATCCCTAAAACAAACGTGGTATTTTAACAAAAATGAAATTTGCGGTCTACAGATATTGTTTAACCAAAAAAGAGATATATTAGAGAAAAGTGAAAATGTTTCTTCAGGAAACGTCTGTTTTTCCGTGATAAAGGAAATGTTTTTCAGATCTTGGCAGAGGGTCTTTGGGGATGGAAGAAGCGACCATTGAAGATTTATCCTTCCCGAATCTCTTTGGAGCGGGAACAGCTTCGCTTTCCCCCTTCCAACGGGAGCCTTCCTTCGATCGGACTCCCTGCCTCCTCTTCTCGTTAAGGTTGGAACCTTACCTGCGACCAAAGGGGCAAACCCCCTTGGAACCCCCTCGATTGGCTTTCTGCCAATCGGCTCTTCGAGGGAACCCAGCGAAGCTGGGCGCCGAGTATGTTTGAGCATAGCGAGTTGCGCAGGCGCCGAGAAGAGCGAAGAGGGAATGGCATGAAAAATCTGAAGCGAGCGGGGCCATCCCCAAAGACCTATTCTATCGCATAAAAAAGATTCTTACGTTTCTTCATTTCCGATGGCATTCTGAAAGAATCTTTTATAAAATTTTGTATTCCTGCAAAAATGATAAAAGGTATCCAAAAAATATTTTCAGAAGTGGCTGATACTTATGAGCTAGTAAATCATATCCTTACCTTTGGATTGGATATATATTGGAGAAGAAAAGCGGCAAGGGAAGCCGTCAAAGTTGGAGGCCGGTATTGGCTAGATGTTTGTAGCGGCACGGGAGAAATGACGCAGAATCTCTCCCGACTTGCCAATGAAGAAATAAAAATTATCAGTGCTGATTTCAGCTATGCCATGCTAGCCAAAGCCTTAAAGAAGAGGAATCAAACGAACGTTTTTTTTCTCGAAGCCGAAGCAAAGTGTCTTCCTTTTCCGGGTAAGACTTTCGATCTGGTGACCATCTCCTTTGCTACCCGGAATATCGATTCAAACCGGCAATATCTCCTCAGCCATCTTCGAGAATTCTATCGCATCCTCAAGCCGGGAGGACATTTCGTGAATCTCGAAACAAGCCAACCTCGTTCCAAATTCCTAAGAAAAGCTTTTCATCTCTATGTAAAGCTAGCTGTAAAGCCCATCGGATCTTTTCTTTCAGGATCAAAATCAGGTTACAGTTACCTATCTTTTACTATACCTCGATTTTATTCCTCCGAAGAACTGTCCTCTCTCCTTTATCAGGCAGGGTTCAGCCACGTTCGTTATCACCAACAGCTGTTTGGAATATCCGCCATCCATGTGGCCACTAGATAATATTAATCTTTTCTGGTAGTTATCGAAACGTCTTTTTTTCTGTCATTGAAGAGGTCTTTGGGGACGGTTTTACTCTCTTCAGTTTTTCAGGCCATTTAAAAAGATTTTTTGCTAAGTGTTGAAAGATTATCCTTTATCACAAGAAATAAGATGTCTGCGAAGGTGATTGTCGTCTGCCTTTTCATTGTGTATCATATAGCCATAAAAAGAGAGCAGGAGAAGAGTTTGTTCAAGATAGCCTTAAAGATTTTAGAGGCAACGATAGGAATTGAATCCAACAGAAAAGAGCTTCTTCCACAGCTCCCTTTGAAGGCAGAAGTCAAATCGCTGCTCACAGATTTTAGGGATGTCAAAGAAATTCCATATTCAAACAACCTTGATGGACATATTTCCGTTCAAGATACTGAGGAAAATCCTACTTACCAACGGAGCGGAAATAAAGCGTTATTTAGAGGATACTTTTTGCGGATGCACCAAGAAGCCTCTGATCTCAGGTTTAGCCTTTGGGGAAATCAAGGGTTTCTATACAGATTCACTCTGTACCTTCTGGAAAAAAAACACAGAATCTTTAACTTCCATGCCTGTGCTCTATACCACGAAGAAAAAGACAAGCTCTATATCATCACCGGAGGAGCAGGTAGCGGAAAAACCGTTTATCTTCTCAGCGGACTGGAAAAAGGATTCAATCTTTTTTCAACAGAAACTGTCCATTTTCGGATTAGTGGAGATGAACTCATCTGTTTCATGGGCTCTCTAATTGATAATATCAGGTGGGGAACTTTGATCCATGATTTCCCGCAATTTCTTCCTGATCAAGAAAGGCCCAGAAAAGAAGAGGAATGGCAGAAAAAAGTCGCTGTGGATCTTTCCTCTTACCGATCCCGTCTCAAGACACTTGTCAATCCTAGGTCGGTAGCCATCCTTTTCCCTAGGATTGAAGAAGGACGGAAAGGATTTGTTCTTCATGCCCAAGAAGATAAAAGAAAAGCCGCTAAAGCTCTTTTCGATAACATCTCCCAGAAATTAACAGAGTCGACTGTTCTCTATGATCACATTCCTATCTTAGGTTTTGAAGAAAAGGAATTAGCCTCAGCAAGACTTGAGTCCATGTACGATTTAGTCCGTCACCCCTCTCTAAGCCTCATAGCATCCGTACTTTCCAACCCTTCAGAGTGTTGGGGAAATCTTTGAAGATAAACTCTGAAAGGAGTTTGAAAATGAGCAATACTTGGAAAAGTGTGATCAAAATTCCTGTCGAAGGAAGATCCACGAAGCCGAGAAACTCAGGCCTGACCATGGTCATCGATAAAGGAATCGGTCTTCATCATCTTCAAGATTTAATTCAGGTGGCCGGTGATTATATCGATATCATCAAACTCACATTTGGAACATCGGCATTTTATGATGAAGATTTACTGAAGAAAAAAACCGAAATGATCACTTCTTCAGATATCGAAGTCATGCCCGGAGGCACTTTCCTTGAAGTCGCAGTCTGGAAAGGGACGAAAGATGCTTATCTGGACAGAGCTAAAGAGCTTGGGTTTTCAGCCATAGAAATATCGGATGGGACAATTGATATGGATTTGAAGACCAGAAAAAAAGTGATAAAAGAGACTCTGAAAAGAGGCTTCAAAGTGATCACCGAAGTGGGAAAAAAGGATCCTAAAGAAGTCCTGCCCATATCTCTCGTCCATAAAGTGATTAAAGAAGACATGGAAAATGGGGCTTTCAAGGTCATCGTCGAGGCCAGAGAAGCTGGAAGAGGAGTAGGCATATTTGACCAAGAGGGAATCCTGAAGAAAGAGGAAGTGGACAATATCATAGGCGGGATAGAGGATGTGAATTGGCTCATCTGGGAGGCTCCACTCAAGAATCAGCAACAAGCCTTGATCCTTCGCCTGGGAATAAATGTTAACTTAGGGAATATCCCCCCTGATGAGGTCTTGGCTCTAGAAGCCTTAAGAGAGGGAATTCGAGGAGACACCTTGAAGAAAGCCTATCTTGAAAATAAAGACCGGAAGAGAGGAAGGTAACTTGGATTAATCTTTCTTTTCCATGAGGAGAATCAAGACTGAATGTTCTCCTTCTGGAACCTCAAGTTTAATTGACTTTCCATTGAAGACTTTTTTTATCTCGTCATCCACCCGGAGTTGATACTTTCCTTTAGCCAAAAACTTGATTTTGATCTTTCTTTTTTTCAGAGATCTTATTTCGAAATAGATCTCTTTCTCCGAATAGAGGAAATGACGAAAAACAGCCTCTCCGTTTGTCTTGAGGATCTCTTTGCCTTCTTCTTTTAATTTTATTTCAGAGGAACTGACTTCCACTTGATAGTGTCTCCCCTGGATAGAAATTCGAGAGAGCTTTCCTTTCTTTTCGCTCTTGATCATTCCAAACCGGAAACCTTCCCATGGATTGAAATCAAGATACTCCTCTAATGCCATCAGGGCGAAAAGAGGGCCCCAACTTTGGTAGCGCCTTCCACCTGGTTCTCCAGTGCGAGAATCAAAATTTTCTGGGCAAAGCTGAAAATTTTCCCAACTGCGGAGGAACAAATCTGCGCTTTTTTTGACGAATTCAGAAGCGACAGCATCAAATCCGTAAGCTTTCAGGCCTTGGTAAACCAGATAATTGGTGGGAGGCCAGATCGTGCCTCGCCAATACTGTTGGTCTTTAAAAGCTGGATCGTCGCGGGAGATGGTGGGGATGACATAATCTCCCCAGAATTCCTTGGGATCAAGAAGCCGCTTGACCATTTTTAAGGCTCTTTTGGAGTCTGGGATGTTCGCCAGGAGTGGATAAAAGTTGGAGGCGGCTTTTCTTTGAGAAAATCTTCCATCCCAATGACGATCAAAATAAAACTCTTCTCTCTCATCCCAGAGTATGTTATTGATCAACTCTTTCATCTCTTCATACTCGCCAAGATATTCTGTGTGTTCTTCTCCTTTATCGAGTATCTTGGCGATCTGAGCCAAGCACCACGCATCGAGGGTGTACAGGGAGTTTAAGTCAAGACAGTTCATGGTCATTGTACCCGTCGTCTCATCAAAAGAGGCCTCATCCCAATTCGGTAAATCATCCTGACCGGATTCCCACATCGCCCTCTGTTTGCCAGTGGCGCTTTCTTCCCAGGAAGGAACAGTGACTGGAATCAGATCTAAATCTGAGCCCCATTCCAGGAGACCATCTCCGTTCCCGTCACGTCGAGTTTGACCGTTGATCTTTTCTGCCTTCCAAAAAGAATGCCATCTCTTGAGAAAGGGATAGGAATATTCCAATAGTTCTAAATCTCCGATTCTTTGGAATAACTTCAGGATAACATATGAGCCGACAGGTGGCTGCGATCGGTCAGAGGTTCCGCCAAACTGTCCCCGCCAGTTGGGAATGTTTCCGTTTGGATATTGAGTTTCCAGAACAGATTTTATGATATCCTTGGCGTGCTTAGGGCTTTCAATAGCAACCTCCAAGGCGTTAAAAAAAGAATCCCATTCGAAAATTGTCCAATGCTCGGATTTCCCGTCGGGCTGAGGAAAAATCCATCGGCGCCCGGCGGGTGTGTAGAGCCTATGGTATCCAGGCTGATAGAGTGTCATCCAAAAAATATTGTTGGTGATGGCTCGGGGAACACCCTTATAAAGGTCTTCAATTTTCACTCTTTTTTTTCTGTATCTTCGTTCTTCCTCTTTTAAAATAGCGTCGATAACCTTCTCATTTTTATAACGATATATATGATTTTTTAGGACTTTTGGATCATCCCATATCCCTGCCACAAAATAGAGCCTTTTCTTCTTTTTCATGGAAAAGGAAAGTGTCAAATCCTCTCTTCCTATATCTTGTGTTTCTGAGATGATATTTCCACTATGACTTGTCCAAAAAAGATAATGATAATTTTTTAAAGCAGAACTCTCTCCTGATACTTGTCCATCGGGAAGAAGCGTGTATGAGCCTTTGAAATGCCAAGGAAAATAGTGGATTAAATGCAGATCTATTCCTTCCGGCGACCTGATTCTTCCGACGACAGTCCTCTCATCTTGGCGGGACCACTCCAAGATCAATGTTTCTGATTTAGGGGAAGGCTTGATAAGTATGGGTGTGTCTATTCCTTGGTTAAAAGGAAGACTTAAATCCATTTTGATTCTTGCGTACTGCCCATCTGGAGAATGAGGTCCGACTTCTGAGATGAGGAAGAAAAGTGCTTCCTCGTCAGCCAATTGATCTTGCTTCTTTACTCTGAACCTTAGGGCAAAAACACTTTCTCGATCGGGGGCTATCACAAGTCCAGCCCAGGCTTTTCCTTCTAAGGCCCCGATGTAGACATCTTTCCAAGGATAATAGATTTCAGCTTTTATCCATTGGAAGGCAAAACACAATAGAAAAATGAAAATTATGCTTTTTTTGACCTTAATCATTTATCTTATTTTTAGTTACTTGACTTATCCGATGAGTAATTTACGGCAAATCGACATCTAAATCAATAAATTTTCTTAGTAACCATCTTTTTTTCTGTGACAAAGGATATTTTTTTAAGATCATAGCAGAGGTCTTTGGGGATGGACTTGCTCCCTTCAGATTTTTAATGCCATTCTCCGTTCGGCCTTCCCGGCTGCTGCGTGACTCGCTTCGCTCAAACATACTCGCAGGTCGACTGTGTCGACCGCCCTCAAAGACCGAACTACGAAGGCTAAATCTTCAATGGTCGTTTCATCAATCCCCAAAAACCTCTTCATTCGCGGAAAAAAATGCTTCCATTTTCTTATTATTTTCTTATCCCCTTCAAAAGGATGCTTTAATTAGACATCACTTCATAAAGCCCAATGGTCAGTATCATCCAGAGGTTTTTAGAAGATTCTATAGAGGTAGAATTCGGAAGAGGTATTCCCTTCGGGCTGGCAATGTCTCCTCAATCGTTTCGACTTCAATTCACATCTATTTCCCTTAGAAAGAGAATACTTCTGTTGATTGCTATTTCCCCCTTGATCGAGGAATGCGTTTTCTTTGTCAGTATTAATTGTCTTCGGTATTAACTGGCTAGCTGTGTCAGCCCGTATTTCCTTGCCCATTTTATGGCCTCAAGATATTCGCTTCTTTTTAAGCGGCGGGCGATCTTGGGAAAGTCAAAGGCCTTGTATTCAGGCCTGTACTGGCCCATAATATTAATGTATGTAGTTTTGGAAAGATTTTCGGCTACAAATTTTACGAATTTTTCAGTGTCTGCGATTCTGTTGGGCAAAACTAAGTGTCTCAATATTAACCCTCTAACGGCGATTCTCCTCTTATCCACTGTCAAATCTTCAACTTGGCGATAAATCTCTTTCAAAGCCATCTTGGCATAGTGGGGATAATTATAAGCCTCTGATGAGTACTTGGCCGCCATCTCAGAATTCATGTATTTGCAATCTGGTAAATAGATGTCAACA
>JABAOH010003034.1_pt6 | contig 10747 bp, 9 predicted proteins | sample 7062181 | NCBI WGS metagenome assembly JABAOH01 (sample SAMN14538630, study PRJNA623070) | marine sediment metagenome | biome: marine biome [ENVO:00000428]; feature: marine pelagic biome [ENVO:01000023]; material: deep marine sediment [ENVO:00002113]; isolation source: pool of 5 deep marine... | reverse complement strand
CGCAGGCTCGGTCTGTGGGAGAAACGCAACGCAAGGTCGCGGGAGCTTTCGGGCGGCATGAAGCGGCGGCTCATGATTGCGCGTGCGCTGATGCACGAGCCGGCCTTGCTCATTCTGGATGAGCCCACCGCCGGTGTCGACATCGAGCTTCGCCGTTCCATGTGGGAGTTCCTGCGCGAAACGAACTCGCGAGGTACCACCATCATTCTGACGACCCACTACCTGGAGGAGGCCGAAAGTCTCTGCGAGCGCATCGCCATCATCGACCGCGGCAGAATTATCGAGGTCGCAGGCAAGAAAGCTCTACTAAGCAAGCTTCACCAGGAGACGTTTCTGCTCGACCTGTCCCGGCCCATCGCCGGTCCGTGGCAGTCGAGCTACGTCGTTCGGCTGCTCGACGACACGACGCTCGAGGTCGACGTGACCAAGGATCAGGGTATCAACGGTGTCTTTGCAGAGCTCTCGCAGCTGGGAATCGAGGTGNNGCGGATACCGGCACTGTTATCGAGCAAGAGGACGCACGCATCAGTCGAGAGGTCTTACCACGATGAGCACGGTGACGGTGAATCTGGTCGCTTTTCAAACCATTCTCGGCAAGGAAATTCGGCGCTTTCTGCGCATCTGGCAGCAGACGATTCTGCCTCCGGCAATCACCATGTCTTTGTATCTGCTCATCTTCGGCAGCCTCATCGGCAGCCGCATCGGTGAGATGGGCGGTTATGCGTACATGGACTACATCGCCCCGGGCGTCATCATGATGGCGGTGATCACGAGCTCGTACTCGAACGTGGTGTCATCCTTTTTCGGTGCGCGACATCAACGCTTCGTAGAGGAGATGCTCATCTCACCCACGACGCACACCGTGATTCTTCTCGGCTATATCGGCGGCGGGGTTGCGCGCGGTCTCGCCGTGGGAGTCCTGGTCACGATTGTGGCCATGCTGCTCGCGGACCTGCGCATACACAGCCTGGGGGTGACGGTTTCGGTGGTTTTTCTCACCTCGGTTCTGTTCTCACTGGCGGGATTCATCAACGCTGTCTTCGCAAAGAACTTCGATGATATCGCCATCGTTCCGACGTTCGTGCTGACGCCTTTGACCTATCTCGGCGGTGTGTTCTACTCGATCGAGCTTCTTTCGGAGCCCTGGCAGACCCTCTCCCGGTTCAATCCGATTCTTTATATGGTGAACGGGTTCCGGTTCGGAATTCTTGGCGTGAGTGACATCCACGTTTCCGGGGCAATCGCCGTCATCGCGGTGTTCGTATTCGGGCTGTTCTTCTTTGCCCTGATGCTGCTCAATCGTGGCGTAGGAATCCGCGCCTAGTCGCCAGATCGAGCGATGCCGGGAGCTCCGTCGAGCTCTTTGCTCAGCAGTGCGAGCTTGCGCCCGAGACCCCACCGGTAGCCGCCGAGCGCACCCGACTTGCGGATCACGCGATGACACGGGATCAGATATGCAATCGGATTGGCGCCGTTGGCGCTCGCCACGGCACGCGAGGCGTGCGGTTCGCCTATCGAGCAGGCCAGGGCCTGGTAACTGGTGACCGCTCCCGGGGGAATGCGTAACAGTGCCTCCCAGACGCGTATCTGAAACGGTGTGCCATGGAGCAGCAGGCGAACGGCCTCGCCTCTGCTGCGGGGTGCGGCGAAGGCACGTGTGGCGAGCTCGGCGCCGGGACCCGCGTCGGCAATGAGACGTGCCTTCGGCCATCGCCGAGCGAAGCTCGCCAGGGCACGCGAGTCGTCACTGCGGTCGACGAAGGCCAGCGCGCAGATACCGCGCTCGGTGTGCATGAGAAGGCAGGGTCCGAAAGGTGAATCGTGGACCCCGTGGAATATCGTGAGGCCCGCCCCGCCGCGTTTGTACTCCCCCGGCGTCACCGCCTCGACGGTCAAGAACAGGTCGTGCAGGCGTCCCGGTCCCGAGAGACCGGCCGCGAATGCTGCCTCGAGAACGCTCTTGGAATCATCCAGCGCGACCTTGGCCCGCTCCAGGGTGAGAAACTGGACGTACTTCTTGGGGCTCAGGCCGACCCATTTTCTGAACACCCTTTGAAAATGGAAGGGGCTCGTGCCGGTAACGGCCGCCATTTCTGCGAGGCTCGGCTGCTCGTGGAAGTGCGTGGATAACCACTCGAGAATATCCGCCATTCGCTGATAGTCGCGGCACCGGGACGCGATGCGGGACGCAGTTTCCGGAAATTCTTCTAGCGAGTGGTCTTTCAGGTCGCTCACGCTGGTCTTGTCCGCTTTCTCGGAGCCGGATTCGATGCTATCCGCAGCGTTACGACTCCACCACCCGAAACTTGCGCACTTTCACCCGGCACCGGGCCAGGGCCGATCAGGGACGGAACAGAAACTTCTCGCGCACCGTGAACTTGCGACGCTCGAGCTGCGCGCGCGCGGCATCGCTTGAAATGCCGATGAGGAGCAGCTCGCGCAGCTTGAAGCGATTGTCGTCGGCGAAGTTCGCGAGGCTCGAGAAGACCCGGTCGGTCTCGGCACTCCACCACAGAAAGTCGAAAGGAAGCGCCAGAGCCATATTGCCGCTCCCGGTCGTAGCCATGAGAACACTACCGCCGGAGACCAGGCCCTTCAGCCGTTCGGTGCTCTCGTGGTAGTAAGCGAGCATGCGCGCCATGCGCACGTAACCGAGCGCCTCTGTCTCGTTGTCGGCCTGCAGCGCGGCACGCAGAAGCTCACCGCGATTGGCGACGCCCTGGAGGTATACGAGGTAAGCCGTGATTTCGCTCTTGTGCCGCGGAGAGAACGCCCGATGGCTCAGGAAGGCGTGGTATACGTCCGGCTCGATACCGATGCCGGCGAGTGCCGCTTGGTTTTGAACGTAAAGCTCGCGCACGCTCATGCGGGCCACGGCGGTACGCACGGCGAACTCGATACGCCCACGATCCACGCTTATCTCGGGACGGTTGGGCAACGACACGGTGGCCATTCCGGCACCGCGGTTACCGCCCGCGCGGGCCCGCGCAAGGGTGTCCAGGAAGGCCTGGACCCGGGTGTTCGACGAGTAGATATCGAGATCCAGGTGAGCTGCGACAGCGCTCTTGTGGGCAGCCAGGATCGGATCGCCCGGTATCCAGCTCTCGTAGAGATTTTCATCGGCGCCGGGTGCCTTTGCGAGCCCGATATCCTGCGTGCCCTTGGAGCGCCGCGCATCGTCAATCGCCTGACCGACGTTATTGTTGACCAGCTGACCGGTTGCGGCGCTGCCGGGATCCAGTGGTGAAGCGAGCATAGCCGCGCTCGAGCTGGTGCCGACCTGAATGATGCCTCGAAGCTCCTCGGCGAGCCTCTGGTTCTCGCGCTGGTAGGCGTCGACGGCCTGAGCGAGCGTGCGGATCTCGTGGATGCGCAGAATTGCCATGGGAATCGAGCGCACCTGATAGCGGCCATATGCCGAATCGATGCTGAATTCGAAACGTGTGCCGACGATGCGCAGATTGTCCTCTACGCGATGCTCACCGGATTGCATCAGTGTCTCGGAAAACACCTGCTCGAGCTCCACTCTTGGCGGCTGCTCGTGGGCATCCGCTACGAGCTGTGCATGCGCCGGTGCCATGAGCCACGCAATGACACAAAGCGCCATGAAGGTGCTCGGAATCGCAGTCAAATTCACTAACGGTGCTCCACTGCCCCATCGCGGGAGATCCAACACTACTGCATGGACGCCGTCTGCGCCAGCGCGTTCAGCCCGAGAAGAAGCCTTTCTTCTGCTTGAAGCTGGGAGCATGAAGGATGATCGTCTCATCGGCGCTGCTGTCGGCGCCGCTTGTAGCCGCGGAGTGCCGCAGACCGGGTGCGCGAACCACCAGCCGCCGGATGCCGCTGCTGCGCAGCAGCGCCTCGTAGCTCGTCTTGATCTCGTCGAGCTTCACCTCCTCGAGTGCGGCAGCGAGCTTCTCGCGAAAATCGAAGCTGTAGTACTCCCGATCGATCTCGTCCCAGTAACGATTCGTACGATCCTCGAGCGTGCTGTCCGCCTCGAGAAGATTGCTGAGCAATGCCGCCTTGTGCCGCTCGAACGTGGGCTCGTCGAGCGTGGCGATTCGAGAGCCGTAGTGATCCAGGAAACTGTCGACGTGACTTTGAAGAGTAACGGGATCGGCTATCGGGGACTGCACGATAAAGACGATACCCGGCGTCTCCATGATATTGAGCATGCTTGCAAAGACGATGTATCCCAGTTGCTTTTCAGTGCGCAAATCCTCGAAAAAGGCCGGTCCCATCATGGTGACGAGCAGCGCCGCCCGCGCACGGCTGGCGAGCTCCTTGTCCGGGCCCTGGTAGTAGACCACGATCGCGGAGTCGTCCTGGGCGTTCGCAATATCACGTGCATAGCTGTCGCCGCCGGTGAGCTTGACCACGCGTCCGCGGGGCACGGAAGCCGGCCTGGCAGGGCCGACAAGCCCGTTCTCGACGATGCCTGCGAGCCTGCGGGCTTCTTCCTGGCCGAGATTGCCGTGGGCGAGAGCGACTACTTTCAGCTCGGAAAGAAGCTGCGGCACGAACGCTCGAACGGCGTCCACGTCGACATCCTCGATGGCGGCGAGCAGCTGCTCCTCCGACCAGTCCGGCTCGGTAAGGAGCAGACGCACTTCGTCGATGGCGCGGCGGTAGGGAGAGTTCTTCGCTGCGTTGCGCAGGCCGCGCATCATGTTCTCCTTGGCGACATGGAAGCGGTCTTCGACGATCCTCGGGTTGCGCAGTGCGTCCACGATGCGCTCGACCAGCACCATCTGCTTGTCATCGTAGCCGGCGACTCGCACGGTGAAGCCACGGATATGCTTGTACAGGCTGTAGCTGAGGCCGGCCAGGTCCGCGTCGTAGGAGAATTCGGTGAGCTGATCGTTGACCAGCTGTACGTAGAGATTGGTCAGAACGGCGTGACGGGCGCTGTCGTTGGCCAGCGGCGAACGCACGGAGAAATAGAAATTGGCAAGAGGCAGGTTGAAGCTGGTGTCCAGGCTGTGCCACAGCTCGAACCCCGGCCGTTGCTCGAGTGACACCGGAACGGCACCGTTTGGCGCGCCCTGGGTGAGCGCAAGATTCTCGGGCACGAAGCGGTTGGGTCCGGGCAGCGCCAGCGCCGGATCCGGTTCCGGCGAGCGCCAGCCCTCGAGCGTCGATGCTTCGATGGGTCGAAGGCGGTAGTCGACATCGAACCAGTCGGTGCGGGAATCCGTTTGCAGCCCCTTTGCCGTGACCTGCATCAGCATGTTATCGGGTCGCATGTAACCGAGGTACTGAGCGATCAGCGCCGCGTCGAATTCTTCCAGAAGGTAACGTCCGCGCAGCAATTCCTCGGGTGGCAACATATGCAGCTCATGCGACAGCGCCTGCACGAGGCTCACGGGCTCGGCTTTCTCAGCGTAGAGGAAATGCAGGTTCGACAGCCTGCGCTGCTCTTCGAAGGTCCATTCCTCGACACCGCGCCGGCGCATCAGATCGATGTAGCGAAAGACGTATGAAACCACTTCCTCGATGTTTTCCAGTCCGGAAGCGGTCAGCTTCATCGATACGCTAATGGTCGCATTGTTAGGGTGACGCAGACCGAGGCCGGCACTGAGACCGTCGCTCCAGCCTTTCTCTTTCAGCAGTGACAGCAGGCTTCCCTTGCCCTCGTGACCAAGCAGGTGAGCGATGTAGAGGGTCGGCTTCGAGCGCAGGTGCTTCTCTACCGGCGGAATGGGAAAGACGAGCGAGAGCTGGCGTCGATCTTTGACCGGAACGATGTCCAGGCGCGCCGGTAATTGATCCGGGCGGAATAATGGCGCGTCGACTTCGAGACGCGATCGCCCGGCGTTCGGGATGTCCGAGAACTTCTCCTGCACCCACGCCTTGAGCTGCGGCAGTGGCTCCTTGCCGAGCACCGCGAGTGACATGATGTTGGCTGAATAGTGCTCCTTGTAAAAGCGAATCAGCTCGTCGCGAATCTGGCTTCCATCTCGATCGGCAAGCGTGATGTTGTTGCCCACCGCGAAGCGCGCGTAGGGATGCGCCGGGTTCATAGCCTGCTTGCTGGCATAAAGCGCGCGCCGGCCATCGCTCTTGAACTTCGACGTATATTCCGAGTGCACCACCTGGCGCTCTCGACTCACGTACTTTGGTGTGAACGTCGGCGCGATGAAGAATTGCGAGAAACGATCGAGCGCCGGCTCCAGGTAGTCCCCGTCGATATCGAAGAAATAATTCGTGTGAGCGTAGGAGGTGTAGGCGTTGTCGCTTCCGCCATGGGCCGAAATGAAATCTTTGTACTCGGCCGAATCAGGATACTTCTCGGTGCCAAGAAACAGCATGTGCTCGAGAAAGTGTGCGAGGCCTTCGCGGCCCTTCGGATCGCTGCCGCTTCCGACGTATACATCGAGGGACGCAGCCGCCTTGTCGGTTTCCGGGTCCGAGATCAGGACGACCTTGAGGCCGTTGTCGAGCTCCATGGTCTCGTAGCTGCGCGGGTCGTACGGGCTCTTGACGACGGCATGGGCAGCGTGGGCGGCGAGCGAGAGGAGCACCAGCACCCAGAGAGCCCAGGCGTGTCCGACCGAGCGCTTTGAGGCCATCGGTGTTTGTCTCGACATGCTCATCTCCGGTTAAGGGAATGCTGCTACCGCCCGGCGCCGATGCGCTCCATTTTGACCGCGCAGGGAAATTCGGGTTCCGAGTAAGCAGCGCAATGGTCGGTGGGCGGCGAACTGTCGATATTTTAGCCCAACGCCCGTACCGGAACCGCTCCCCGTCGGCCACATTAACAACCCGTAAAGCGGGGGTGCTCCCTAGGCGCCCGGCCTCCCGGCACGTCTCAGCGCCGCCTCCCGGTAGGCGATGTAGGTGGTGCTGGCGAATATGATGGTGCCGCCGAGCCATGTCCATAAGTCCGGGATCTCGCTGAACGCGAGGTAGCCGATGACGCTTGCCCACACCAGGCGCATGTAGTCAACGGGGAAGACCACAGTGGCCTCCGATGCCTTGAAAGCGCCGGTCATGGCCAGATGACCGAGGGTTGCCAGCACACCGATGACCAGGAGCCAGAGCAGCTGCTCGCCGTTCGGCGTGACCCAGACCGGAAGGGCCACGGGCAGGGAGAGCAACGTCAGCAGAATCGAGTTCCAGGTGACAATGCAGACCACGGAGTCGGTGCTCGACAGGCGCTTGACCGTGAGCAGGGCGCCGGCCCAGCACAGCGAGGACAGCAGCACGATGAGCGCAGCCGGATCGGCCGTCGCGAGGCCGGGGCGCAGGATCACCAGGGTCCCCACGAAACCGGCGACGACCGCGCTCCAGCGGCGAAGCCGCATGCGCTCTCCGAGAATGATGGCTGCACCGATGGAGCCGAAGATCACCGAGGTAAAGCTGAGCGCTGTCGCCTGGGCGATGGGCACGACGCTCAGCCCGTAGAACCATGTCAGCATGGCGGCGAGGCCAAAGCCGCTTCTGAGCAGCTGCAGGCCGGGTTGACGGCTTTTCATGCTCGCGAGCCCGGCGCGCACGGCCAGCGGAAGGATCGCGACGAGACCGAACAGATTTCGAAAGAACGTGATCTCGAATGGATGCATGCCGTCGCTGATGTGGCGGACCGACGCATGCATGCAGGTCAGCACCGCGGTCGCCGCCAGCATCAGCAGCGGCCCGCGCAGGGCTCGCTGCGACTGCGTGTCTATGCTGACTCCCTGCGCTTTCCTCCGAGGCAGGGTGGCGACATGGGCGTGGATCCCTGGCGTTCGCGCCAGCCCTGCTCGGTATAGGTGTGCAGGGCAAGCGCGTGGACCTGGTTGCGGAGCTCGTTGCCGAGCAGCTTGTAGATCATACGGTGCTGTGCGACCAGGTTCTTGCCAAGAAAATCGTTGGAAACGACGACCACCTTGAAGTGAGACTCCGAGCCCGGCGGCACGTTGTGCTGGCCGCTCTCGTTGATGACCTCCAGATGAAGGGCCTCGAGGCCCTCGGCAATCTTCCGTTCGATGCTGTCCTGTACGCTCATGATTCCAGCCAGTGCAGGTGCTGCGGGCATTATACGGCCATCGTCAAGCGGCGTCTCAGCGCGGTATCGGCCAGATCGCCCATGATGTCCGCCAGCTTGCGTATTACGGGCTTTTTCGCCACGTACACGAGCTCGTAGAGCTCCGCTTCGCGGCTTGCCGCCAGCAGGTAGTCATCGCTGGTGCGCAGCTCATCGCAAAGCGCGAGATTGAGGGCGCGGCGTCCGTACCAGTGCTCGCCCGTGGCAACGGCACTCATGTCGAGCTGCGGGCGATGCTCGCGAACGAAATCCTTGAACAGCGCGTGCGTCTCGTCGACCTCCTGCTGCATGCGTACCCGGTCCTCGGCAGTGTTCTCCCCGAAAAGGGTCAGCTTGCGCTTGTACTCGCCCCCCTTGAGCAGCTCGAAATCGATGCCGTGGGTATCCAGAAGCCGATGAAAGTTGGGCAGCTCGATCAGCACGCCGATGGACCCGAGCACCGCGAACGGTGCGGCGATGATGCGCGTCCCGACGCAGGCCATCATGTAGCCACCGCTGGCGGCGATCTTGTCCACGGCCACGGTCAAAGGTATGCCTCGGCTGCGGATACGCGCCAGCTGGGAGGCGGCAAGGCCGTGATCGTGAACCAGCCCGCCGGCGTTCTCGAGGCGCAGAACGACCTCGTCCTCGGGCCGTGCCATGGTCAATAACGCGGTTATTTCCTCGCGCAGCGCGATCACCGCGCTGGCGCGAATGTCACCGCGGAAATTCAGGACGAACAGGCGCTTCGCCGTGGAGGCTTGCTCGGCGCTGCGCTTGGAGAGCGCCTTTCGCTCCCGGCGGCGCGCCTTCTCCCGCGCCTTGAAGTCTCTGTGGGGCAGGATGCCCGCCTCCAGGGTCCGCCGGAGACCGGTGTAACGATCGTTCAGCCGAGTGACCTCGAGCTGCTCGGGCTGCCTGGCGCGCCGGGACAAGCTCGCCACGAGGGCAATCACGGCCCAGGCGGCCACTACGACGGTGAGGGTCTTTGCGGCAAAAAGCCCGTACTGAAGCACAAAATCCATCATTGCCGACTCCTTTTACATGGGAAACACGCGGCGATGGGCATCATGGCCGGGCAATATCTCCTACAATCAAGGACGCCGGTAGACGTCGAGAGACGCCGGAGACGCCCCGAGCGACTGCCCAAGACAGCCCCGAGATCACAGGCAGAGAGCCCCCGACAGCATGGCCCACGCAGAGGCAGAGGCTACCAAGACCCAGTCGGCTTCGACTATCGGTAAATACGAGCTGATACGGCCGATCGGCGACGGCAACATGGGCACCGTGTTCCTGGGTCGAGACCCGTTCACGCTGCAGGAAGTGGCCATCAAGATCGCCACGCCGAAGTCCGCGGACGACGACCGAATCGCGCGGCGGCGGCGAAAGCTCTTCTACATTGAAGCCAAGGCAGCGGGCATGCTGCGTCACCCGAATATCGTCGCCACCATCGACGCCGGTATCGAGGACGATCGGCGCTATATCGTCATGGAGTACGTGCAGGGTGCAACGACGCTCGACCGGTTCTGCCGGCCGGACAATCTCCTCCCAATCGAGCACGTTGTAAGCATTATGCTTAAGTGCGCAATCGCATTCGACTTCGCCCACAGCAAGGGCGTGGTGCATCGCGATATCAAGCCGAAGAACATCATGCTCACCCAAGACAACGAGGTGAAGATTTGTGACTTCGGACTTGCTTTGATAACGAGTGCCGACATCAACGATACACAGGTCATGGGTCGGCTGGGTTCACCCCGTTATATGTCACCGGAGCAGGTGTCGGAGGAGACGGTGACGAACCAATCGGACATCTTTTCTCTCGGGGTGGTTACCTACGAGCTTCTGACCGGCGTCAGCCCTTTCAAAGCAGACAATATCACGGCCATAGCCAAGCGCATTACCCGGGAGCCTCACAAGCCGCTGACTGAATTCCGCGACGATATTCCGCCGGCGCTCGTGCATATCGTTGATCGCACCCTGAAGAAACACCCGGCCGGTCGCTATCAGACGGCCATGGATCTCGCTGGTGACCTGAGCCTCGTCTATGACGAGATTCGGCATTCCGTGACGCAGCTCTCCAGCACTCGTCAGTTCGAGCGGGTGAGAAGCCTCAGCTTCTTCGAGGATTTTGAAGAATCCGAGGTCCTGGAAGCGGTGAATGCGGCCGAATGGCAAACATATTCACCCGGATCCGAAATCATCGTCGAGGGTGAGTTTGATGAAAACTTCTATCTGCTGGTCTCGGGCAAGGTAGGCGTGAGACGCGGCAACGTGGAAGTGGACGTCTTGAGGCCGGGCGCAACTTTCGGGGAGCTTGGATTCATCATCAATCAGGCGCGGACCGCGACCATCGTTTCCAAGGACGACGTCACGGTGCTGAAGATCGGCTCCTCGCTCATAGAGCGGACCTCGGTGAACTGTCAGCTGCGATTCCAGAGAGCGTTTCTGAAGAATCTCGCGGAGCGCTTCTGCTCGACGATGAATTTCATTGCCCGATCCAATCGTTGAAGCGACAGTTTTGGTCATTTAATCCGATGTACGGTGGGCTGCTCCCGACGCACGGTCGCCCGCACTTGGCAAATATTCGGCCGATACTCTAAACTTTTCGCCAAGAAAAACCGCTGGTTGCGAATCGGCCGCCAATCGGCCATTGAGAGAGCCGTAGCCGGCCCTGAAGCGTTGTCGTGGCTCGGAGAGACTGCGCTAACAGCGATCGATACCGGAGCAACTTGA
>JABAOH010017667.1_pt1 | contig 10749 bp, 12 predicted proteins | sample 7062181 | NCBI WGS metagenome assembly JABAOH01 (sample SAMN14538630, study PRJNA623070) | marine sediment metagenome | biome: marine biome [ENVO:00000428]; feature: marine pelagic biome [ENVO:01000023]; material: deep marine sediment [ENVO:00002113]; isolation source: pool of 5 deep marine... | reverse complement strand
TCTTGACAAAAGACAGATCTTGCATTCTAATCGTGTCACATGGTTTCAATCATTAAAGCTTTGTCCATTTGGAGGGACGAGTGAATCCGAGGTATCATGGAAGGAAGACAATAAATCGGTGTGAGTCTACAGTTCGAGGTCTTTTCTTTGTATTCGTCTTGTGGGTGTTTCTTTCCTTTCCTGGTCTTGGCTATTCAGAAGCGGCTCCTGGAGACTATCAATTTACCATCTCATATGACGGGTTGCTCCGTTCCTACGAGGTCCACGTGCCGACAAGCTATGATGGTAACCCAACACCGCTTGTGGTGGACTTTCACGGTATGGGGTCTGACATTAATCAGCAGAAGTCGTGGTCGGGTTTCTTGGAGAAGTCAGAAGAGGCTGGCTTCATTGTCTCGTGGCCTCAGGGTTGGGGGGAAATACCCTCTTGGAACGCTGGAACCTGCTGCGGTGAAGCCTTGCGCCTCGGGCTCGACGACGTTGGGCTCTCCGCGGCGATCGTCGAGGAGATCGGAGAACGGATTGCAATTGACCCAAGCCGCATTTATGCAACAGGACTCTCGAATGGAGGCGCCTTCACCCACTACCTTGCCTGCGAGGCCTCCCATGTCTTTGCAGCTTTCGCCCCCGTCTCATTTCCGCTTCCCGTGCCATCTACGAGCGATTGTCAGCCGGACCGAGGCGTGCCATTGAAGCATTTCCATGGTTTCGATGACTTCTTCGTTCCCTACTGGCAACTCCATCGTTCCTACGTGCCCCGCTCAGCACCTGAGAGTTTTCACGACTGGGCTGAGATTGACGAATGTTCCGATAATCCTACAACAACCTACCGGAAGGAGGGGAGCTTCTGCAGAACCTATGACGCTTGCCTGGGCAACGTGGAAGTAACCCTTTGCAGCATCCAAGGGGGACATATCCTTTACGAGAACCTGAGCTCCGTGGACCTCGCGGATCTGGCATGGGAGTTTTTCTCAAAGTACGCCCTTAACGACTAATCTTGCGCCTTAGATCAATCCGATTCTGGATGGACGTAACTTAGCGATTTGGCTGCTTGACCGCCCTGGGCCAAGCGCAAGCTTTTCATAAGCAGGGAAAGGTAAGCATCCGTGGAATCCCTCTTGCAATGGGGCCTTGATCTCATTGTTGCGATCCAGCAGATCCATGGGCCTCTTCTAGACAGTGCCTTCCGTGCGATCACATTCATGGGGGACGAGAAGTTCTATTTGCTTCTCATGCCCCTGCTCCTATGGTGTGTTGATTTTGGACTCGGCGCGCGTGTCGGTATCTTTTTCCTTCTCGCAAGCTATATCAACACCGAATTGAAAGACCTCTTCCATCAACCACGTCCTTTTCATGTCAACCCGAGCGTAGGGCTTTCATATGCTGGGGGATACGGATTGCCCAGTGGCCATGCCCAGTCCTCGGTTGTGGTCTGGGGCAGTATTGCCAACTGGATGCGCAAGATCTGGTTCTGGATTGGGGCATTGGCACTTGTGCTTCTGATCGGTTTTTCACGTATCTATTTGGGCGTGCACTTTCCCACGGATGTGTTTGCAGGTTGGATAATCGGCATCGTTTTGTTATGCCTCTACTTCGTCATTCAGCCTAAGGTTGAGAATTGGTTGGCTCGCTCGAGCTTAGGCATGGAGATCTTACTCGCCATGGCCGTGCCTTCTGTCTTGCTCTTCATCCACCCGACTCGACAAACAATTGCGACCCTGGCACCGTTGGTGGGTGTAGGATTGGGTCTCGCCTTGACAAGACGGTATGTTCCCTTCTGTTCCCGTGGACCGCTGTGGCAACGAGTCTGTCGCTTCCTAGTCGGCGGAATAATCATTCTCGCTTTGTATTCGGGACTCAAGGCTGTCTTTCCAGGCGCGGATTCCTCTTTTTATCCCATTTTTCGCTTTATTCGATACTTTTTCGTTGGGTTGTGGGCGAGCTTCGGTGGGCCTGTGCTCTTTAATCTGATTCGTTTGACCTCACCACGTGAGAGCAGATCTTAGGTCGACCTGAAAGCATGGCTTCTAGAAAAAATGTGAGGGTAAGAGAGAGGGAGAACCTCCAGCGCATTATGGATTCAACGAGGAGTAATCCTTCAGAGAAATTCTCAGTTTTTTCTCGACGATCTCCTTTAAGCATTTGTCTAACCTCCTCCGCGTATTCCAAGCCTCCCATAACCTCAAAAAGACACAGCCGAGGACGAAACTCATGACTGCAATAAGGATTTTTTCGATCATGCGTTTCTTTACTCTTCACCCCCTTGCCATTCAGCTGTCAATCTACTTTGGAAAACCGAATCGTCTCCTCGTCAGGATCTGACGCTTAACCTTTTCTTCGGTTCTATGCCCCGGTGCCCTCATTTTATAAGCTCCAGCAAACACAGCACCCGCACTGCCTTCATCTTTGAGCAATTCTAATACCAATGTAAGGTAATAGTTTAAGTGATTAAGATTCCAAGAGTTTCCCAAAGAATCGGATTTTCCCATGGATACCAGCAATAGAAAAACTTTTCATAGATGTTCCAAAGTTCGCCACATAGACCTGACAAGTTTCGGACCCTTCAAAAATTAGGAGTTTCCTGAGTTTTCAAAGCAAGGAATTTCTAAGCTTCTGATGTTTCACGACAATTTTGAATCTTTAGATGGAACCCTCATATCCCTTCGCTCCCTTGCTCTCGCGTTGACCCTCTCCGGACTCGCAGGTGGGGAATACTTGCCCCTTCCCCGCTCTGAAGGCGGGGTTTTCCCCCTCCTGCTCATCCTCGATGGGTACCCCAAACGCTTCCGCAAACGTCCCTCAGGGACATGAGGGTCCACAGAACTGAGGAAACTCCTCTCAAAAATTCATTGACTTCTGTCGTAACTGTGCTTTAATGGCGTTAGAAACCTCCGACTCTGGAAGCGGCCATGGAGCGAAGAGTCTACCCAAGAGTAGAAATATCTCATACTGTCCTTTATCAGCTTGAGTTCTATCCCAGGCCAACCATTGCCTCGACGCTTGACCTTAGCGTGGGGGGAGCAAAGATTGAAACCCTTTACCAGTTAAGCGTAGACGAAGGGCTTGGGATTTCCATCGCCATTCAGCCTCAGGTCATCAGGTCCAAAGGGAAGGTCGTTCACGTCACCGAGCAAGAGAGTGGGAAAGTGGAAGCGGGAATTCAGTTCAGAGAAATGTCGGAAACTGATAGACAATATCTTAGACAGTACATTTTCCACATTATGGAACAACAGGCGATAGCCAGCCTCTCCTCGGACAAGGCGCTTCTTTGAGGCCAGACATGAGAGCCCAAAGTTAGTGTCTATTCTCCTTTTGGTTCTTCTCCTCCTGTGAATATCCCCATCAAAGACACAAGATATCGCGTTCGGCCGTGAGCCATGAAACCCCAGGTTTAGTGCATAACTAAGACCATTTCTCAGGAACTTCCTTGAGGGACGTCACCGGGATGTGGCGAGGGACCTGAAAAAGGGGGATTTACCATAGAATCATAGGCATGGTTAAGGTAAAGATGTAATCAGTGAAGCAAAAGGTAAAAAGGTACGGTTAAGCTAAAGCACACTCTCCAGGAGATCGGTTGATCCAAAACTCCGGAACCTTCACATGGAAAACCTCCCTTGTTCGAGGCGAAAGTACTGGTTACAATTGTTTCATACAAGACAGATTGCCAAAAGAGACCCTTTCGGGTTTTGCTTCGTGGATGAAGCCTTTGGGAAAAGAAAGACAGAGAGCACCTTCAAAAGGTCGAAAAGCACACCGATTTTCTCATTCCACCTGTTGGCCGAATGCCTGGAATCGAATCCTGTCCAAGATTACGGGTGTCAGGAATGTGGCTGGCAGCTTCTCGATTGAGCCATCTTGCAAACCAGGATGACTTCATATTGACGAGCGGAATCCAAGGGAGGATTTGGTTACTCTCCTGGTCCATTTTTTCGGGAAAAACAGGAAGGGCAAAATACCATCAAACCAAAAGAGGGAGGTGGTGGTAACATCATGAATTGCTATAAACGAAGGTTGGTGGTTCCAATTGTCGTTCTCTTCGTACTGAGCTGGTTCTATCATTACCTTCCCTTTTTCTCAGACTTGATCAGCAAAAGCGGTCTGTAACCTTCCTCTTGATAATCGCACTGTATGAGCATTATAAACGAAACTAGACAATACAGAAATGTTTCGTCAAAAATTGGTTAAATTCTTTGTCCCCAGATGAAGGTAAAAGGAGAGCTACGTTAAATACGTGGAAGGTGATTGGGTTACATCCTTTGCCTTTCGATTTCCGACACAAACAAACGGAATCCCACTCTGCGCTGAACGCCTTTTATTCTTGAATTTAACAGATTACATATTGAGAAAGATACGGACCAGAAGAGGAGAGGCCCGAAATATTTAGATAGGGCCTTGTTGTCCTCCCGACTCATTTATAGAGCATTCAAAAGGCGAGGATTTGATCCAATAATTCAGACCACGAACAGTTGAGGTTATGAAAGGCTGAACGTAGATGAATCCTCAGGGAGTAATTGTGAAATCCATTCTACACATTAGGAATTTCCTTACCAATACCCACTTTTCTTTTTTACAGGAATTGCCAACATCAATGCTTCAACTCTCAAAATATGTACGGCACAAAAATTGCCTAATTCCTTAGTAATAGACTGCGAAAACCCAATGACGTCTTTAACACCGATTGAGCTCGGATTAGAAAGATGAACATATCATCAACCAGATATGTCGGCATTAAAAAACATGGTAGTGAAAATTTTGGCGACAACAAGAAATTCGTATTGATAATCATCTTAATGATTGTATTTCTCCTAGGAATATCCATTGAATCACGTAATGCAATTGCAACAGATGAGGTTATCCAGACTTACGTGGTGAAGAAGGGAGATACTCTTAGCCAGATAGCTGGTAATTATCTGGGGTCTTCCCGTATATATAAGGAATTGGTTGAACTCAATGACCTTGAGATCGTGACAATTGACGGTGTCGATTATGTTTGGCTGAAGATCGGACAGGTAATCAAGTTGCCGTTAACAGAATACGATGCTTTGCGAAAATCCTGGGAATTGATTCTGAAACGAATAAAAATAGTAAGACGCACTGATCTGAAAGCGGCTCCGAAATACCTTCCTGGTTTGCGTATCACCAAAACCACAGAAGGCAGGACCCAAGTTTCTGTGGAAAATATTCATTTCACGTTAGCAAACCTACAGCATATCAAGAAGGTTCTTGAATGGTACAGTCTCTGGGACTTTGCCATTGCTACCAGAAGCGCAGCGTATGAACGTGCCGAAACTCCGGGGCAGATCATTGAATACACAAAAGTTTTGTTAGCTTTGGCAGAGCAAGAATCATCATTTAGGAATATACCCGGAAGGCACGGGGAATATAGCTGGTGGCAGATGAAACCATCCACTGCCACGCTTCTCGATGATTCAGTCGACCTCCCTACCGCGAGATGGTTGTTACAAAACGACCCATTCTGGACAGCGTCTCGTGTATTGGATCATTTGCTATGGGGTAGGAAGAAAAATGGGTCTTGGGAAGGCGCATTCACTTTCTATAATGGAGGTTTGAACAACAAATACCTTGAAGAGCCCTATGCCAAACAAGTAATGAAACGGCTGAAGGAATTCTGACGGGCCCCCTAATGCTTCGAACACTAACTGGATTAGTAACCCGACGGACTTATTCGAAGGTTACGAATTGCAGAAGAAACAAAGACCTAACTCCTGAATCTTTACCCTCTTTTTTTTCGTCCTTTCATTAGTTCATTCCCGGTAATTATCTTTTTCTCCGCAAACCAATTCATGAAGGTCTCCATTTTCAAACGCCAGAGGTGTCGGTCATGAGCAAGGAGGGCGCAAACGAAGCACTCGAATCTATTACTGTCAACTGAAATGTTCCAGCTCTGTTAGATGATGGCAGATACCAAACATATATGAAAACTTGATCCGACAGATGGAATTACTTTTCCACTTTATGCCAAAGGTGATTCGATAACACAGAGTCAATAAAAGGAGAAAAACTAGAAAATAGACGATGAATTAATAGCAAAGAGGATTACTTATCAGATGGCCCCGATGTTGCCAATCTATGTACTGTAACACCAACATGGCAAGCAAAAATTAACGGTTACGAAGACTGTCTGCTCTCTCTGTGGCGATTATTTGCGTTAAGCAATTCGCCTGCTGACGAAGATGAAGTTCTATCTTATAACCAAGTAGCTCGTGAGAACTCGAAGAATGGTGGAGAAAAAAGAGAACCACATATTGGTAGTTTCAAATGACAAAACTACTGAGGGTAGGGAAATCTGTCCACACATGCTTCAACCTGATCGATGTGGATTGTGTCTACGTGAGAAACACTACAAAAAGATGTCTGAACAGATACAGCAATCGAAAAACCGGTTTCGTGGAAGTACGAAATGAAAGACTGGATTGGCTCGTCTCCTCATCGAACGAATATGGATATCTCATCTAACACAGTACCAAAGTACGAATGCTCAATAAGAAGTCCCGAAAAAGGTTAGGAAAATGGATCAGATCGCATGTCCCAACTGTGGCGAACCGATTGCCGATCTGGCAAGACTCAAAGAGATCATCGGCTCTTACCAGGAGCTTTCGAGTCAATCCAGCTGGGGGCTAAAATACCGTTCCAGGGTTTCAATGGGTGATCATGTGGTTCTTATCTTCCCCGACAGGCAGCTGGAGATAATCTGCTGAAAAGTGGAGGTGAGGTGTAGACATGCCAACTGAAACATTTGGCTATTTCAGATTTGCTGAACGAGGAAATGTCCACTATTTTGACCGGAGGCCAGGGGAGTCTGGACTGTTGAGTCTTTGCGGTAGGTGCGCAAATAGAAAGGGATTAATACCCGCCAATATTGAAGAGGCTGAAAGGGTGTTATGCAAAACCTGCAAAAAAGTGCTGGACACACAGTTCTGGGGATGGGAACAGATGCTGTGAAATCAATGAAAAAGGCGGAGTTATTTCCAACCCTGCCTCACAGTCTATGACAAATGAGAGATCCTCACTGTGGCGTATTTCTCTCCTTTCATAGTTTGAATTTCTTCTTTTCCCGGTAGATCTCCTCAATCATATTCTCTATTGAACCCATTTGTTTTCTGACTAATTTCTTCTCCCACTGAGGGTAAAACTCAAGGCCATAACCTGGACCTATACTTGTCGGGTCAAGTTTCACGAACCTCTGGCCGGAGATATCAATCAATTTTGCCTTTGCCACGTCTTGATCAGGGCGATATGGGCCTAATTCTCAAGCAAAAGGTTGGGTAACATTTTTGACACAAACTACCATGTCAATTTGATACCTTTGTTTCAGAGGTCTCGCATTATCAATGTCCAGCTTTTCACAGCTGACGGTTCAAGAATTTCTATCAGTTCGGAATCTATTCTTTTCCCCAATACCTTCTTTAAGCGAACAAAATATTCTCTTCCGAGCTTTGTCAAAACTCCGATACACGTTTTTTCAAGCTCTTCCGGTTGTGGAGGTATGGCGGTTAGTTTCTATTTTTCCTTTTCAGGGCGATGACGTTCAGATTCGAGAACCTGCGGTTGCTTCTGGAGTTGTTTCTCGGCCTGAACCCGCTCCAACTCCTGTTTGAGACGTTCAACCTCTTCGGCAAGTCGCTGTTTTTCATCATCAGGAGAGACGGCAGAAGTCTTTACCTTGGCAACCTTCCGCACGAATATAAAGTCTCCGCGGTCCAGATCGGGATTGTTGATTTTGCCATACTGAGGGTGTTGTTGGCGGTGTGTATAGTTCACTACCTTGTCCGAAAGATACATGCCCAGTTCAGATCCCGTAATATACCCATCGCCCGTAAGGTCTGCGCCACCGTCCAGACCCAGCAAAAAACAGCGTTTGAACATGCTTTTGTCCGGCACCTGCTCGTCTTCTCTGCCTGCAGTGATATACTGCCTCACCGGAAGTGTGCTTTTCTCAGTGATATCCTCAGGAACCGCCCTAACCAGGGCAAAGAGGGAACCCGAAAAACAAGAGTCAAAAAGCATCAGGACATGCTTAGAACGAATCCTTAATGAAACCGATTCAATCTCCTTCATGCTGATGGCGTGAGTGCCAAAACCCATGGGATTCTCTCTTAGAAGAGGACAATCTTTGGGGATGATATATCCTAGGTTGGTATTATCGGCCATGGTTTCTGTCTCCCCATGGCCGGCATAGTAAAACAAAAGCCCTCGATCCTTTTCACTGCCTAATTCGTATACCAGCTGGGTCAGAAGCGTCTTCATCTCCCGGGATGTCGGGTTCAAGACCAGTTTCACTTCAAAACCCATTGCCTTCAACTTTGCAGCGACCTCCCTAGCGTCATGGGCCGCATTGGGTAGCTTGGGCCACTGCTCATAATTGCTGACCCCCACCACCACGGCATGGTAGTCTTTATAAAGGTCGAGACTCTGCCCATCCTTTGAGACAATCCTGATGCCTCGTGTGGCTGAGAACGTTACACTGGTAGGTGCCAGGATTGTCACAAACAAAGCGAGTAAAGTGTAAAGGTAAAGCCTTCTCATGGCTCGCTCCATACGCTTCCGATTGCTCAGTCGACAAAAAAGCCCACCCCTCTCCTTTCAGAGAAAAAGTAGGCTCTCAGCCCATCTTCAGCCTCCCCTCCGCTTAGCCTATTTCAGCCCCCCTTGGCATTCAGCAGGAACAGTTCCATCGTAGCACCCTCATCAGGTTAGTCAAGGATTTTGTATGGTCGCAAGCCGGGCAGATTTAGGATTCGTAGGGAGCTATGGTGGTGTTTAATTCAAACTCTACTATGTCCACACAGAGTTAAGAGATAAAATGAATCCCAAACCAGTCTACTATTCGTGGTTTTCATTTTGAATTCGAAGGTGGGATCTTGTTTTTCGTAGGCTTTCCCCAATTCTTCCCTTCTAATTGCAAATGGGAGAATAAAGCGGTGCTTTCACACACGAATTCTCTGGGTTCATTGGATTAGGCCGAAAGTTACCTGGCTCAGCAATTGTCAGCCTTTCAGGAATCAAGAAACTGAATCCAAACGCAGGCCAAACTCAAAGACGCTACGATATTGACTGGTTGAGGGTCACCGCCATGGTGGCGGTCATTTTTTCCCACAACGCCAGATTCTTCGATCTGTTAGGGTGGCACCTAAGGAATGCCGAGCAAAGCATCATGGTGTCTTTCTTCATTCTCTTACTCGCTTTGTGGACAATGCCGCTCTTTTTACTCCTCTCCGGAGTTGGTTCGTGGTGCGCATTAGAATCCAGGACCAGCGGACGGTATGTCCTTGATCGAGTCAAGCGTCTTCTGATTCCTCTCTACACGGTGAGGGCTTTTGTTTTGCTTCCACCCCAGCTCTACTGGGAATCCGTCACCTAGAGGGCGTGGACTGCCCCATTCTGGACGTCATACCCGCTTTATTTCACCCGGACTTTGAATCTCAGCCCAAGTCCATTCTTCGGCTCCTTGTGGCCGGGCCATCTCTGGTTTCTCAAGTATCTGTTCCTACTGTCTTTCTTCACCCTGCCGCTGCTTCTCTATCTCAAGTCAGAACCTGGTCGGCACCTGATCGAAAGACTGGCTGGATGGTGCGATCGCAGGGCTGGCATATTCCTATTCCTGGTCCCCCTTGCCCTTGTCCGCATCTGTCTCAGACACCTCTTTGGGGGAGAACATACCTGGGCCGATCTGTTCGAGTACATGGTCTTCTTCATCATAGGCTATCTCATACCGGCCGATAAACGTTTTACAGAAGGCTATAAAAGACATGGCTGGGTATGCCTAGCGTCCGGGATCGCTGGTTTTGGAGGCATAGTCTTTATGGCACTGCAATTAGGATACAACCCCTTGTTCGGTGAGTCCTTCTCGGGGATATACGTTCTCTTTCACATCGTGTGGAGCATTGCCAGCTGGAGCTGGGTTGTCTTTGTCTTTAGCCTTGGAGCAAAGTACCTGAATTTCAACAACAAGGCACTCGCTTACGCCAACGAGGTGGTCCTCCCCTTCTACATCCTCCACCAGACCATAATCTTGCTCATGGGCTGGTACGTTATACCAACGAACATGTCCATTCCGCTGAAATACTTGATTATCACCCAAGTTCCCTTGTTCTGATCATGGCTCTCTATGAACTGCTTATTAAACGGATCAATCCAGCCCGGTTCGCATTTGGCATGAGGCTTTGAGCCAATCCAATTGCAATCCTCCGTTTGCATCCACCCACAGAGCCTACGAATTCCGCTACAAATAAACGGGCTCGCGGGCTTCTCGGATTCGGCGATGTCATGTTGTACTAATCACTCCGGCTAAGAACAACCGGCCCACATACCCCTCCTTGGAAACTTGTCACTTCATCCCGTGACTGGTATAAAGATCGCATCCAGTACGATCAAGTAAGAGAACATGACTCACATTTGGGGATCACACGGATCAATTAACTATCCAAAAGGAGAATGAGCTTTGAACGCGGTTAATCAGAGAATTGGCAACCGATTGGTTTTTCTCGATAATCTGCGCCTTTTCCTGGTTCTTTGTGTTGTATTACAGCATGCAAGCAACGCCTATAGCAATCTGACATGGTGGCCTGTTGCGGAAAATGATTCAAGTATGATTGTTGGATGGTTCCGAGCGATGATTGATGCCTTCGCCATGCCCCTCCTTTTCTATATAGCTGGGTACTTCGCTATACCCACAATCCAAAAAGGAAGTGTCATCCGTTTCCTCAAGGGAAAACTAAGAAGGTTAGG
>JABAOH010042358.1_pt1 | contig 10751 bp, 10 predicted proteins | sample 7062181 | NCBI WGS metagenome assembly JABAOH01 (sample SAMN14538630, study PRJNA623070) | marine sediment metagenome | biome: marine biome [ENVO:00000428]; feature: marine pelagic biome [ENVO:01000023]; material: deep marine sediment [ENVO:00002113]; isolation source: pool of 5 deep marine... | reverse complement strand
ATTAAGGCGGAAGAGGTTTATGATTCTCACGGTGGCCATGGCTCTTGTATGGTCCGTACCTTACTCACCAGTGAATTTGATAGGTCCCTGGCCTATGTTAGAGAGATTGTCTTGCACGCAAACTCGTCTGTTGGAATTCACCCGCACAGTGGTGATGAGGAACTATACTATATAATCTCTGGAAGGGGAATAATGATGGTTAATGGAGAACAGAAGGTTGTGGAATCAGGGGATGTTGTTCTTACAAAATCCGGCAGCAGTCATGGCCTTAGGAATGAATCAGATAGGGATTTAAGATTCTTTGTTGTATGCGCTGAACTATGAAATGCTCCCGAAGATAGCCTTGTGAGCTAGATAAGTAGGTATATATTCAGTTGGAGTGACGCGTGTGCGAAAAGGCAACCGCTTATAGGTAACATCTGGATGCCGAATTGGCGATCGTCGGAGAGTGGCCAGACAGAGGGTGCTAACCGTTTTTAACACTAAGAGTCACCAGGTCTTTCCGAGGCTGCACGACCTTGTTATGTGAATCGAGTACCTTAATCTCGAAGGCAGATTCGAGCTGTCTGGTTGCAATTGGACAGAATCAGTGAGATTTCGACTAGAGGAGTATTCCATGCCGGCTCCTGTAACTTGTAACTTATCGTTTCACGCGCCATAATCTGTCTATCCCCGTCCCACTCACGAGATGGGAACAATATTTTCGATCACTCTCCCAGATATGCTTTTTTCACTTTCTCATCTCGCAGGAGGTCCTCTGCCTGGCCGCTAAGCGTTATTCTGCCCGTTTCCAGAACGTATCCTCGGTGGGCAAGGTTTAGAGCCATTTGGGCATTCTGCTCTACTAGAAGAACAGTTGTCCCCTCTCTGTTGATCTGTTCGATGGTCTTGAAGATAATTTCAACCAAAAATGGTGCCAGTCCCAGGGAAGGCTCATCTAGCAGGAGCAGTTTCGGCCTGGCCATCAGAGCTCTTGCAATAGCCAGCATCTGCTGTTCACCACCGCTTAAGGTGCCGCCTAGCTGTCTCCTCCTTTCCTGAAGTACAGAAAAGAGGCTAAATGCCCATTCTAAGTCCTTCTGCACCTCCTCTGGGTCATTTCGAATATAGGAGCCCATCTTTAGGTTTTCCATCACCGAAAGCTGAGGGAATATGCGACGTCCCTCGGGGGCTTGGGATATCCCAGCTTTTACAATTCTGTCCACTGGAGCCCCATCGATCCGCTGCCCTTCAAACTCGATCGTCCCATCTCTTGGCCGCTCAATACCTGAGATGGTCATCAAGGTGGTTGACTTTCCGGCACCGTTTGCCCCAATAAGGCAGACTATCTCACCTCTATTGACCTTAAGAGAAATACCTTTTAGAGCCTCTATGTTGCCGTAGAATGTGTGGACATCTGTTAACTTGAGCAAGAGCTTCTTGGACATGGCGTACGAGACTTGGACCCTCTCTAAACAAATCAAGCACGGGCGTATGCTACACCTCTTCCCAGATACGCCTCTATCACCCTTTTATTGGTTTGAACCTCTACAGGAGTCCCTTCGGCGATCTTGACTCCATAATCCAACACCGCTATCCGTTCACAGATTCCCATCACCATCTTCATGTCATGTTCAATGAGCAGGATCGTAACACCCATGTTCCTGATTTTCCTGATGAGTTGCATAAGATCTTTTGTCTCCTGAGGATTCATACCTGCTACTGGCTCATCCAGCAACAGGAACTTCGGATCACTAGCCAGAGCTCTGGCAATCTCTAGACGCCTCTGATCACCGTAAGGCAAATTGGCGGCAAGCTCATCTTGTTGATTGCTCAGGCCGACAAACTCAAGAAGCTGTAGAGCTTTTTGAGTGATCTTCTCTTCTTCTTCTCTTTGGGAAGATACTTGCAGTATTGCATCTATCCAGCCGCTTTTTGCGCGACAATGTCTGCCGATCCTAACGTTATCCAAGGCAGTCAAAAAACTGAACAGTCTAACCCCCTGAAAGGTGCGTCCGATCCCTTTTTCTACTCTCTGATAGGGTTTAAGATCGAGGAGATTCTCGCCCTGAAAAGTTATTTCACCTCTTGTGGTAGGACACATGCCGGTTACCACATTAAAGAAAGTAGTTTTCCCTGCCCCATTTGGGCCGATCAACCCAGTTATTTCGCCTTCGTTGATCACAAAGTCAAAATCCTTCAAGGCAGTAAGTCCACCAAATATTTTAGTAACACCTTTTGACTCGAATAGAGCCACTATCCCCCACCTCCTGGCTGTGGAGTCGTAGTTTGTTATCTAAGCCTTTTCGCCTCAGCCAAGGTCTCCCCCCTCATCCAACCAACTGGTATGAGCCCTCTTGGAGAAAATCGTATTATTGAAATCATTATTATGCCATAGATTGCATAGCGCACCTCTGCCGCAATTCCTACTATAGGCAAAAACGCACGCAACCCCTCCCCTAAAGAGACCAGAATCGCTGCTCCAAGGATAACACCGGGGATACTGCCCGCTCCGCCAAGGACTATCATGCACAAGATGAGGAAAGACTCCCAGAACCTGAACATCACAGGGCTGACAAACATAAACCACCGGGCGAAAAAGGAACCTGCAATAGCCCCGAAAGAAGCACTAATAGCAAAAGCAAGAACCTTATAGAAGAGAAGATTTATGCCGCAGCTTTCTGCTGCAATAAAGTCTTCACGGATAGCAGTCCAGGCCCGCCCGACACGCGAATTGTGTAATCTATACGCAGTAAAAACAGTAAGGATGAGGATGGCCAAGATGAGATAGTAAAAAGATTCTGTGCTGAGAAACGTGAATGAATCTGGTAGGCGATCGCTACCAAATCCTAAAGAAGATACGCTGATAGTGGCGCAAGTGACGGCTAAGGCGACGAAAGCCAGTATATATCTCTTGTCCCGGCGGCGCCACGCTAGATAGGCGGTTGTTACCAGCATTACTCCGGCAAATACCAACAGCCAGTAGACAGTCGGCGGATGGAGAAACGTCAGGTCAAGGACAGGCGGAAGGATACCTACGATGCCTCGTGTGCCCCCGGTCAACCACATTTCGTTGGTAATAAACAAGACTACCATTTCAGAGAAGCCAAAGGTAACAATAGCAAAATAGTCACCCGTAAGCCTGAGCGTGGGTGCCCCCAAAAGGATACCCCAGATAGCACCGTTAAGCGCAGCCAGAGGGATGACCAGCCAGTAGCTCATATTGAGATGGACAGTCAGCAATGCAGAAGTGTATGCTCCAATAGCATAGAAACCGACAAATCCTAAGTCCAGTAAGCCGCAAAAACCGGGCACTATGTTTAGACCTACAGCCAATACCATGTACAACATTATCAGGACCGCTATATATAGGGCATGACCGCCCACCAGCAGTGGCAGAAGAGCCACCACTGCTATGGACACAGTAAGGACAAGACGAGACCTCTGGGTAAGAAAAACAACGAGGGAATCCTTCAAAGGAGCAACCATTTGAGCGATAGTCTCTCTAATTCGGCCGACTTTCACGATAGTAGGTCCGAGCCACTTCTCTTCTATGGTCTGAACAGCGGTAGCCTGGCCGAAAAGACCTTGTGGTCTCAGGCAAATAATAAGGATCATCAAGCCATAGGCAACGACATCTTTATATCCTGCATGGAGGTAACCCGCTGCAAGTGATTCAACCACCCCAATTATGATTCCCCCAATCATAGCTCCTGGTATGTTTCCGATACCTCCCAAGACACTCGCTGCAAAGCCTTTTATTCCTGGGAAGAATCCCATCAACGGGTGAACAACTCCATATTGCAATGCCATAAGCAACCCGGCTAATGCTCCCATGGCTGTGCCTATGGCGAAGGTAAAAGAGATAGTCCCATTTATATTGATTCCCATCAAACTGGCAGCTACCTGATCTTGAGCCAGGGCACGCATGGCGGTGCCGGTCTTTGTGTATTGGACAACTAGATAGAGACTAACACACATAATGATGGTTGCTCCCCAAATGAAGAGATGCAATCCACTAATATGTGGCTCGGAGATGATGGTAGTCCTGTAGAAGTCCGGAATGGCATGGTGCGGGAAAGGCTGAACACGGCCGCCCCAGATCAGGCGTGCTATGTTGGATAGAAAAATGGAACACCCTATGGCAGTGATTATGAGGGAGAGGCGAGGTCCTCCCCTTATCGGACGATAAGCCAGGTAGTCGATGAATACCACCCCGATAGTTGCAACAGAGAACATGCTGAGGATAAGGGCGAGATAGAATGGCACCCCCAGATTGACATATGTTATGCTCATGAATGCGCCCCAAGTAAGCATATCCTTGTGCGGGAAATTCCATAACCTGATAACCCCGTATACCATACTAAAGCCTACGGCAATGAGAGCGTAGATACCCCCCAGCGTCAAACCAGCTATCAATTGCTCCAGTAGATCCAAAGAATTACGCCTTTCTTCACGGAAATGGGGTTAAGTCGGACTATCCCTCGTCCTTATCCGGAGCAGATAATCTGCACAAGCCGTCCTTTCTGAATCCTAGAGACCGGTCAGTCTCAGTGCTTCTTTTTTCTCCACGAACCGAGCATAGACAATTCCCGAGCAGACGTCAAGAATAACTCAACATAATGGGGCTCCGAATCGGTTGCTCGGTCAGAAGGTCATTGAGGTGTGATTTTCGATTTCTTAGGAGATTGTTTTCTGATATAGAAAAGCTTTAATGGTTGAGCTATGGGAGCGTAGCAGATATTTGAAAACGGATATCTTATCTATTGATGCAGACTCTGCTTTCGTGAGGCAAAGCTACCCATGATAGGATAGATTCTTATGAAGCCATCCCATGATTCAGTAGCAGAGCCTGTTTGGTGGTTTACCAAATATTCTTCGGGCATCGTGATTCTTTCCAGTGGGAGGCCTGGCCAGGATGGTCATAAACTCCCTGATGGTGAAGAAGGCAAGGTATCGGTCCACATAGACGATGATCCTTAGAGGGGTGCTGAGTTGATCCCTCCTCAATCTCCGAATACCGTAGTTGCGGAATTTATCTCCGAGTCCGGCCACGTAGATCCCTACCAGATTGAACATAATCAGAGAGAAGTAAATGTGACAGTAAATCAATTCGGTTCCCTTGCCCCAGAACTTCTTCAAATACCAGCCTTGCTTCATCTCGCGGTACTGTTTATTCTCTATCAAAGAGCGATCGTCGTATTTGGCATATGCCCTAAGCACTCTTTTGGGGGTGTTGAGGGGCAAGGTGGTGATAAAACCCCATTGCCTTTCGGGGGGAATCTCCTTCCCCCGAAATCTGGTAACGAAAAGACCGCTCAAGGATCCATTGTAGCTCTCAAGGCTCTCGAGCTCTTCAAAACCTAAAAGCTCAAGGCCATCTTCTTTGTCTTCTACCTTTAATCCCTCCCCAATCCTGGCCAACCCCTGCATGTCCTCCAGCATGTTCATGTTGCTCTTCAAGGGGATGATGATATCTATGCCCCCTTTCTTCCACCGGGAGAACCGCTCTCCATCGATATAGCCCCGATCGATGAGAAGCACTCTGATCGCTCCCGGGCCCAAAAGCTCTCCTGCCTCTTCGACGAGTTCATCGCTTGGAGTGATCTCGTGTTCACTGATCGGAATCAGACGGGCCCCCACACAGATCAGACGCCCCCGGTACAGAAGATTGATCGTACAGAGCTTAAAGCCCTTCTGTCGGGTTATCTCTCTTATGATCCCTCCTTCTTCAGTGAGAATCTGTTTGACCTTGGTTAGCTGGCCCATGCCCGCATAGTCACCATCCAAGACGATCTTGGTCGAATCCATGACGAATGTCCCATCAGTTCTTCTCAATATCCCGGTCTTGACTATGGCCCCGGTAGAACTCCGAAAGGCTTTTACAATCTCACCGGGTGGAGTAAGACCTATCCCATAGGAGAGAGAGTCGATGTTGCAGGGCTTATTGTCGCCCTTGTTTCTGTCCCGATCAAAACCCTCCCGGATCTCTCTGGCCGTACATCCAATCAGTCGCAGGACATGATCATCCCGAAACATGCCATCCTGGATCCCGTTGAGAGAAGCCTCGCCCAAGACCTCCTTCATGGCCAACGAGTTATAGATAAACCACGTCGGAATGATCCAGTTTCTCTCAAGGGGCCTGATCTGGGAGAAGATATCAAAGATCCCCAGGCCCATCATCATCGCCACAAAATCATCGAGCCTCCCCCATCCACTGAGACTGATATCATCGTAGATACCACGCCTCAAAAGACGGCGCACCTTCTCACGGTTTTCCTCCATCAAAACATAACTCAACCCCTTTTTCCCTCCTCTATGGAGTAGGTGCGAATCTTACCAAAGACATCGTTGATCTGCCTGTGGATCTGTCTCAGTTTGGCCATGTTGGATTGAAAACGCCTGTAGTTCTCTGTAAGCCTCCTCGTCCTGACCAAATGGACCTTCTTCACATAAGTCAGTGAAGTCTTCCCCCTTTTTTTGGTCGATATGTACCAATAGGGCCCGTGGAGCCTCCCCTCTGTCCTACATCGACACGAGGCCCGGCCGCAGGGTTTGTAATGCTCCACCAGTGAGCCCTCGATCATCTCGGCCGGCCTCAAATTCTCCTGCTCCAGGCTTTTTCTCCTCTGAGCCAACCGGGCTATCTGCTGCCTTAGTCTGCTGATATCCATGAAGGACCTTCAAATGGTATGCTTGCCATAATAAATACTATCCAGAATTGCAAGAAAAAAATTTTAGCCACACAAAAAAACCTCATTTTTCTAAACGCGATTTCATAAAAACCTGCAACCTCCCTAACTTAAAAATCCATTCGGAACTTCAGCAACGTAGCAGTATTACATACAGAATAGAAGACCGGGAGCAAAAAGCTCTCGGTCTTCTATTCGCTACCTCGTTACTTTGGCTGCTACCGGGGCGGCCACTCTATAGGCCCAAACTTCACGCGATCATACGCTCCAGCTGGTCTTGGTAGAGGAGGAGGAGTCCACCCAACGCCTTTAGGGTGCAAGACCCACTTTCCGTCCTTCACTAGGCAGAAGACATTCGGCTTTACGGAGTCACCCCACTTATCGAAATAGTTAGGACCCGTTACTCCTACATAGGCCTTTTCCAGGGTGTCCATACCAGCCAGATAGTCTCTAATGGCTTGGCGATCCGGGCCGACTGCCGAGATAGCTTTAACAGCCACTCCTACGGCATCGTATGCATTTGCTGCCAGCCACATCGGTTCCATTTGCCATCTCTCCCTGAACTTTTCCGCCCAAGCTAAGACCTCAGGTGGAGAAACTTTGGGGTCGATAAGGAATGGAGCGGCTCCTACCGATCCTTCAGCAGCGGCCTCTCCTGTCAATTTGATGTAGTCGTCTATTGTGAGGGCTTCTCCTCCTGTCACTAACTGATCCATGCCCAGGGCACGAGCCTGTTTCGCTATTACACTAGCTTCAGCGTAGTAGCTGGCTGCGAAGATGGCATCCGGATCCTTAGCTTTGATATCGAGCAGCATAGGCCGGAAATCGGTTGTTCCAACAGGGTAACCATGAACAGCCACGACATCCAATCCGGCTGCTTCGAAATGCCTCTTTACAGTCACCATATGTGCAGTTGTAGGATCGACCAGATCGTATATGATCCCTATTGATTTGATACCCAAACGAATGACCAGAAAGTCAGCCAGTTGCCCGATGTGGAATTCGTCGTGGAATATGTTGCGGAAAGTATACTCGCTGCGCCAGCCAATCTCGTAATGTGTATTCCCCGGTGTAATATGTGGCAACTTACCTGCTTTGTATATTGGCTGTTTAGCAAAAGTGTTTGAGCTATGGTAACCTCCAACAACTATAACTATGTCCGAGTCGGCCACGAATTTGTGGGCACACGACACAGCTTCCTTAGGATCACCTGCGTCGTCACAAATGACCGGCTCCAGCGAGCGCCCATCCCATGGTTTACCGGGAGCATTTATCCCTCCCGCGGCATTGACCTCTTCTATGTACATGACCGCTCCACCCTTGACCATATCGCCATAGAAAGCCGCTGCGCCGGTCATTGGTCCTATTGCAGCTATCTTAATGGGTTTTTCTTGACCGAGAACTGCAGTTCCTGTGCTCACTAACAAACTCACAACCAACACAGCCACCAACAACCATCTGACCTTAAGCATCTCTTAGCCCTCCTTTCTATTTCCCATGTGAGACTTCTGACCCCCATCATTCATACATAAGAATTACACTCCCTCACCTATCACCTCCATTCTTTTCTTTCGTTAGGTTTCCAGCCACTTTTTTTGAGTGGCTAACCGTTCCCATCCTAACACCTCCGTTCTTTTTGTCAAGTACTAGTTCTGGTCCGGACTCGGGGTCAGCCCTTGACATTGGACAACTCCTAATTGGGATTAAGGATTTGACCTACCAGTCAGTGCAGCTGCCCCTTCGACTCGCTCCGCTCGCTATACGCTTTCGGCCTGAACCCGCGCGGTGGTAGAAGCGCAAGGTGATGTGGCAATTCTAAGCGGTCTCGGTATGGATGAGGTCAAAATGTTCGATCTGGTCCACCCGGGTGACACTCTTTCAGTAGAAGCTTGGTGGACCGATCTCAATCGGTTACGCAGTAAACCTGATCGCGGGTTCGCGGGAATTAGATGCAAGGTAACTAATCATAGGAAAGAACTCATCGTTGAATACGGATATCGTTACTTAGTGGCCTGTAGGGGTTCTAAAACACAGAGCTCGTGACCATGATCATTTATCGCATAACCACTTACTGCAGCCGACCGTCTAACAGCGGGGGCTGAGCTCAGTCGTTCGACAGAAAAGCAATCATGAAGACAGTTCTTACTGTTGTCCTTTATGTTCTCCTGGCGGTCGGTGTCACTCCGCCGGCATGTTTCCCCCGCCGTTCGGCGCAAGAAAATGATCACGATTCGCGAAGAACAGCCACAAGATATAAAGACAATCCGTAAAGTGAACACACGGGCTTTCGGTCAAAGGCAAGAAGCCGACCTCGTAGACAAGTTGAGGCAAAACTGTTATGACCTGTTGTCCCTTGTAGCTGTGATGCAGAGTAAAGTTGTTGGCCACATCCTTTTCACTCCCGTCATGGTCGAAGGTGAGGACAACACGGTCCAAGGAACGGGTTTCAGATGCAAGCAGTGTGGCCATGAGTATCTTTTGGCTTTCTCATGCAAGCGCCGGCACTTCTGCCCATCCTGCCACCAGAAGAGAGTGGTCGAATTTGGAGAATGGCTCTGCCAGCAAGTCATCAAGGCCGTCCCCCATCGCCATTTTGTCTTCACCATACCCAAGATCCTCCGAAGGTATTTCCTCTATGACCGCATACTCCTTTCTGAATTAAGTCGATGCGTCTGGGAAAGCCTGAAGGCGTTTCTGCAGGCCGTGGTGCCTGAGAAGAATGCCATACCCGGTGCTGTGATTGCCATACAGAGCTTCGGTGATTTCTTAGGGTTTAATCCCCATTGTCATGTCTTGGTTACTGATGGCTGCTTCTATGGCAACGGTACCTTTAGAGTCGCACCTTTATTTGAAGCCAAGGATCTGGAACATATCTTCCAACATAAGCTCCTCAGAATGCTCCTCTCCAAAGGTAAAATCACTCAAGACCTCATCAACATTCTGCTGTCATGGCGACATTCGGGGTTCAACATCTTTTGTGGGCCAAGGATCCACCCACGGGACGAGGAGGTCATGGAGAATCTGACCCGATACATCATCCGCGCCTCTTTCTCTCAGGACAGAATGACCTACATTCAAGAAGAGGCCAAGGTTGTTTACCAATCAAAAGACGCGAAAGACCACAAGCTTTTTGATGCTCTCGAATGGTTGGCTGCTATGTGCTCACATGTGCCCAATAAGGGCGAGCAAATGGTCAGATATTATGGGCATTACAGTAACGTCTCCCGCGGAAGACGGAAAAAGGAAAACCAGGATGGGTTGATACCCTGCATACTTGAGGCGGATGACAACTCAAAGGCATATCGGAAGAATTGGGCAAGGCTAATTCGGAAGATCTATGAGGCAGACCCCCTCGTCTGTCCCAAATGTCAAGGCCAGATGCGTATTATAAGTTTCGTCGAGGACCCAGAGGTCATCGAAAAGATTCTGAAACATCTAGGGCTCTGGTTGGTTAAAAGAAGACCCCAACCCAGGGCCAACGCTCCACCGGTACATTTCCACTTAGATTACTCTGATTTTCAGATCCCATTCTATGATGCCACCTCCTCTCAAGCTCCTTCTATTATTTCGGACCTTCGACTGGATCAATCTAGCTCGCGGCTTCCTGATGCGTGAGGCTCTTATCTGCCTCAAAAAACCAACATTCGCTGCAGGTGAAGCCGTTGATAACTTCTATGAGGCCACCTGTTGTCAAGCCCCTTTTTTCGTTATTGGCTACATCACCTAATCCCTCCTTTTTGTGGTTAATCGAGCTGGTGGCTTCCTGATACGTGAGGCCCTGGTTTGCCTCGAACGAACTTCTATGCGTGCTGAGCCTTCGCAACATTTCTAACTGAAACATGCTTTTTCGAGCAATGCCAAATCATTGCATATTTCAACCTCAAATAATCACCCTTTCCAACAAGCGTGAGGCAATACCGTTGCTGGATGGCAAGGAGTCGAGAGGAGTGATTATTTCCGTCTGAAATATGGTAGGAAAGGAAGATCGCCGGATTTCATTATTTCAGTTAGAATTCGAAACCACACAGGGGAGAAGTCATACAAGCAGGCGGAGGAAAGTTGGAAGACGCGGTTGGCAGC
>JABAOH010027587.1_pt2 | contig 10751 bp, 10 predicted proteins | sample 7062181 | NCBI WGS metagenome assembly JABAOH01 (sample SAMN14538630, study PRJNA623070) | marine sediment metagenome | biome: marine biome [ENVO:00000428]; feature: marine pelagic biome [ENVO:01000023]; material: deep marine sediment [ENVO:00002113]; isolation source: pool of 5 deep marine... | reverse complement strand
CTCGCTACCCCAGACTCGCCTGCCGATTGCGGCTCCGCAGGCTCCGCTGACCATCGCTTGTTTCACTTGATGGAAGATGGCGAGCTCGTTCGCACCCTTGGGACCTCCCGCCATAATCACCGGAAGGTGTCCAGCCGCGACCGCCTTGCTGTATCCCTTCCGGTCCCCGCTATATACGGTCTTGACCAGATCGCAGCCGTATTCCAGCCCGATGCGAATGGCTGTAGCCAGATCGAGAGAAGTGGGCATCTTCTGTGCGGAATCCTCGTAGGAAACGCGCGGGACGATTTCCCCGCACAGCGGCAGACCGATCCGCTCGCACTGGGCCGATATGGCAGCCAGCTTCGTCAGTAGATCGGACTCCAACGCGGTATCGCCCATCCCCAGATAGCAGTTGACCACCACCATATCCGCCCCCAGGGCCAGCGCCTCTTCGGCGTCATGCAGGAGGTGCATTACGGTGTCGGGGCCGCCAAGGTGCGAAACAGGCGCGTCAATGCGAAGGATGACGCCCAGGTCGCCGATCTCATGCGCGGCGCGGCGGAGCGCACCCCCCGTGAGCAGCACTGCGGTGGCTCCATGGTCCCGGCCGAGCGCAACAACGGCCGCCGGGTCCTCGGTTCCCGGTTGCGGTCCGAAGTAAATGGGATGATCCATGGGCAGCACCAGCGCGCGGCCATTGTGGAGGACGCGGCGCATACGGAGTTGTTTGCCCAAGCTACCTGCAATCATAGGTGAGTCCTCTCGATCTCATCGCAGAGAAGGATCATGAGTCGCGAGGGGGTTCTCCATGCTGGTATACTGCCGGAGGTTGTGCGAAGGCGCCAGGCTGCGGCCGCCTTCCTCGCCCTGAATCCCGATCCGTCGCCGCACTTCGCGGTGAACTTGACCTTGCCCCCATTCTTGTACCACTCGGAATGAGAGTGTTCCAGGTTAAGACCGCACGCTCTGTCTTGCATTCAACGGCCCTCGTTGTCGCCATCGACGTGCGCACGAAGTCCTTCAGCGCTAGGTTTCCGAGCGCGCTGTGCGGTCGCGCAGTTTTGTAGTGGTTCCGCGACGCGTCGACCTTCTCCTGCGCGTCGGCCACGACAGGAACCAATGCTCGTTCAGTCACTCCTGCCGGAATCGGCTGTTGAACGCTTCAATGAGGGCACCGTCCTGGGGCCCGCCCGTCCGGCTGAAGTCCAGCGTCACCTCGTTCCAGTACGCCCATCGGCCCATCGCCAGCGAAGTAAACTCGGTGGCGTTGTCCGCCCGGATGCGGCGAGGTGCGTCCCGCTGCCGGATGACGGCCTTGAGCATCTCCTCCACGTCGTCTCCCTTCAGGCTGACTCCCTTGCCCTGTGCTGCCAGAAACTCTATTGGGGGCTCCTGAGTGGTTTCGTTCCCGGCTCGGGGGCTGCTATTGTGCCTTTCAGGGGTATTGTGTCCTCTTTCCTGTTCACCGCTGGAGTTCCCCTTCGCGCGCTATGGGAACTCGCCGCCTACGCGCTTCACTTCGGCTGGATGATGGTGCTCCCGAAAGCCCGATTGACCGGACGGATGCTGCCGGCCGAAAGCCAACTGGCGATCGCGCTGAATCGGTCCGGTGGCAGGCCGCCGATACCAGACGAGATGCAGCAGCTCATCCGTCGCCTCAGCCGGGACAATCCTCTCTGAGGTCCTGATCGCATTCGGGATGTGTTGCCGCTGTTGGGCTATGACGCGCCCTGCGCGGAGACGATTCGCAAGTACATGGCCAAGCCCAGAAAGCCTCGGGCTCCCTGCACCACCTGGCTGCCCTTCCTACAGAATCGCCTCCACTGCTCCTGGGCGATGAACTTCTTTACGGTCACCACGCTGGGCTTCCAGGGAATTCATGTCCTTCTGGTTTTCCGCCACGCCAGAAGACCGGTGCGGCAGTTCGCCATCACCCCTAACCCGAGCATGGAGTGGGTGATCCAGCAACTACGGGAGGCCATGCCCTTCGGGCAACAGCCTCGCTATCTGTTTCGGGACAACGACGGCATCTACGGCCACGGGGTGCGCGCCTTCCTGATCTCCTGTGGCATCCTGGAGGTGCGCACCGCCTACCAGAGCCCCTGGCAGAATCCCTACATCGAACGCTTCGTCGGGACGCTACGCGGAAAACTGCTGAATCACGTGATCCTGCTGAGTCAAGCTCACCTGGAACGGCTCTTGCGGGAGTGCATTGATGACTACTACCACCCCGCCCGCCTTCATCAGGGGTTGGCCGGGGAAACGCTGCTACCCCAACCTCCGCCGAGCGAGGGCGAACTCATCTCCATACCTGTGCTGGGTGGCCTGCACCATCGCTACTCTCGCGCTGCTGCATGGCAATCACAGGGACAGTTCTTCCTCCCACAGGCGTGCAGTGCGCGCACAAATCACCACAGCTGTCTCGCACACCAGATAGAGAGAAGTCTCCGGGAACGCGTCCTTCCCCCTCTTGTTCGCGCCCTCCGCGCTTGCTGCAATGGGCCCTCGGCTATCGCTCAGAGTGCCTGGATAACACTCTTCGGGGGGGCATCCAGTCGGACGCTCGTTCGACGGCCTTCTCCATCCTCTACCGCGCAATGCAGGTGGCACACGCGACACCAGAGAATAGCACGAGAGAGCCTACAGGGGCGTCCTCGTACCAGATGGGTTTCTCGCACACCGCGGCCGCAAAACCCTCGGAGTGCCGGGGGCGCCGCGAGAGGTACTAGAGGCGAGATGCGTCACCCACTCGTCGCCGTCGTCATTGGCGAGAATGCGCCTATGCAGTCGTGGTTTCGCCAGCCACACCGCCCTGGGCAGTTGGAAGCCAGTGACCGTCGCGAAGCAGCGCCGCTAGATGTGGCCGAGAACGCGCTTGGCGCTACGCTTCGGCCTGCGCCACTCGTGGGTGGCGTGGACCAGTGCCGGGATTCGCGGATTCTGGATACTCCTCAGGTCAGCTTCATTGCGCGAAGCCTACCTGTCCGCGGTCGGGTAAGCAACGGCGGAACAAAGGATCAGTCCGAAGGGAGCGTACGATGAGGCGTAGTCCGCCAGCCAGATGCGTCGTGGCCGTGCTTGCAGTTCTCTTCTTTCACGTCACTGACGTGAACGCCAGTACGAGAGCGTCGCTGACTGTGGTGCATTCCCAGAGCGCGTATCGGGTGCCTCGCTACGACGTGGTTGAGATCACCTTCGAGCTGCGCGACGCAGGGCCGATCACGGATCCACTCGACGATGTTGGAATCGCTGTTCGGGTCACTGGGCCCGAAGGTGGCAGCAGGACCGTCGGTGGATTCCTCTATGACGCCTCGACCTGGAAAGCGCGCTTCGCGCCCGAGGCAGTCGGCCAATGGCGGTACGAATACACGCTGCGGGCCCCCGCCGGCATCGCGCGGGGAGAAGGCAGCTTCGAGTGCATTCCTAGCAGCAGTCCCGGCTTTCTGCGAATCAACCCGCAGAACCCGTTCACGTGGGTCTTCGACAACGGTGTGCCGTTCAACCCGCTGGGCATCCAGGATTGCGTGCTGGATCTCGGACCAGGCAGTGTCTTCACCAACTGGGTGTTAGAGGCGGGTGACTGTCACGGCCCGTGGCGCGGCCCTTACTGCGACGCCGACACTTATCTCCGCACCTATGCTCAGGCCGGCTTCAATCTCTTCCGTTTCTCACAGGCCAATTGCTCCTACAACATTAGCGAGGACCTCGACCATTACTCTCTGGAATACGCCATCTGGACTGACCAGTTGCTCGAGAAGCTGCAGGATCATCAGTACCGCATTCTCTACGGCTTCTTTGGCTACGCCAAAGCCTTCGTTCAGGAGCCGGACAATGAGGCTGCCATGCAGAAGGTCAGGCGTTTTCTGAAGTACAGCGTCGACAGGTGGGGCGCGTACGTTGATATCTGGGAGCTGCTCAACGAGCAACGGGCTTCCGATGAATGGGTCACCATGATGGCCGACTACGTACACTCGATCGATCCATACCACCACCCTGTCGCCACAAGCTGGGAGCGCCCGGAGCTGGAGTCGACAGACGTCAACACGCCCCATTGGTATCCCGACGAGAGCTTCTCGCAATCAGACATCGTAACCGCCGAGCGCGCCATTCGATGGAAGGAGTTCAGGAAGCCCGTCATCGTGGATGAGCACGGCAATGGCGGTGGTGCAGTGTGGGACTACACATCCGCTTTGAGGATGCGGGCCCGACTGTGGACGGCGCTGTTCAACCAGATATCCGTGGTCTTCTGGAACTCAAGCTGGGCTCCCAACGGTCACTACATGAACATGTACCTCGGTCCGGAGGAGAGGCAGTACATCCGCGCGCTCCAGAACTTCGCCCACCATCTGGCCTCCGATATGAAGCCAATGGAGGTGATGACCTCCAACAAGGACCGGCTACGCGCCTATGGGCTCGCCTCAGCGGCCTCTACGGCCGTCTATGTCCACTTCTCCACCTGGAATCCTTACGCCGATTGGCCTGACAACGCGAGCATCACACTCGACGTGCCTCACCGGGGCAGCGGCTACTGGATGGCAACCGGCGATGGGAGCCTGCTGGCTTCGTTGCCGGTCGCCGCCGGTCGGCAGACCATCGCGCTGCCCACATTCAAGAACGACTGCGCGCTATTCATCACAGATGAGCCCGTGTCCGCCCCTCCCTTGGCCGTCATCAAGGCGAATCCGCAGTTCGGGCTTGCTCCCCAGACGACCGTGCTTGACGGCCGCGAGTCGGCAGCCGCGTTCGGAGGACGGATTACATCGTACCGCTGGGACTTCGGCGACGGCACCCCCTCGGCGGAAGGACCAGTCGTCGTTCACACCTACCCCTACGGCAGCTACCTTGTGACGCTCACCGTGACCGATGCCGCTGGAGCGCGCGGTGAATGTTCCACCATGCTTCGCATCACGTCCTCGCTGGTCACCGGCCTCGAATCAGGTGACAGCAGCGCGCATGGCACCGGCTATGCCGATCTGCCTGGCATAGCGCCCGAACTCGATCGCATCAGGCAGGCTACTTCGACTAACCGGCCACCGGCTGCGCGCGCCTTCGCCTCCGTCGTCTCCGGACCCCCTCCAGTCGCCGTGCATTTCACCGGTCAGGGCGCTGATGCAGACGAAGTCGTGGTTCGTTACCACTGGAACTTCGGCGATGGTACGAGCGCCACGAGCCTTGACGCCGACCATCTCTACACACAGCCCGGCACATATGCTGCCACGCTGACTGTCTGGGATGACCAAGGTGCCTCCGGCAGCGCCGCAGTCACGGTAGTGGTCAAGGGGTGATGCGACGGCGATCTGTTTCTGATGGGAGGCTCTACAGGTGGACTACAGTAGGCCAGGTCGCTGGCCGCATCGCGGCTGAGCCGCGTCGGCGTAGAGAGCTCCCACCCGCTCGACGGATATGCCCACAGCCAGAGGACGCACTGCCTCAGGGCGCGGGACGAAGGTCCCGTGAGAGTGACATTCCGCCCTGCCCGTCGTGAACCCGACCGCCCCGACATGCGTTTGGCTGGTCTCAGGACATCGAGGTGGAGCCGTCAAGGAGAGTGGGGAGCGGGGGATCAGAGGCTGAAGTGTTGTTCGGCGAGATCGCCTGAACGTGGGAGAGGATGATCGTGGATCGACCCCCCACGAGCGAGTTCGCGCGTCCTCGAGAACTTTGGGGATAAACGGGTCCTGCAATCTGCTTTCAGGAGAAAGAGAACATGGGAAAAGGGCTTCGCATCGGCATTATCGGGTTAGGGATGGGTATGGGTCATCTCAGGACGTTTCAGGATCATCCCTTGACGGAGCTGGCGGCGATTTGCGACCGTGACGCCGCCTGGCTCTCCCATGTGGGGGAGAGTAGCAACGTCCCCGCGGCCTACGTGGACTACCGGGAACTGTTGGCGGCTTCCGACATTGATGCCGTGGTCGTCGCCCTGCCGAGTGGGCTTCATGCCGAGGCTACTCTGGCTGCATTGCAGGCCGGCAAACATGTACTGTGCGAGAAGCCCATGGCGCTGAACGGAGCGGACGCGGAGGCCATGGCGAGCGCGGCCCGCAATGCCGGGCGAGTGCTGACGATCGGCCACCACTTCCGCTTCTCCGAGTGGGCGCAGTTCCTGAGGCGGTGTGTGGAAGAGGGGCACTTTGGCGACATCTATCTCGCTCGGGCAGGATGGCGGCGACCCATGGGGAAGTTCCCTTTCCCCGGTTCGGAGCGCGCGACCGGTCGGTACAGCCGTAACTGGTTCAACCAGAGGACTATGGGCGGCGGTGTGCTCCGGGATCTCGGGTCGCATCTGCTCGACATGTTGCTGTGGCTAATGGACTTCCCTGTTGTCGATCGGGCGGTGAGCGTCAACCATGCCAACTTCACCCCGGCNNCTTCACCCCGGCGATTGCGGCAGCGCATGGCGAAATCGCCGATGCAGAGGATTCCGCCGCAGGCATGGTGCGCTTCGCCAACGGCTCGGGGCTGCAGCTGGAGGTGATGTTCGGCGCTTTCATCGCACGGGAAGAGGTTTACCTTGACTGCTACGGAACGAGAGGAGGGGCTTCGCTGCGGGAAGGGGTTGTCACCCTCTTCGGCGAGCAAGGTGGGGCCTATACAAGCGTAACTCCTCAGCTTGGAGGCTATCTCGTTGAAGGAATGCACGACAACTTCGTCCGCGCCATTCGGGAAGGCGTGGAGCCGCTGATTACCGCCGAGCAAGGCGTTGCCGTGACGCGCGTATTGGATGCTTTCTACGCCGACGGCATTTCCGTTCGTGAGTCGGCGACGGGATAGCCGGCAATCAACCCGGCCGAACTCACATAGAAAGGGATCAAGGAATGGAACGTGATGCGATTCGCGTAACAGTGTGGAACGAGTTTCGCCACGAGAAGGTCGACGAGGCGGTCAGGAAGATCTATCCCGATGGTATGCACGAGGTCATCGCGGCTCAACTGCGCGCCCAGAAGGACCTCCAGGTTCGCACCGCCACCCTGGACGAACACGAACACGGACTGACCGAGAACGCGCTGGCCGAGACCGATGTGCTTACTTGGTGGGGCCATATGGCGCACGAAGAGGTCCGCGACGAGATCGTGGATCGCATTCAGGCGCGCGTGCTGGAGGGCATGGGGTTGATCGTGCTGCACTCCGGCCACGTCTCGAAGATCTTCCAGCGCATGATGGGCACGACGTGCTACCTGCGCTGGCGCGAGGCGGCGGAGAAGGAACGCGTGTGGGTGGTCAAGCCGAGCCATCCAATCGCTGCAGGAATCGGCCCGTACATCGAGCTGCCGAACCAGGAGATGTATGGTGAGCATTTCGACATCCCCGACCCCGACGATCTGATATTCGTCAGTTGGTTCGAGGGCGGTGAGGTCTTCCGCAGCGGCTGCGCCTGGGCGCGAGGTCTGGGCAGGATCTTCTACTTCAGCCCCGGGCATGAGACCTATCCGATCTATCACAATCCCGACGTGCTCACGGTCATCACGAATGCTGTGCGCTGGGCCGGCGCGGCTGCGAATACGGCAGTGCTTCCCTTCCAAGCCGCCGAGACCGAGCCGCTAGAGAAGCTGTCTCCCAAGTCCTTGCAGTAGATGGCTGATCGCACCGGGAAGTCGGCGGTGGCCGAATTGGCGGCGGCCCTGGACAGCATTCCAGCGCTGGACGCGCACACCCACCTTGTCGCGGGCAAGCTGGGAGCTCGCGGCCTGCACGACGTACTGCTCTATCACATGGTGATAAGCGATCTGTACGCGGCGGGGTGCCCCAGTGTTGCGCAGTTTCCGGCTTGGCCCGACCGGGTGGAGGTCCAGTCGCGGATACCCGAGGCGCTCCCATATCTCCACCGAATCCGCAACACCAGTTGCGCCTGGGGCCTGCGCATCATCCTGCACGATCTGTATCAGTGGGACGAGGAAATCACGCCCGGGAACTGGGAACGACTTGACGCCATGATTCAAGAGCGGGCCGATGATGTCGCCTGGCAGCGGGAGGTGGCGGCGCGCGCGGGCATCGACCGCTTCGTCACCGAATGGGTGCGCCGCGGTGAAGGGGAGGACCGGGACATCCTTGCGTATTCCCTCGAGTGGGCCTTCTTCACTCGCTGCCAGTGGGGGGAACACGACACAGCTCTCTACGAGTTGGAGCGCTGCTGGGGTATGTCGCCTGACAGTCCAACCCCTATCGGCGGAGGCCAGCGTCCTCCCACCGAGCGAACGATCGTCACGGTCGCCGACGTGCATGCCGCAATCGCGCATTACGTCCAGACGATCCCTCACGCACAGGTGCTTTCGCTTGCCACGCACATCTCTGTTGACCTGGACCTGCGCCTCGTGACGGAAGACGAGATGGCTGAGGCCATCTCCCGGCGCAATAGCGCCGGCCCCCGGGAGCGCGATATCTATGCATCATACATCAATGAGGCGTTTCTAACCGCGCTCGAGCCGTACGCTGAAGGGCTGCTCTTGCAGTTCAGCTACGCGGCGGAGCCGCTGCCTCGGGAGACCGGTAGTCGTGTCTCCCAGCGCTCCATAGCTCAACTGGCGAGATGATTAGCCGCCATCCTCGCCTGCGCTTCCAGTGCTACCTTGCGAGCCGTCATGCCAACCAATCGCTCTGCACAATGTGCCGCGAGCTGCCGAACCTCTCCCTGGCTGGGTACTGGTGGCATAACTTCTTCCCGAGCGCGATCAGACAGGTGATGGAGGAACGGCTTGACATGCTCCCCGTGAGCAAGCAGGTAGGCTTCTTCTCCGATGCCTACTGCCTGGAGTGGGCCTACGCGAAGTCGCGCATTGTGCGCAACCAGTTGGCAACAGTGCTGGCGCAGAAGGTGCGCCAGGGACAGTACCACTCGGATGATGCCATCGCGATCGCTCGTGCAATCCTGTTTGACACACCGCGTGAGCTCTGCGGCGTGTGACCGGCTGGTGGCCGGGCGTGATGCGCGGCCGTGGAGCCAAGTGCCCTTGTCAACCGCCAGTGAAGCTGGCCTAACATCACGCTCCCAACCGGAAGGCCGTTGCCAGCGGGTCCGGGAAGAACCGTCGTTCAATGGCGCTTGGGAGGGTCTTGGCTGAGCGACCACGTCGCTGCCAGACTTCCCCGCGATGGATTGACGATGGAACTGCCTGCCCGTGTCGGGAACCCATGATACCGCTATGAGAAGCTCATTCCCCATTGCTCAGCGCATAGCATTGTAGGTGTCGAGCACGCGTGAGACCACCGTGAGTGCGTAAAGGTTGTTCCCGTCACGCGGAGATGGGACACGTTCGACAGGAGTCAGACGCGCGCCGCACATCGCACAGTTGTTTGTGGCGTCGAAACACCCGTTATGGCTCCAAAACGCCAACTCCCCGGTGCAGTCACAAGGGTCTCACGTCCGCCCGACACACGCAGGGGGCAGCGCGTCACCTCACACCTCCGCCTTCCGGCATTCGCTGTTCGACAGCCTCGGCGTGCTGGCGAAGCGCTCTGCTATCATTGCGTTGCGCAGACCCTCGGATCGACGGTCGTCGCTGGCCTATTCAGCAATAGTCCCTCGGTTGCCCTCAGAGTCAGGCGTGGTGCGCACGGTCACCCAGTTGCTCTACCAGCTCGAAGTAGTGAAGCGCGTTCGCGAGAGGGATGTTTGCCGGGAAATGGTTGCCTGCGCAAAAGACGAAACCTGGGCAGTCTCGCGCCAGCCCGAACACCCAGCGCAGTTCCCTCTCGATATCATCCTTCGTGCCGAAGGTCAGTGTCCGGCAGTCAGCGCCCCCTACCAGCACGTGCGTATGGCCGCATCGCCGCACCAGCAACTCAAGATCATTGCTTGGCTCGAAACAGAAGCCGTCGGCTCCGGCCTCTATCAGGTCGTCCAGGAACATTTCGAAGGTGCCGTCGCTGGTGAAGAGCACCTTCTTTCCGGCCGCATGGAGCACGTCCCAGAGCTCGCGGTAGCGGGGGAAGAGGTACGTGCGGTAGAAGTCGGGGTGAATAAACGGACCCTGCGTCCACACCATATCATCGTGGCACACGAAGAACTCAATGGAGGTCTGCGCCCAGGCCTTGTGGTGGTACATGGCGATTTCGAAGATGGAGCCCAGCACCTTCTCGCCGAAACGGGCCACATCGGTCCCCGCTGCCTCCAGCATTCTCTCCCACCCGAAGGCGGCGATGGCTCCGGAGATCAGAGTGCGGTAGTAGCCCCCTGGAACTACCTGGTCGTGGATGGCCTGGTGATGCCGGTACCACTGCTCGTAGAATTCCACTAGCTCATCGAAGCTCGGAACCAGCCCGTACTCCTCTGCCGCATCGAAGGCCAGCACGTCTTCGGCCCCCCTAAACGGCGACTCCTTCGACTCTCGGTAGTCGGAGCCATCCTCCAGGAAGACGGCATGCCCCAGGTCCGTGAACCTGCCGCGCTCCTCCCAGTCGACAGGGCCGTCGTGGGTGCTCCACAGGAAATCCAGGTGAACCGCGTCATTGAACTCCTTCCATACCTCCGCGGTGAAGTATGTCCAGGCCTCGGGATCCTCCCCCGGGTCCTTTCCCGTGAAGTGTCTCACGACCGCCCAGTTGCTCATGTACTCAGTACGCGCTATTCGCGGCGTCCACTGGAGATTGAGCGCCGCCCGTCCAACATCGTAGCTCATGGTGTTCCTTTCTTGGGTCGCGGGGCGAGCCGCCTCGCGGTATGAGGAAGGCGGAGCTTCTCGGTCGCGCACGCCAGCACCGGGACGCGCTGGGAGAACCTTTCGGGATTCCCTTCAGGAGTCTCACAATCGCTTCTGGTGAGCACCTCTGCC
>JABAOH010154905.1_pt3 | contig 10752 bp, 7 predicted proteins | sample 7062181 | NCBI WGS metagenome assembly JABAOH01 (sample SAMN14538630, study PRJNA623070) | marine sediment metagenome | biome: marine biome [ENVO:00000428]; feature: marine pelagic biome [ENVO:01000023]; material: deep marine sediment [ENVO:00002113]; isolation source: pool of 5 deep marine... | reverse complement strand
TCGGCTACTGCCTCGGCGGCACGCTGCTGGCCTCGACGCTCGCCTGGATGGCGGCGAAGAAGGACAACCGCATCGCCACCGCGACCTATTTCGTGACCCTGACCGATTTCAGCGAGCCGGGCGAGCTCGGCGTGTTCATCGACGAGGCGCAGCTCACCGCGCTGGAGGAGCGCATGGAGGAGCGCGGCTATCTCGAGGGCGGCGAGATGGCGACCACCTTCAACATGCTGCGCGCCAACGACCTGATCTGGTCCTTCGTGGTCAACAACTACCTGCTGGGCAAGGACCCCTTCCCCTTCGACCTGCTGTACTGGAACTCGGATTCGACGCGCATGCCGGCGGCCATGCACAGCTTCTACCTGCGCAAGATGTACCTCGAGAACAAGCTGGTGGAGCCGGGCGGCATCAAGCTGGGCGGCGTGAAGATCGACCTGCGCAAGATCAAGACGCCGTCGTTCCTCCTGTCGACCCGCGAGGACCACATCGCGCCGTGGATGTCGACCTACGCGGCAACGAAGCTGTACTCAGGCCCGGTCACCTTCACCCTGGCCGCCTCCGGCCACATCGCCGGGGTCGTGAACCCGCCGTCCGCCAACAAGTACTCGTACTGGACCAACCCGGACTGCCCGGAGTCGCCGGACGACTGGCTCGCCGGGGCGACCGAGCATCCGGGCTCGTGGTGGCCGGAATGGCACAAATGGGTGACCGCCCGCGGCCGCACCAAGGTGGGCGCCCGCAAACCCGGCGACGGCAAGTTGAAGCCGATCGAGGACGCCCCGGGCTCGTACGTCAAGGTGCGGGTGGGCTGAGCCGGCGGAACGCGCGGCGATGACGGCGACGGGCGACATCTTCCCGGCGACCGTCATGCCGGATCGCGACTGGTGGGCGGCGCTGTGGCCGGATCCGGAGGGCACGCTGCGGGCGCTCGGCATCACGCCCGAGATGACGGTGCTCGACCTGTGCTGCGGCGACGGCTGGTTCACGGCGCCGCTGGCGCGACTCACCGGCGGCAAGGTCTATGCGCTGGACCTCGATCCGGCGATGCTGGCGGCGGCGCGCGCCGAGGTCGAGACGGCCGGCGCGACGGTGCTCGGCTGGCTCGAGGGCGACGCGCGCGATCTTCATAAACTGCTTGAGAAAAAGGTCGATTACGTTTTGATCGCCAACACCTTTCACGGTGTGCCCGACCAGACCGGGCTGGCGCGGGTTGTTGCCGCGATATTGAATCCGGGCGGCCGTTTCGCCGTCGTCAACTGGCACGCGCAGCCGCGCGAGGAGACCCCGGTCCTCGGCCAGAAGCGCGGCCCGAGGACCGAGATGCGCATGACGCCGGAGCAGACATGCGCCGTCGTCGAACCGGGAGGATTCGTGCTCGACGAGGTTGTGGAACTGCCGCCGTACCATTACGGCGCGGTGTTCCGGCCGCGATCGACATGATTCTCCCGGCGCGGCCGGTTCAGGATCATTTGCCCGGCCACCCAGCGACCTCATGTTTCGAGACGCGGCTGCGCCGCTCCTCAACATGAGGAACGTATCGTTGATACTCTTGGAGCCTCATCCTGGAGACCTTTGCACGGATGCTTTTTCCCGGCTCGGCCGCTCGCGCCACCCGCTCCCCGACCCCTTCCCCGCCCCGGCGGGAGAGGGGCTAAAGAGCTGTGAGGAAACGATAAGCAGCCCCTCCCCCCAGTCAAGGGGAGAGCCTCATCCTGCGGAGGCGCGAAGCGCCGTCTCGAAGAGTCAGGTCGCTCCGCCAGTTCGGCGTGGCGCCGGGCAACAAGCCCCGACAGCTCTCAACCCTGAGGCGGCGCGCCGATGCCGGCGGCGAGATACTCCCGCGACAGGTCGTAATAGAGGGTGGCGAGGCGGTCGATCTCGGCGCGCTCGGCATCGGTGATGTCGCGCATGAACCGGGCCGGGCGGCCACCCCACAATTGCCCCGAGGGGATCCGCTTGCCGGCCGTCACCAGCGCGCCGGCGGCGACCATGGCGTAGCTTTCGACCACCGCGCCGTCCATGACGCAGGCGTTCATGCCGACGAAGGCGTCGGGCTCGAGGATGCAGTCGTGCAGCAGCACCATGTGGCCGATGGTGCAGCGGTCGCCGACCAGCGTGCCCTGCCCCTTGCTCGAGACATGGACGACGCTGCCGTCCTGAAGGTTCACCTTCTCGCCGATGCGGATGACGTTGACGTCGCCGCGCAGCTGGCAGCCGAGCCAGATACTGCTGCCCACGCCGATCTCGATATCGCCGGCCAGGCTGCACCCGGGCGCGACGAAGGCGGTCGCGTCGATCCGCGGCATGACGCCCCGGAAGGGCATGACCGCGACGGTCACGGGAACAGCGCCTCCTGCTCGAGCCCCATGGTCTCGGGCAGGCCGCACATGACGTTCATGTTCTGGATCGCCTGGCCGGAGGCGCCCTTGACCAGGTTGTCGGTCGCCGACAGCAGGATCGCGCGGCCCGGCGCCCGGTCCGCGAACACCCCGACCAGGCAGTGGTTGGAGCCGCGCACATCGCGCGTCGCCGGCGCCTTGCCGGCCGGCAGCACGTGGACGAAGGGCTCCGGGTCGTATTTCGCGGCGAGCGCGACGCGCAGATCCTCCGCATCGGCGCGGCCGGCGAGCGTCACGTAGATCGTCGCCAGGATGCCGCGGTTCATCGGCATCAGGTGCGGCGTGAAGGTCACCGTGACGGGGCGGCCGGCGGCGGCGGCGAGCTCCTGCTCGATCTCCGGCGCGTGGCGGTGCCTGGCGATGCCATAGGCGTGGATGCCCTCGCTGACCTCGGCGTGCAGGTTGGCCTGCTTCTCGGCCCGGCCGGCGCCGCTCACCCCGGATTTCGCATCGATGACGATGCCGTCCGGCGAAATCAGCCCCGCCGCCAGCAGCGGCACCAGCGGCAGCTCCGCCGTCGTCGTATAGCAGCCGGGATTGGCGACCAGCCGCGCCGCGGCGATGTCCTCGCGGTAGATCTCGGTGAGGCCGTAGACCGCCTCCTTTTGCAGCTCCGGCGCGCGGTGCGGGCCGCCGTACCATTCCTCGTACAGGGCGACGTCACGCAGCCGGAAATCGGCCGACAGGTCGCAGATTTTCAGCCGCTCCGGCAGGCCGGCGATGACCTCCTGCGTGGTTGCGTGCGGCAGCGCGCAGAACACGAAGTCGAGCCCGTCCCAGTCCGCCTCCTCGATGCGCACGAGGTCGGGCAGCGCGAGGCGCGCGAGATGCGGGAAGACGTCGCCGAGCGGCCTGCCGCCGTGGCGATCGGCGGTCAGCAGCGCGATGTCGACGCCGCGATGGCGCACCAGAAGGCGCACCAGCTCCGCCCCCGTGTAGCCGCTGGCGCCGAGAATGCCGACCTTGAGCCGCGTTGCCGTCATGATCCGTTCCTATCCGAAAAGTGCGCAAAACAAAAGGGCGACCCCGGCGGGACGCCCCTGCGGCGGCGCGATCCCTTCGGGTGTCAGGCGGCCGCCGGCCGCGTCGGCCGGCGGGTCATCCTTGATCGTCGGAACGTCTCCATGCGGAGTCCCTGCCACGAAATCCGGGCGATTGCAATCACCGCGTCCGCCGCCGGATCACGACGTCTCGCCGGCAGACGGGCCGATCAGACGGCCAACCTCGTCGATGAGCGCGTCGAAGCTGATCGGCTTGGCAAGGTAGCAGACGGCGCTGAGCCGGCCCACGAATTCGCGTTCGAGGGCATAGTCCTTCTGGCCGTCCAGGGTATGCGCAGTCAGCACCATCACCGGGATGTCGCGGGTTTCCTCGGCGTCCTTGAGCCGGCTGAGCAGGTAATCGCCGGACCCGCCCGGCATATCGTAGTCGGTGATGATGGCATCGGGGGACTCCTCCCAGGCCACCCGGAATCCCTGCTCGCCGGTGAAGGCCTTCAGGGGCTCGATCCCGTGCTCGGACAGCTTGATCGCGATGGCGTCGACGAGGTGCCGGTCGTCGTCGACCACCAGGACCTTCGGCGCCTGGTCAGGCGCCGCCTCCGGCAACGTGGCTGGGTCCCCGGCGTCGCTCCGGCGCCGCGGCTTGTCCCCGGCAGATTTCAGCTGGGCGATGCGGTCGAGATGCGGCAAAAGGTCGGCCCGGTTCGCGCCGCGACGGCCGAACCNNGACGGCCGAACCGCGCATCTGCGAGATAGCGGGCTGCGGCGGCACGCAGGGCGTTGATGTCGACGGGGCGCGGCACGAAGAACTCGTCCGCGACCCCGACCTGCAGGAGCCGTGCGTTGAATTCGGGCCCGGGGGACAGGAACAGGATCGCGATATCCCGGTAAAGCTCGTGCTGCCAGACCAGCTTGGCCAGCTCCATGCCGTTAACGCCGGCAAGGGACAGATCCATAACGATGAGCTCCGCCTCGAAGGTCTCCAGCCGATCGAGCAGATCGGCCGGATCCTTCACGATGCGGGCCGCGTAGCCGGGCCCCTCGAAGGCTTCGGCACACTGGGCGGCCAGCACCTCATCGTCTTCGACGACCACGATCCGGTACGGCGCGAATATCATGGCGGCCGACAGCTCCTCGATGCTGCGGACGATCGTGACGGCATCCAGCGGCGCCGGGATGAAGGCCGAGGCGCCGGCGCGGACGGCCTGCAGGCGGCTGCGGTAGTCGCCCGACTCCGACAGGAAGAGGATCGGCACGTTGGCGCGGAACGTGTGCCGGAAGTCCTCGCGCAGGCGGCGGCATATCTTGTGGCCCTGCGGGACGTCCGCGTGGACCAGGATTGCCCGAACGCGCGCGTCGCCGGCCCCGGTGTCCGTGTCGGCGGCATCGCCGATGCGGCGCACCCGGTAGCCGCGACGTTCGATCTTTACCGCCAGGGTGTCGGTGGCCTCTCCCGGCGGCGCCAGCAGCACCACGGACTCCGCGGGCGCCGCCTCCTCGGGCGCCGCCGCGGCCGGCGCTGCGGTCTCGGCCGCCGCCGAGCCCAGCGCCTTCAGCGCGGCGATCCCGCGCTCGATCCCGGCCGCCTGCTCGGCGGTGAACGGCGCCTCCGCCTTGATCACCGCGAGCAGCGTCTTCTCGATCTCCCGCGCCTCATCGGTGATCGCATGATAGCCGAACGTGCCGGCGGTCCCGGCGATCTTGTGCGCCAGCACGCGAACCTCGTTGAGTGCTCCGCTGAGCTCCTCGAACGCGCCGCCGCCCGACAATGCCCGGGCGGCGGATTCCAGCTCCTGCAGCTTGCCCGGCAGGGCGGCGCCGTAGGCCTCGCCGAGCGCCTTCAGCTTGTCCGCCGTCGAGCGTGAGTTACCGAACAACATGGCGGTCCCAGATTTCGGCAACCTGGCCGGACATCGTCATCGGATCGAATGGCTTCTCGATTACGCCGATCGCCCCGAGTTTGGTCAGCGCCTCGACCTCCTTCGCCTGCACCTTGGCGGTCATGANNCTCATTCCCGGCATCATCACGTCAAGCAGTATGACGTCGGGGCCGAAATTCGTCGCTTTCTCGAGGGCCTGCGCGCCGGACGCACAGGACTCGACGGTAAAGCCGCCGACGTCCTCGAGGGCCAGCCTGGCAACCTCACGGATGTCGGACTCGTCGTCGACGTGAAGGACCCGACTCAGGGCGGTATCAGTCATCGTTCATTCACCTATGTCAACCAGGGTCCGCCCGTAACCGCGCCGTGCGTGGCGTTGGCCGCCTCACAGCGCGGACCGGACGACTTCAAGCAAATCCTCGTTCGTTGCCTGCGACTTAACCAGAGTCGCCTCGATCCGGTAGGCGAGATCCGCCGACGGCTCGCGAGCCGAAAAGACGATCACGGGAACCTTGTAATTGCGGGAGCGATGCAGTTCGGACAGCAGTTCCTCGCCTGAACCGTCCGGCAGCATCAGATCGAGAATGATCAGGTCGAACACCTGCTCGCTGATCAGCCGCTGCGCCTGCTCGCGGGTTCCCGCCGCTACGACATGCGCAACGTCGCCGATCAGAGTCGCGACGACACTCACGATATCCGGGTCGTCCTCGACATGGAGGATCCGCGCCCCTTGCGGATTTCCGTCCCGCAACGCCCGCGCGAGGGCACGCCGCAGCGCCTCCTTGTCGATCGGCTTTTGCAGCCAGTCGGCGATCTCGAGCGCACCGTTTACGCTTCCGCCTCTGAGTTCAGCGGCACGCCTCGACGTTGCGGAAACGACGACGACCGGCAGTTCCCGCGTTGCGGGTTTCTCGCGAATTTCGCGGATCAGGGCGAGGCCGTTCTGGTCGGGCAGGCCGAGGTCGAGCGTCATGGCCGCGTAGCCGCCCTTGTCGAGAAGCGACTTGGCCTGCTCGGCCGTGTGCGCGATGTCGCATTCGAACCCGCCCGGCTCGATCATCATGGCGATCAGCTCAGCGATGTCGTGATCGTCCTCGCACACCAGGATGCGCGGCCGCGGCGTCGCCGCCCCCTCCTGCGCCGGCGCACCGGCCCGTGCGCCCGCCCTGACCTGCGCCAGCGGCAGGTCGAAATGAAACGTCGTGCCCTCGCCTTCCTGCGTGTCGAATCCGATCGTGCCGCCGTGCTCCTCCACGATCGCCTTGCTGATGGCGAGACCGAGGCCGGTGCCGCCCTTCTCGCGGGTGTCCGACGAGTCGGCCTGCGCGAACTTCGAGAAGATCGTATCGCGGAACTTCGCCGGGATTCCCGGTCCCGTATCCGACACCGACACTCGGATCCGGCCGTCCTGCGCATCGGTGCGAACCGTGACCACGCCTGCCTCCGGCGAATACTTGATGGCGTTGGACAGCAGGTTGGTGAGGACCTGGATCATGCGGTCGTGATCGGCGTCGACGACCGCGCCGGGCTCCCGGTCGTGCAGTTCGATGCGGACCCCGTGCTCGTCGGCAAAGCCGGTATTGGCATCGACCGCCTCGGTCAGCAGACCGGCCAGGGATCGCGGCACGAGGTCGTACTTCATCATCCCGGCCTCGATCTTCTCGATAACCAGGATGTCGTTGATCAGCCGCACCAGTCGGTCGCTGTTCTGGTATGCGATGTCGATCATCCGCCTGGCCTTATCGGACAGTTCGGCCTGCATGCCGCCGCGCAGCAGCCCCAACGCGCCCTTGATCGAGGTCAGCGGCGTCCTGAGTTCGTGGCTCACTGTGGACACGAACTCGTTCTTCATGTTCTCGATCTTCTTGCGCTCCGAGATGTCGCGCACCACGCCGGTGAACATCATGCGATCCCCGACCATCATCGGCGAGACGGCGAGCTCCATCGGAAAGGTCGTGCCGTCCTTGCGCTGGCCCACCACCTCGCGGCCGATGCCGATGACCTTTGCCTCGCCCGTCTCGATATAGCTGCGCAGGTATCCGTCATGCGCGCTGCGAAAGGGTTCGGGCATGAGGATCTTTACGTTTTCGCCGGTGACCTCGTCGGCACCGTACCCGAAGATCCGGCACGCCGCCGGGTTGACGGTCTCGATGTCGCCCGAATCGTCGATCGTGATGATGCCGTCGAGCACGGTATCGAGGATGGCCCGCGCGCGGTTCTCCCGGTCGACGATCTCCGCCTGGGCGAAGGCACGCTCCTCCACCTCCATCTCGAGGTTCCGTTTCGCGGCATCCAGCGCGTCGACGGCACGGTCCTTCTCTTGCAACGCGTCGAGCGCCTTCTTGCCCCAAAGCCGGAGTTCCATCTCGTCGACGACGATTTTCGCCAGATCCTCCAGGATTTCCTGTTGTTCCGGCGTCGGCTGCCGGGGCTGCTGGTCGATCACGCAGAGGGTTCCGACATTGTGTCCCGACCAGCTCTTGAGCGGTGCGCCGGCATAGAATCGGATGTTGGGTTCGCCCTGGACGAGGGGATTGTCCCGGAACCGCGAGTCCTTGGTCGCGTCGGGGACCACCATGACATCATCCATCATGATCGCGTGTGCGCAGAAGGCGACATCACGCGGCGTTTCATCGGCATCGAGCCCGTATTTCGACTTGAACCACTGGCGCTCGGCATCGACGAGCGAGACCAGACACATCGGCACTTTCAGCACGTGGCTGGCAATTCGGGTGATGCGGTCGAAATTCTCCTCGGGCGGGGTGTCCAGGATGGCATAGTTCAACAACGCGGCGAGACGCTCCGTCTCGTCCTCCGGAACCGGCGGGTTCGGGCGTTCTTTCCGTTCGTCAGGCTGTTTCGGTTTCGCCATCAAGTGCCCCGGTCACGAACCGTCGAATTCCATTCACGGCTTTGCTCAGCGGTCATGCTCGGCATGGCGGGCAAGCCCTCATTCTCCCCAACGTGCCACACAACGGTTAACCGAAAGTAGAGATGGTGTCGTTTCTGCCACCCAACGTATTAACGCGATTAAGGGGGGGGTCGATCAGCTACCGAAATCGGTGCAGTGCGCGAAAGATCGCGGCGCAATGCGGCATGCGACACCGAACGATATGACAGCGTCCATGCCGGTATCGATAGTTGCCCCGAGGGATCGCAGGGATCCGAAAGTGCGGCCTACGGCCCGACCGCCTGATTGCGGCCGGCCCGCTTCGCCTCGTAGAGCCGATTGTCGACCTGCTTGAGCAGTGTTTCCGGCGTGCCGTCGCGCGTCGGCTGCACGGTGGCGACGCCGGCGCTGATGGTGACCCGCCCGTCGGCGCTGCCGTCGGCATGCGGGATTGCCAGATCGTAGACGGCGGCACACAGACGCTCCGCGATCACACGGGCACCCTCGGCGTCCGTTCCGGGCAGGAGGCAGATGAACTCCTCACCACCGACTCGGGCCACCAGATCACCGGGCCGGCGCGGCACGCCCTCGAGCGCTCGTGCCACCTTCTTGAGGCACTCGTCCCCGGCGGCGTGCCCATAACGATCGTTGAACGCCTTGAACTGGTCGACATCCGCCATGACCACCGACAGCGGGGTCCGCATGCGTTGGCAGCGCCGCCATTCGGCGTCGAGATGAAGGTCGAAGCGCCGCCGATTGGCGATTTCCGTCAGGCCATCGGTCATCGTCAGCGCGGCGAGCCGGTCCCGCTGCAGTTTCAGCATCAGATGATTGCGCACGCGCAGCCGGACGATTGCCGGGTGGAACGGTTTGGTGATGTAATCCGCGGCACCGGCGGCGAGCCCCTTCTCCTCCTCCGCCTCGCCGTTGAGGGCGGTGATGAAGATGACCGGAATGTCGCGGGTCGTCGGATCCGACTTCAGACGGCGGCAGATCTCGTAACCGTCCATATCGGGCATCAGAATATCGAGCAGAATGAGATCGGGGAGGTTGCGGCTGGCGATCTCCAGTGCCTTCTTCCAGTAGGTGGCAAACGAAATGCTGTAGTCGTCCTCAAGGATCGCGTTCAGCGACTTGATGTTGTCGGGGATGTCGTCAACGATCAGGATGCGTGACCGCTCCAGCGAGGATACGGAATCGTTCGGATAGACGCTCAAGCCAGAATTTCCTTGCAGATGTCCGCCAGAATTTCTTGCGCCTCCTTGAACTCCAGCGCCTGAAGAGTCGCCCTCAGGCGTTCCAATTGCTCGTCCTGTCCGCGGCCGCCGAACATCTCGAGCATGTCGTCGAGCTGGCCCTGTGCGGCCATGTCCTGGTCTTCCAGCAGCGCCGCAAGCCGCTCCGCCATCTGTGCCGCCTCTGCCGGATCGAACGGCGCTGACCCGTTGCCGAGCCGGGCCGGGCGGTCCGGGGTTCCGACGCCGGACTGGCGGATCGCCTCGAGGGCCGTGTCCAGCCGGTCCCGAAACGCAGCCAGCAAAGCTGAGATATCCTCGTCCTGCTCTTCGACTATGGCCTTTTCCAGCGCGTTCGCAGCCGCGTACAGATCATCGGCACCGATATTTCCGGCCGTCGAGGCGAGACCGTGGACCAGGAATCGCGCGAGCTCCAGATCGCCCTTGGCAGCCGCGGCGGCGACATCGGCGCCGAGTGACTCGTTGGTCTTCGCGAACTGAACGAGGAGCCCGGCATACAAGTCACGGTTTCCCATCGCCCGCGCCAGGCCCGCCTCGACGTCGATCTCCGGAATTTGTGCCGGTAGAGACAGCTCCGGTTCATCGGGCGGCGCGACGGCCGGCACGGCAGCCGGCGCAGCCGCTTCGGCAGCCGGTCGACGTTCCGGTTCTGGCGACTTGACCCAGCGGATCAGGGCCGCATACAGGTTCGGAATATGGATCGGCTTGGGCACGTAGTCGTTCATCCCGGCGGCGAGGCACCGCTCGCGTTCATCGCCCAGGACGTTCGCCGTCATCGCGATGATCGGCAGATCCTCTTCCCCCCGAAGTTCGCGGATCCGGCGCGTCGCCTCGAAGCCGTCCATGATCGGCATCTGGACGTCCATCAGCACAGCGTCGTACGCATCCCCGCCATTCCGCACCGCGTCGACCGTCGACTGGCCGTCTTCGGCAATGTCGACGTCACATCCCGCCTGCACGAGAATCTCGCGTGTCAGGTTCTGGTTCACCGGGTGGTCCTCGGCGAGCAGGATGCGGGCGCCGCGGATCTGATCGAGCCCGTCCGGCATCTTGATGCCGGCATTCGGGTTGTGGCGCAACGCGCGACCGCCGCGGCCTTTCGGGTCGCCGGCGGCCCCCGGCTGCACGCCGAATTCCGCGGTAAACGCTATGCGGAAGCCCCTTTCCGGTTCGCTGGCGATGCCGATGCTCCCGCCGAGCCGGTCGACCAGGTCCATGGCGCTGCCATTTTCCTGCGACGCGCCACGCGACTGCGATCCATCGCCGGCCCGAAACCTCGTCAGGATCTCGATCGCCTCTTCGAATGTCAGGCCGAAGCCGCCCTTCTTC
>JABAOH010090839.1_pt5 | contig 10753 bp, 11 predicted proteins | sample 7062181 | NCBI WGS metagenome assembly JABAOH01 (sample SAMN14538630, study PRJNA623070) | marine sediment metagenome | biome: marine biome [ENVO:00000428]; feature: marine pelagic biome [ENVO:01000023]; material: deep marine sediment [ENVO:00002113]; isolation source: pool of 5 deep marine... | reverse complement strand
GAGACGGGGATTTGCTTCCGGATCTCCTCCTCCTTCTTTAGCAGCAACTGTAAGTTCTCTGATTAATTTGGTAAATATTTTGCCTCTTTTAGCATCTACAGCGGCTTTTCTATGTTTAATATTTGCCCACTTGGAATGACCTGCCATAAATACACCTCTTGATAAATTATATTTAACAAATAGATTATACCAAAAAAAATACCAAAATCTTAGTCTAAACTCAATTCCATGGCTATTCTTAAAACATTTTTTTATTAAAGTTATTGACAAACAATATAAATAGTGTTCATAATATTATTGTAAAATCTTTTGTAATGCACTGAAATTACCGATTCCATTCCTAAAGTTTCAAGAGATAATTAGAAAATAGTTTTGTAAACATAAATTTCATTTTAAAATTGAGGTTCTCAACTTTATGGCTAAAGCTAGAAAAATTGACGCTGAAGTAACCGAGTTAAAAAAGTCCAACAATGCTAAAAACGGACAACTTTTAAATCTTAACGATCTAAGAAACAAGAAAAATGCAGACTTAATCAAGCTTGTAAGATCAGCAGGTGTGGAAGACACTTCCAGAATGCAGAAACAAGAGTTGATTTACTCGCTTCTTAAAGCCCAGAGTGAAGCACAGGGTGTGATAATTGCCGAGGGTGTGCTTGAAATTCTTTCAGAAGGCTATGGTTTTTTAAGATCCCCCAAATACAGCTATCTTCCTGGTCCGGATGACATATATGTTTCCAAATCACAAATACGTTCGTTCAATCTAAAAACAGGTGACACAATAGGCGGTCAGGTAAGACTTCCCAGAGACGGTGAAAAGAATCTTGCGCTTTTAAAGATAGAAAAAGTTAATTACGACAATCCCGAAGTTTGCAGGGAAAGAATTCCTTTTGAAAGTCTGGTACCACTGCATCCTGATGATAAATTACAACTTGAGTATGAACACGATGAATACTGCACAAGGGTTATGAACCTTTTCGTACCTGTAGGAAAAGGTCAAAGAGCTCTTATTGTTGCACCCCCCCGTACAGGTAAAACCATATTAATGCAAAGGCTGGCAAATGCCATAACAAAGAACCATCCTGAAGTTGAATTATTTGTATTACTGATCGATGAAAGACCTGAGGAAGTTACCGACATGCAAAGACACGTTAAGGGGGAGGTCGTAAGCTCCACATTTGACGAACCTGCACAGAGGCATATACAGGTTGCTGATATGGTGATTGAAAAAGCAAAACGTTATGTGGAACATGGCAAACACGTTGTAATTCTTTTGGATAGTTTAACAAGACTGGCAAGAGCAAGTAACACGGTCACACCGGCAAGCGGAAGGGTATTATCAGGAGGTATGGAAGCAAATGCGCTTCAAAGACCAAAGAGGTTTTTCGGTGCTGCCAGAAACACCGAAGAAGGCGGCAGCCTTACAATAATAGCAACAGCACTTATTGATACCGGAAGCAGAATGGACGAAGTAATATTTGAAGAGTTCAAGGGAACAGGAAACATGGAAGTTTACCTTGACAGAAGACTTGCTGACAGAAGGGTATTCCCGGCTATTGATCTTCAAAAATCAGGAACAAGAAAAGAAGAACTTCTTCTTTCCGAAGAAGAACTCAACAGGGTTTGGTTGCTCAGGAAAGTCCTTAATCCTATGAACACAACTGAAGCAATGGAATTTCTTTTAGATAAGATGAGGGGAACCAAGAACAACAAAGAATTTTTAAACCTTATGAATCACTAAGGCTTACCACTTACAAATATTCATTTAATCTTCTATTAATACTAAAATATCTTCACCTTCAACCTTAATATTAAAGGTTTCGATTGGTTCGACTGCAGGAAGGCACAGGGCTTCGCCTGTTTTCACATTAAATTCTGCACCATGATAACCGCAAGTGACAACTTCTCCATCCATATAACCATCGGAAAGAGGAAGTGTCTGATGACTGCATTCATCCCTGAAAGCATAAAATTCATCGCCCACCTTACAAACTGCAATCACAAAATTTTCCACAATAAAGGACTTTATCTCGTCATCTTTATCAAATTCCGATGTTTTTGCTATTTTATAATATTTAGACATTTTTAAATCTTAATCCTTACTGTTGAACCTGCTTTCAAACCAGTCAACTATCATTTTTTCAAGACTATTCTTTATTGGCTCAATGGTCATACTATCAAGTGTTTCATATGTGAAGGCCTGAAGCATAATTGCCTGAGCTTCTTTTCGGGGAATTCCCCTTGATTGCAGATAAAACAAGGCATCCTCATCCATCTGGCCAATTGTTGCCCCATGGGTGCACTTTACATCGTCATTATATATCTCAAGCTGTGGTTTTGTATCAATCTGTGCTGTATCAGAAAGTAAAAGGTTTCTATTTGTTTGTTTGGCATCCGTAAGCATCGCACCTTCATGCACAATAATTCTACCGTGGAATACACCCCTTGATCTGTCATCAAGAATACCGTTATAGAACTGCCTGCTGTCGCAGCGTGGTTTCGCGTGTTCAACCCTCATAAAGTTGTCCATGTGCTGGCGGTCATTGGACATAAATAGACCATTAATATTTGAATTACAACCTTCGCCGTTTAGCACCGGGTGAACATTGTTCCTTACTATTGAACCCCCAACCAGGATTGAATGGGATGTTATGTTGCTGCTTCTTTCCTGCTGTGCTCTCAAAGTTGAAATATTAAAAGCTTTTCTGCTCTCAAGTTCAATCATATAGTGTTCAACATTAGCGTTCTCACCCACAACCAACTCTGTCACAACATTTGAAAAATAAACATTTTCAGAGGTTGACACATAATGCTCAACGACCTTAACCTGGGAATTATCACCCGCTATGATAAGATTTCTCGGATTGACAAAAGAACTTTCCGCATCATCACCCGATATGTATAAGACATGAACAGGTCTTTCAACTATTTGTGATTTTGGAACATAAATAAAAACCCCGTCTTCGAAATATGAAGTGTTAAGTGATATGAATGCATCATTTTCAAAATCAGCATATTTTGTCAGATGATTTTCAATGATTTCACTATTTTCAATTATTGCATTACTGAGATTTTTTATAATTAAACCTTCAGCTGTTTCACCTACTGAAGACAATTCCGAAGCAAATCTTCCATTAACAAACACAAGCTGGTGACAGTCAAGTGATCGAAAAGAAAAAGCGGCAACCTGACTTTGATTTATACTCGAAGCTCCATTTTCAACAATTTTGAAGGAATTTCTTGTTATAGGAGCTAAATTTGTAAACCTCCAGTCTTCATCCGAAAGTGTGGGAAATCCGAGCTTTGAGAAATTCTTAATAGAATCTGATCTTATGTTGCTTAACCATTGAGGGTTATTTTTCAGAAAGCTGTTTTGCAGCTCATTTAATCCAATAACATAGCTTTCGATTTTATTATCAAGTTGAATTGTCATTATACAGACTCCTTAAACATTGGCAGCATTTGTTTCTTCTACCCAGCCATATCCTTTTTCTTCAAGTTCAAGTGCGAGATCCTTATCCCCTGATTTAACAATCTGCCCATCAAACATAACATGCACGAAATCGGGAACTATATAGTTAAGAAGTCGCTGATAGTGAGTTATAACTAGAAAAGAACGCTCATCCGACCTCATTGCGTTTACTCCTTCGGCAACGATTTTTAAAGCATCTATATCAAGCCCCGAATCAGTTTCATCAAGAATAGNNTCGTTAACAGATCTTCTGAGCAAACTTTCATCTATATTAAGATTTTTCATTTTCTCTTTGGCGAGCTTTCCGAACTCAACATGTTTTAAAGGTTCAAGATTGTGATACTTTCTTTTTGCATTAAGTGCCTCTCTCAGAAGGTATGTATTGGCCACCCCCGGGATTTCCACAGGGTATTGAAATGCAAGGAAGATACCTTCACAAGCACGTTCTTCGGGTTCGAGTTCGAGAAGGTCTTTACCTTCAAAGAGAATTTCACCTTCTGTAACCTCGTATGTATCTCTTCCTGCAAGCACTTGAGATAGGGTGCTTTTCCCCGAACCATTCGGACCCATTATTGAATGAACTTCACCTTTGTTAATTTTCAGATCCAAACCTTTTAATATTTTCATTCCATCTATTTCTACATGCAAATTCCTTATTTCGAGCATTTATCTCGTCTCCTTAAAAAATTCAAATTGTTTAATGAAATTTTGGCTTATCCTACACTGCCCTCAAGACTCACGCTTAAGAGTTTTTCAGCTTCCACCGCAAATTCAAAAGGAAGTTCATTGAATACCTCTTTGCAAAATCCGTTAACTATAAGGGATACAGCATCCTCTGCAGATAACCCTCTTTGCTGGCAGTAAAAAATCTGATCCTCACCAATTTTTGAAGTAGAAGCCTCATGCTCCATGTGAGCGGTTGAGTTTTTAACTTCAATATAGGGAAATGTGTGTGCTCCGCATTGATCCCCTATTAGCATTGAATCACACTGCGTGTAATTCCTTGCCGATTCTGCATTCTTGCCAATTTCAACCAGACCGCGGTATATGTTTTGGCCCTGTCCTGCAGATATTCCCTTTGATACTATATTGCTTTTAGTATTTTTCCCGACATGAATCATTTTAGTCCCGGTGTCAGCCTGTTGATGCCTGTTAGTAACAGCAACTGAGTAAAATTCACCAACTGAATTATCTCCTTCTAAAATACAGCTTGGATATTTCCATGTAATCGCAGAGCCGGTTTCAACCTGAGTCCACGAAATTCTGGAATTATCACCAAGACACCTTCCCCTTTTGGTAACGAAATTGTAAATACCGCCTTTACCTTCCTTATCACCGGGATACCAGTTTTGAATAGTTGAATACTTAATAGTCGCATCCTTATGAGCAATCAATTCAACAACAGCAGCATGTAGCTGGTTTTCATCTCTTTGAGGAGCTGTACAACCTTCAAGATAGCTAACATAGCTACCTTCCTCCGCAATTATCAATGTTCTTTCAAACTGTCCCGTATTTTCAGCATTAATTCTAAAGTATGTAGAAAGCTCCATCGGACATGTAACACCTTTTGGAACATATACGAATGAACCATCCGTGAAAACAGCGGAATTTAACGTGGCATAAAAATTATCATGCTGCGGAACAACAAATCCCAAATACTTTTGAATTAATTCCGGATGGTCGTGTACCGCCTCCGATATCGAGCAAAATATAACGCCTTCTTCCGCAAGTTTTTCTTTAAATGTGGTAAACAATGAAACACTGTCAAAAACAGCGTCCACAGCCACTCCTGAGAGTAGCTTCTGTTCTTCCAAGGGAATTCCCAATTTTTCATAGGTTTCCCTGATTTCAGGATCTATTTCGTCAAGACTTTTAGGTCTTTCATTACTTTTAGGAGCTGCATAGTAACTAATATTGTTAAAATCAATTTTTGGATATTTTAGAAATGCCCACCTTGGCTCTTTCATGGTAAGCCAATGCTTGTAGGCTTTTAATCTCCAGTCAAGTAGCCACTCGGGTTCTTCCTTTTTGGACGAAATCATCCTTATAATATCTTCATTAAGACCTTTAGGAGCTATTTCCTGTTCAACGTCGGTAACAAAACCGTATTTATATTCCTCGTCTGCTAATTTTTCAAAATCAACACTCATTTAAAGTAAATGCCTCCAATTTAATTATTTAAAGTGGTTTTAACCTCAATATTTTCAATATCTCTAACCATATCTTCCAGGGTTGTATCTTCCAGAATTTTTACCATTGAAACTTTCAATTTGTCCCAAACGGGAAGTTGTGTGCAATTTTCATAAAGCGCACACAGATTTTCCTTGTCCATACAATCAATAATCCTTATTTCACCTTCGATTGCCTCGTATACTTCCCTCAAATTTATATCAGATGGTGGTCTCCTAAGAAGATAACCTCCTTCAGGTCCAACCATTGATCTTATTATTCCTCGATTGACCAACCTTCTCATTATTTTTGCAAGATAATTTACCGGGATATGTTTCTTATCCGATATTTCTTTCATGCTATACTTATATTCGGGGTTAATTCCCATAAAAGTTAATGATCTTACAGCATAATCTAATGTTTTGCTTACCTGCATAAATATTATCCTTTTAGAATATTATGGATTTTACACATCTATAATAGTAATATTTAGATGGTAAAAATTACCATTTATAAATTTTATGTCAATTAAAATACAATATAAATATATTTTAAATGATAATTCTTCAATTTTTATCTTATTTTTATAGTAATTACAAGAAGTTAAAGAATTATAACTATTAATTAAATCCAAAAAATAACTTGATTTAACTAATATAATTATGTTCAGAAGAAAAATTTATAATCAAAAATTCTTTAGGATAGAATTAAATTTCAATTAGCTCTACATACTTTACAGAATCATATAAAATTTTATATTCCAACAGTTCATTATTAGGCAAATTGTAAAAACAAAAATAAAATTTATCTTCCTCATTTTCCACTTGGCAACTATATGCATCTATAGTTTTTTCAGTCCCATCTTTATAATTGATTTTATATTTCATATGAAACTCTATGAAATAATTAAATATAAACTTTTTATAATATTTAGGTTCGTTTACAAATTGTTAATCCCGGCAGATTATATGAACAGATAATAATCAAAAGAAACTTCTATATTTTATGTCTAGGGTTCAAATTAAGCTCATCAACTATTTATTCTTTTTATCGTTATAATAAATTTTTATTGAAACAAAAATAAAGAATATTCCAAATATTAAAAAAAGGATTGACACTGCATCTTCATAACCCTCCATACTAGACAGGTAATGTTCATAATTATGATCTGAAATAGCGTAGATCTCATATGAACAGAGTAAGAAAAATATTCCTATTCCCAATGAAAATAAAATGTCTTTCATCCAAATATCAGTTCGTACTTTATCGATTTTTGGATCATATAGCTATCAGCTATATGACTTCTGAATAGTTCACATTATAGAGACTATATGTATATATGTCAATATAGCAATAATACATACTTGTACTTTCTTTAACTTTAATTAAAAGTGTCATACAACAGCATTTCTTATTTGTCATCCCGCACTTGATGCGGGATCCAGCAGTTTTATAGAACATGGATTCCGGCCAAATGATTGCCGGAATGACAGAGTTTTTTTCAAAAAGTTTGTTTTTTTGTATGTCATCCCTGAAAGTTTTTATCAGGGATCTATAAAAACCAGATAAAAACATGGATTCCCGCTGCAAACATGCGGGAATGATAATGTGGTGTTTGTAATCCTGAAAGTTAATACTTGCCGGAATGACAGTGACAGGATATATGGGAATAACAAAAAAATTTATCCATTAAGAGCAATCTGTAACAGGATAATTCTAATGATAATACTCAAACAAAGTACTAAAAAATTAATAGTTGATAAAAGTTAAGGAACAGTCAGGCCAGCAAAGGATTGTATCTTTGTTCTTTTTAACAAATCCTCTTATCGGCCCATCCTGGGAAAATACATATCCAATACAGTTTTCATAATATCCAATAACATCTATCATTGAGCTGTGCCTCGTACCCAGACTTTTATAATCAAAAACCTCACCACCTTTATCAGCGGAATTCGGCCCGGTTATTACATCACGCTTCCATGGTTTTGAATTCAGTTTTACACCATAACCAATCACTTCAAATTCATTTGTAAGAACCAGTGCGCCGTCGATATTGGCAAGCTGGGCAATAAAATTCAGTCTTTGGGCAACATATTTGTTAATATTCTGAAGAATATTTAAAAAATGATCCGATTCCATTCTATCAGTTTTCAGATGTTCATTAAATTCACTTAAAGTATCGAGGAGACTTTTAATTCTGAGATTATCCTTTTCAATTCCATAATTAATTTCAAAATCTTTTGATACCTGTTCCCTAAGTTCCGCTGGAACAAACAAAACTCCGGCACCACTGCACCTTGAAGATACTTCATTTAGAAAATACTCTATTAAACAATCAAATCTTCTATAAAGTTTTTCCGAATCATCAAATATTCTTTTTATATATTCTCCCATAAAGCTCGTATGGTTAGCAGGTTGGGTTTCATAGACAAATTTTCCCTTTTCGAGTTTTCCTAATTTATACATCCCCCTGTTTAGTTCCAGCACACCCGGGAGAAAGGAATTAATAATTAGCAAATCAGGTTTATAATTGCCAGTCAGCCCCGAAAAATGGGTAATGCCATTTAAAAAAATATTATTAAATTCCTGATTAAACAATAATCCCTTTATTGTTAGCTTATTTGAACCTCCATCCGAAGGAGATACGAAAAGAGATGAAATATTATAGTCAATGCTGCATGATAGTTTGCTGAGATTCTGATCATTAAATTCAATTTCAGTATCAAAAAACAGGATATCACCCTTTAAATTATTAAACGTATTCTCATTATAATTCACATCCAGATACGCTAATGAAATGTTATTATAACTCTCTTCTTCCCGGCTCAGGCTTGCAGCATAACAAACATCAACAAGCTGTTCGATTACATCCAGTGAAGATGAATTTCTCTTGATTTTATCCCTTTTATACTCCTTTTGATCCTTCTCCCANNATAGTTCCAGACACAGCTCTAACCAGTTTATTAATTTTATAGAGTTTATTATATAGGATTTGTACTAATTAAGGTATGAAAGATTTCTTTAATAAACACAGCCTTAATCTTTCACAATATGGATATATTTTCTTTTAATATAAACAAAATCGAACTTTAAACAAAAATTACTAAATTATCATCTTTCTTTCCATGCAATTACATTCAGTCTTGCATTTTTAGCAAGGCCGGTTTTGTATAAAACAGTACTGACTTCCCTGAATGTTGCATCAACTTCCCCTGTTAATCCCGTTGACCTTACAAAAAAAGTCCTGCTAAATCCGGTATTTAAAACCATCCCCGACAAACCTGAACTTATATTTAAACCTGAATCAATATCTTTTATTATTGATTTTGCTTTTACCCTAGTAATAACGCCCGACTCCTCTCTTTCCTCTATAAACGCATCCGCTATCTGCTCCGCCGTATCATCATTTAAATCTTCGGGGGAAGAACTTCCCTGGTTCTCAATAGCTGGAACAAGGGCTGCTTTTAATGCTGCCAATATAACAATCTTGGGAGCTGTGCTTAAGTTTATCTTCTTGTTTTTGGTATAAACAGTTACGTAAGGTCGGATAATTTCAAAAAATTCTTCGTCCATTCCATGTATGAGTTTTACTTCATCAAGACTATCGAGCGGGCCGTCTTTAATTATGTATGGAACTTGTAATGAAGAATAGTAACTAGCCGCAGCTCCATTTGGGTCCTGGTCATTTTGTGTATTAACAATTTCATGATCAAGCCAGTTGATCAGGCTTGATATAAAAAGATCCGATTTGTCACTGTCGATCTCAAGGTAGCGAAAAAGTTCGTTTAAAGCTGTCAAAACCTGAAAATCAACCTGGTTTGTTGATTGGTTTACCAATGAGTTAAGGTTTAGTTTAGCCCTTTCATCAAGCACGGTTATGCTGACAAATCCATCACCAACCGGAAAGGATGAAACCGAAAGTTCCCAGTGACCCGCATCATTACCTGTGCTTATTCTCTCTGACTGTAAGGATTTGACATCACGAGCTATGTTTTCAAGATTATCACTTCTCATAGCTGCTTTAACAACATTTACTCCCGACCTCGCAATATAACCAGCCTGAATATCTCTTATATTATTTGTAGAAACTTCATAATTAATGTGGGTTGAATAAATAAAATCGACAACAATTGTTGATAGCATTGCTATAGCTATAACAACAATTACAAGAACCACTCCCCTGTCTTCTTTTGCTTTATTTTTCATTATTCTGCTATTGGCAATGAAATGATTTGTGAAAAATATTCATTTTCTCCCCGATTGTTTCTGAGTGCAAGATTTATCTCCACAGCTTTAGGTAATGAATTGACTGCGGATGAGTCCCACTCCTGCTGAACCCCTTCCCCCAAATCATCAAATGACTGTTCGTTTAAAAAATTTATATTAAATATTGCAACTCTCTCGGATATTGGAAAAACAATCCCTTTATCTTCTTGTCCGATAAACGGGTTGTCTTTTCTAACGAGGGCAAAAAGTTTTTCTTCGGAGGTCTCATCCTTGTCTACGGGAACAAGATAATATGAAATTTCTGTCTGATCAGACTGATTTTTGTTAAAAATAGTATCTCTTGCTAATGAGGTAAAAACTAATTTGCTGTTATCATTTTCAATAGTTCCAAGAAAATATGGCACTTTTGGGGTTGTTGATCCATAGGTTTTTCCCCTTTGGTAAACATTAGTTAAATCCCGGCTTATTCTTGAAAAAATAAGACGGACTTCGTGTGAAACCTCATTTTTCTCTTCAATTCTGTCCTTGGCATTTATTACCTGGAAGAATGAAGAATATAACAGTGTGAGAACCACCCCGCTTATTGATACCGTAATAAGAATTTCGATAAGTGTAAATCCCGGCTCGCTATCCCTCAACCGCGAGATTAATTTCATAACTCTCTTCCCCTTCTTCCCAGGATATCAAAACATTTATAATATTAATCTGTGCTTCGAGCTGACTAAGGTTATAAGGTAATATAGATAGATTCCATTCGAAACCTGGATGATCTTCAAATGTCCCGCTATCTTCCCTAACTTCCGGAATCCCTTCGACCTCTATCCTGGAAATTATATTACTTGCAAGGTTTGCCGCAACTTCAGCGTTCCTTGCTCTTTGAGTTAACTC
>JABAOH010031874.1_pt1 | contig 10753 bp, 10 predicted proteins | sample 7062181 | NCBI WGS metagenome assembly JABAOH01 (sample SAMN14538630, study PRJNA623070) | marine sediment metagenome | biome: marine biome [ENVO:00000428]; feature: marine pelagic biome [ENVO:01000023]; material: deep marine sediment [ENVO:00002113]; isolation source: pool of 5 deep marine... | reverse complement strand
ACTCCAGATGTAGATGCAGAGGACAAAAAAGAAAAGTGGTTTGAACTCGTCGTAGTACAATCTAAACCTTTTGAAACCAAGAAGAAATTTGATAGACGTAAAAAGCAGTTTAGTTCTGTCTTAGAACATGCCCTCTACAGATATCGAACGGGGCAAGCTCGTCCTGATCTGCCTAAACGGAAAAGGCAAATTGCGCACCCAGCTACAAAAGTACGGACAACCCCTAGGCGAGAGCGTCGACGACGCGTGCAGTATTGTCCCAAGTGTGGTGCATTTTTAGAAGAACCCGAAGCCTTTTGTGAAGTATGTGGAAAACCGCTTCATCCTCCAGAGTAACAGATGTCAAGGAACCCGTCCTCTAACACGATCAATAGCATAGAGTGCTATTCGGTCAAAGATAGGTTCAATGTTAACTCCATCTTTTGCACTGGTTTCCATGAATTCAGCGCCGAGTTGGCGACCCATTCCAATTCCCTCTTTCTCGTCTACGACACGTTCTTTTATCAGATCAATTTTGTTTCCAATCACGATTTTCAATGCCTCTCCGGCATGCCGGTCAACCTGTCTAGACCAGGTGGGTAGATTATCGAAGCTTTCACGGTTTGTTACATCATAGACCATGAGCGCGCCAATGGCACCGACAAAGTACCGTTCCACGAGGTTTCGGAACCTTTCTTGTCCGGCAGTGTCATAGCAAAGTAGTCCTATTCGTCGGCCTTCAACTGTAACGATTTTTCTAAAAACATCAGTTCCAATAGTTGCTTTATAGGAGGATTCGAAGGCACCAGTAACATAGCGTCCTACAATACTAGTTTTTCCGACAGCAGCATCTCCAACTGCGATAACTTTCAAGGATACGTCAGCATCATCATGTCCGCTATTCAAGATTCAATCATCCCCACAGGCAGAGGTTTCAACTTTTACGTTACATTTTAGCTTTAATAAGTTTTCATACATTTCGAGAAATTAGAATGGCAAGATTAGAGATCGAGTCGATAAAGGTTCACACCATCTGCACCGTGTACAAAATTAAACTGTAAGCGTTGAACGATGCGTAGCATGGGAGTGTTTGTTACATTAACGAGGGCAAATAGCCGGTATAATCCCTCACTTCGGGCAATTTCGACGAGTTTTGTCATTAGGTGGGTTCCTAAAGTCTTATTTTGGAAATCATCGCGGACGAGAATAGATACTTCCGCGGTTCCTGAATTTTTATCAATGAAATACCAGCAGTCTCCAACGATTTCTAGTTTTCCGGTTTCATTTGTATATTCGCCGACAAGACACAAGTTCCCTGTATCGACACACCCTTTGACGGAACGGAGCCATTCCCGAGCATCAGTCCAACCAAACCGCTTTTGCAATGATTCTTCAGTGGAGCTTTTGTATAAATCCTCCAGGCGATCATATTCGTCAAAATTGAGTGGGCGAATTTGAATGCGGCATCCATCGCTGAGTTCGGCTTGACATTGAAATTCTGGAGGAAATAGTCCGCTCATAGAAGAACCTCGAGAAGTTATCGTAGTATTATGAGAAATTAAGTCATTTAAAACCTGATGTTTGAACAAGGAAAAGTATTCCATCATAAGTTTCCAAGGCTTTCTTCTTAATTCAGAACCGAAACGTTCTTGATAAAAAAAAATGATGTACTTGAAGTGGGTGCTTAGTTTGCATGTGAAAGAAGCGATTACAAAGAGAAGGGCATATCGGGCCTTAGCGTCTATTGAAATCACTGATAGCATGATTCAGGAATTGGCGGCTAGTGCTCAACTAGCTGCGTCATGTTTTAACAATCAACCATGGCACTTTGTTTTTGTACGAGATCCTAAAATACTTACTAAATTGCATGAGGTAATGTCGAAAAATAACCGTTGGGTTCAAGGTGCTTCTCTTATTATTGCAGTCTACTCTAGTAAGGAAGAAGATTGCCTTCATCCTGATAGGGAATACTTTCTATTTGATACTGGCATGGCAACAGGGCAATTAATTCTTCGAGCAACAGAAATGAATCTAGTAGCACACCCTATCGCAGGGTTTGACGAAAAAAGAGCTAAAAATATTCTGGATATTCCTCCAGATAAGACATTAATCACTTTAATTATTGTTGGTAAGCATTCTCCAACATCTACAAAATTGCTTTCAGAAAAGCAAATCCGAACAGAAAGACAAAGACCTACTCGAAAACCATTTGAAGAATCCGTTCGAATCATCTAAAATCGAAAAACAGGTAATTTTGTTTTCTCTTAATAAGGCTCTAAAGAAGACCAGTTTAAATAGGAGGAGAGAGTTCATAGGTCACTCGGATGGTTCTTTTTCCCTTGCTTTTACGCTTCGTGATTTTTAGATTACCTAATTCACCAGTTAATTTTACATGGGTTCCTGCACAGGGGTAAGCATCATATCCTTCTACGCAGACAAGCCTTACATGTTTAATTGAGATGGGTAATTTCGTTAAATCTGAACGGTCGGGACCCATGCGATCTGCAAGCTCTTCCCGTGAAATGATTTCAATAACTACTGGAAGATTTTTCTGAATAATTGCATTTACAGCCTCTTCTATCCTAGGTAAATCGGAAGATTTGAAAGTTGCTGGGGCAAAGTCAATATGCGAGTATTTCTCGCGTATTTGGTTTCCAGCAGTTTGCGCACCAAATTGGTCGAAGACGATTCGGCTCAAAATATGTTGTGCTGTATGCATACGCATGTAAGCATATCGGCGATCCCAGTCAAGGCGTAGAAAAACTTCGTCACCAACAGCAGGCATTGGCCCTTCAAGGAAATGGAGAATACGGTTTCCCTGCTTTATAACATGAGTGACGGTTGCTGTTCCTTTGGGTGAATCAAGTGTTCCGGTATCCGATGGTTGACCTCCACCTTCAGGGTAGAATATTGTTTCTGAGATAATTACGGCATTCTCAACGACGTCGATTATAGTTGTAGCCGTGTCTCGTAAGTAACTGTCCTGGAGAAAAAGAAGTTCAGTTTTTCCCAATTTTATCAACTCACTCTTGACTATCAAATTGAACGCATAAATTTTAGACCTGATACTTTATCAGGAGTAATCAAAATTATTCGAACCGATTTGAGTTCTTCGTCCCGATTTCTTCCTGGTTTACTAATGTATTCTTCAAATTCCTCGGGAACTCGATATTTGTTAATGTGTAACTGTAAGTATGGTATCATTGCCTCCTCATTGACCAGGATTTTAGGGACTCCATGAATTATGACGCTCTTATACATTGAAGTATCTGAGATAGTTTCATCCACTTCAAAACATACTCGCGATTTAGATTTTAGAGCGTTCATTTTCTTTCCCTTGGTACATGAATGAATTGCGATTTTTCCTTGATGATAAACAAAACCAACCGGGACAATATACGGTTCATTGTCAATATATAAACCAAGACGACCTGTTCGTGCACAGGTTAGAAATTGGTCAATCTCAGCTTTAGACATAGCTCCTTTATTTTTGGACATTAGTAAGTAAAACCTCCATGGGCAGATAGAGTCTCATGTGATTAATATTTTTGACGACAAACATCTAGGATATAAGTGAGAAGCTACTGCAATATCGTGCCTAACAAAAGGTGTCTCACATGGATCCGATGGACAAAAAGATACTCTGGGAACTTCATGAAAACTGTCGAATGTCCTATCAAACTCTCTCTGATATCCTAGGAATTTCAGCGAATGCCGTGAAGAAACGTGTAGCCAAACTCATTGATTCTGGAGTCATCTTTTCATTTTCTGCTATGCTTTCTTTAGATTATCTGAATTCAGAAGTTTTGTATGGACTTGTATCCACTGATGGATATGAGAGAGAGGAGGATTTCATTCAAAACCTCGGTAGTAATCCAATGGTTCATGTAGTGGGATCAATTGCGAGTGGAAGTGGAGGTGCATACAATTTCTTTGCCCAATATATCGGTTCACAAGGACTTGCGGAGTTAGGACGCTTTGTCCGAACCTTAGACAATGTTTCACGTACTGAATTATTTCCCTTGTTGATTCCTAAGGATCATCGAGGTGTACAAGCCATTCCAATTCGTGGTAAAGAAGAAGGAGGAACATTCTTGAAAACGGAGCTCAAAGTGCTTCGCTGGCTTGTAGAGGATCCTCGAATGTCTATTAGTGATATTGCTAATCGAACAAGACTGACAGCAAGAAGGGTCGGACGAACGATTCAACAACTCATGGATAAAGGCGTTATGTTTTCGGTTCGTTGGAATCTAAGTGCAGGCGGATATGATCAAGTGATGATCCGAACACTTGTTAACGAAAAGAAAATTGCCGTCACAGAGGTTGCTGAATGGGTCCGAAAGAGATTCCCTAATCAGTTTTGGTTGCCTTATATTTCAGCTGATGAACCGATTGTCTTCCTTAGCTTTGTCGTTAAGAACATGCAAGAGGCACAACAAATTGCTCAAACACTTAAGAATGCGGATTTCGTGAAATCCACAGTGGTTTCTGTTCGATTTTCTGAAACAAAATTTCCATGGTTTGGACACACGATGATCAAAGATATGGTTCGTCAAGCCGGATTTTTTGATGACGATTAGCGGTGTAATAATTGGTTTGGCTAATCTTCATGCAATGGTTGATGATTGGCTTCATTCTTATCATCTTTTTTGCCTGCATGCTAATTCGATTGGTTCGCCGCTACAGAAAGTTCCCAATTCCCTCTTTCTTAACTCGAGTAATTGATAATCCTTGGCGCCGGCATTTAGTTCAAAAGCCGGGTACAGTGGCAGATCAAATGCATCTAAAACCAGGAATGATTGTTGTTGAGATTGGTCCTGGCAAAGGGAGTTATACAATTGAGTTTGCAAAGCGGGTGCTGCCCGATGGTAAAGTCTTTGCTGTTGATATTTCAGAATCAGTCATAAACCGATTAAGGCAACGAGTTGTCCAAGAAAAAATTCATAATATCATTCCCAAGATCGACAACGCGCATGCTATTTCCTTTGATGATGAAAGCATAGACCGAGTAGTTGCGATTGCTTGCCTTTCCGAAATTCCTGAACCAGTAAAGGTGCTTTTAGAAATTCACCGTATTCTTAGATCTGATGGGCTAGTTTCACTGAGTGAGCTAGCGCCAGATCCCGATTATCCGAGAAGAAAAACAGTGAAACGCTGGGCAGGGCAAGCAGGTTTTGAATTACATAGTGAGTATGGAAATTGGTTTGTTTATCAACTAAATTTTGTCAAGAAAAAAAAATATCCACAAAACTGATGATACACTTAGCACCGATTACCAAGCTGTGATTGTTACAAAACCTTGCTACTTTTTCTGTGCCAGATTCGCCTTGATTCCGGACATATGGGGCATTCGATACAATTCTCAACAACAATAGGTTTCTTTTTTGTCTTACAACCAGTCCTATGAATCATGTTAAATTGTCGCTACCTGAGTGTCGGTTTTTACTTCATTTACAAAAAGGTATAGGTATTACAAAAGGTACCAGCAAGTCCGGTTGCTTTTTATCAGACAAGCCTGTCAATTGCAATTATCTTGGACTAAAGGTTAGGATATTGCCGAGTGTTTTAGATTCAATTAAGGTTAAGGGTGTATTTTTCAAAAATCGTTTCGTTATGCCTCCTATGCAAGGAGATCATGCTACAGTAGAAGGAGGTGTAACTGAGAAGCTTATCACATTCTATGAGAAGCGTGCAGAGGCTTTGGGGCTTATTATTGTAGAGCACAGTTATGTGAATCTGCATGGGCAACTTAGTAAACGTCAGTTGGGTATTTATGATGATCATTTGGTTGCTGGATTAAAGGAGTTGGTAAAACGGATTCAACCATTTAACACTCGAATAGTTTTGCAGTTAAACCATGCTGGAGCAAAGGCACCGTCAAGGCTGGGTATTGAATCAGTGGCACCATCAGCTAAAGAAAAAGCTCGCGAGCTAAGGGTTGATGAAATTGAAATGCTGCCGTATACATTTGGCAGGGCAGCTGAACGAGCAATGCAAGCGGGTTTTGATGGCGTAGAGATTCATGGGGCTCATGGATTTTTACTAAATCAATTTTATTCTCCTATAACTAATCATCGCCAAGATGAGTATGGAGGAGGTTTAGACAACCGAATTCGCTTACCCTTAGCAGTTGTTAGAGAAGTGAAGAAGAAGATGGGGACACGACTCCTTTTATACCGTCTCGGTTCGGTGGATTTAGCCCTAATGGGAACTCAAATTGAAGATTCTCAATATTTTGGGAAGGCGCTTGTTAATGCTGGTATTGATATCTTAGATGTGTCAGGTGGATTGTGTGGCGCAGTCCCTGATGAGCTAAAAGGAAAAGAGGGTTTCTTTATACCACAGGCTGAAGCAATCAAAGCGCATGTAGATGTTCCAGTGATTGGTGTTGGAGGAGTCAAAACACCTCAATTTGCTGATCGCATAATTAGAGAAGGCCAAATTGATTTTATTGCTGTAGGACGATCATTACGGAAAGATGCCGATTGGGCTCTGAAAGCGATAAAATATCTAAAGGCTTAAGAAATTAAATAAAAGCCATATCAATTGGTGACTAATTTCATTGTAATATCAATTGTGAAACAGAAGAGCTCACATGAGTATTAAATCTATAACTCAAATAATCTTGTAATTGTGGTTGAATTAGCAGGAATGTGAAAATGCCAAGTGGCTGCATTTTTTGTTGACGAAGCTAGCCAATTGTTTCAACTTGATGAAAAAATGAGAACACACAATCTATTTCAGCCTAGTTGAGAAACAGAATTTTTTTAAAAAGAAGAAAAAAATAATGAAAAATGCTCCTTGAAATTGTTTATCTTTTCATTGGTTTTCGAATTCGGTAAAGTAAAATTGCCAGAATGACTGCAACCATTGCGAGAATACCTGTAAAGATAAAAGCGAATACATAGCTACCAGTCAAGTCAACGATAAATCCTGCTGCGAGAGCTCCCGTAATTCCAGCAACCCCATAGGCAGTAAATAGTACTCCATAATTAGAGCCCACGTTTTTTGTTCCATAATAATCCGCAGTAGAAGAGGGGAAGAGGGCAAAATTTCCACCAAAACAAAACCCGACTAGCGATGCGATGAACATGACAGTAATCCAGCTTGCATATGTAGTGCTAAGAAAGGCAAAGGTGAACATAGCGATTGTGAGTAGGGTGAACATAATGACCATCGTAGAGACTCGTCCGATTCGGTCTGAGAGTGCACCCCAAGCAATCCGCCCGAAAGCATTGAAGATCGACATGACGCCAACTAGAATGGCCGCTATAAAGCCCCAATTTGGTAGACTTGCAGTCAATGGATCTATTGCGGCACCTGCTGATTTGACGTTCCCCAATGTCATGAGTCCAGCAGTTGCTGCAAATAAGAACAAAAACCAAAGTAGCCAAAAAACAGTGGTAACAATCATATCTCGGGGCAGATATTCTTGTTCCTTTGCTTCAGCGGTGCCTATTGAAGGAAGATATCCTGGAGGAATCCACCCATGAGGTGGATTGGTCAATAGCTGGGAGCCTGAAACTACAAGAAACAAGTAAAGAATACCCAGAACTATGAAAGCTCCACCGACTGATGGATAGATAATAGGTAACCCGAGTAGCAACGTTTCGACATATCCCATAACAAGAGCACCAGCTCCGAATCCGGCAACTGCTACACCGGTGATAAACCCTTTTTTATCTGGGAACCATTTTACAAGTGCGGCAATGGGACATACATAGGCAAATCCAATACCTGCTCCTGCAATGATACCGTAAGTGAGAATCAGCCAAATAGTTCCGATTAGTGGATTGTTTTGACTGATAATATCAACAAGACCGGCAAGAAGATATCCCGTTCCAAGTAGAAGTCCGCCGATAGTGGCAACTTTTCTGGGACCGATGCGGTCTTGCCACCGACCCGCAAGGATCATAAAGACAGCAAAGGACGCAAGACCTGCGGCAAAGGGTAATTGTGTCCAAAGTGAGGGCCAGATGTAGATACCTTCTCGAAGTGCGGCTTGGAAGATGGACCACGCATAGATTGAGCCAAGACATACTTGAATGATAAGGGCACCTATTACAACAAAATAGCGACGAGAGATACTAACATCATTTTTTTCTGACATAGAGATTCACACTTACAATCTATGCTGAAAATTAAATTTTGGATAACTCAGCACAGCTGGTATCTTCAAATAAGTGTTAGGCACCATCCAGAAATTTTTCAGATGAAGTCGGTTGCTACGAATCTAGTGTCTTGCCAAAGAATTCTCTGCATTGAAATTCTCAATTGGAGTGAGCAATCCTTTTTCACGCAATTGAAAAATCCCATTTAGTACTTCTAAAGGATTTTGCTGAATAGTTTCTAAATAGGTGCTAACAATTTCCGAGAGAAATATCCTTTCATGTTCCTTAACCAGTTCAAGGGCAACAAAATGCAAGCGACTTTCGAGAGTTGTTAAGGTAATATCTCCAGTTTTTAGTTTTACCTTATGAGGGTAGAGCAATGAGATATGAAATATTTCTTCTAAAAAATCATTTGCAGCTTGGAATCGCTGCGGTTCGTGACCATGCAAGAGTAGTTCCTGTTCATATCGTTCTTCAAACTTTTGTGTAAATAGATTAAGTTTTTCATGAAGAGTCGCACTGGGGGTGCCTCGATAAACGATTGCAGTTCGTACATGTTGACCATCGTTTATTAGAACTCTAAATCCTTCATAGGTTATTTCAGAAAGCTGAGCAGTTTCTTTTGGTTTTTGTACTTCATCAACATCAAGTGAAAATGCTTGTATGGCTTGTAGAAAACCTCCAATCAACGAGCCATCGCGTGCTCTTTCTCCGAGTGAGTCAAAAATCGCTATTCCTGATCCTCGGTGAAGGACAAGAAACCGAGAGAGATTGGTTACATCATTGTAAATCGTTAAAACTTCTTGTAGTTTTTTCTCGTGGGCTTGTTGTTTGGGAATACTATAACGTTGACGATATCCTTTACTATATAATAACCACAAAGAGAGAATGATAATCGCCAATGAAATGCTGAATACGATTATTTGATTTAGCATTGCTGCTTGGGGGTGAATCCCAGCATTCACAATAATATTGATTTGCCTCGCTGTTCCCTGATTATATGTAGCATTGACATAACCTTGCTTATAGAATTCTACAAAAAAGTCGATTGATGAATATGCACCATAGGCTGTGGGTGAAAAACGGGTAAAATATGCTCCCTGCTCATTAAGAGACATGATAACTGATTGATTTTGACCTTGAGGGTTAAGATAGCGTAAACGAACCTCGGCTTCAGTAATATATTCTTCTGTAGTCGTATCTTGTATAAAGACGATTATTTCAAAATCTTCCCAACCCCTCGTACTATTGGGAAAGGGTGTGACTAGTAGAATCTGTGCCTGATTCATTGTTTTGAATGTTTTATTCCTCAACCCAGATTGAGTTCCCGATGAGAAACTCACAATGGCTGTATAATCGTTTGCTGATGATTCATCACTATAAGCTGGAGTCTGCCAAATTTCACTTGTTACTGTATTTGAAATGGGATTAAAAGTTGGATTTGAATCCATTTTCCAAATAGTGCCATTAGGAAGAAGAACCGAAATGACACCAGAATTACCAGATGCACTAATTGAACCTAGGCTTCCTATGACACGAATATATTCGCCAGTCAAAACGAAGTCATCCGTAGTTACATTTTCCCAAGGACCTTCTGCAGAGACACTTTTTTGGATGTAAACATCTATCACATGGTTGTTACTTTGTGCATATACTGTGAAGCGATCACCTGGTGAAGCAATGGCTTTATTCAAAAGGAAAAAGCGGCTTGAGGCATTATAGGTATAATCCATGACTATGAGACCAAGACTATCACGCACACCAATAATTTGCCATTCGTATTGTAAATAGAAACCATACTGATAATTCGAAAAACCAGGAGGAGGTCGACCACTTGGGATTGTATAGTTTATTGTCCACAGGGGGTTTTGGTTCATCTTGACTACGTATCCTGTTTGTGCCGCACCGAGGTTTTCATTTTTCATTGCCATGATATATTCAAAGTCAAAGGAAATGGAAAAAGACGAGTTGAAAATAAAAAGCAGAGATGTATCCCAAGCCTTGGATAGATTGACTTCTTCTTTCATTACAGGGTCAGCATAGACATTGACTTCGCCATAATTTCCGAATGTGTCTTCAACATCTGTGCCATTCAATGAAAGCCCTACTTCGCTTGGAGTGGCATATGATCCAATTTGGTAATTGAAATTATCAAAATAGATATGGCCATCCACGTCAAGGTTTGAAGTTGTCGATTTTATAACTTCAATATGAAGTGTTAATGAGCCATTTACAGGTACAGAAGGGACAGAAATTGTGTTCCATGTTGTTGGATGATAATCTGCTGTTGTGGTTATCCAATTGGCAACAGTAGAACCAAAACTAGTTTCTATACTTACTTCTATTATTAACCAATTCTCGACAGTAATATCAGAGGAAAACCGTATATCAAAATAGAGTGTAAGATGATCAGGAGGGAGAGCAGACGTGTATTCGAAGCTATTTTCTATCAAAGCGTTCCGTTGTAAAAGTAATTTGTCATTTGCTAGTTCCACATCAAGACACGAACCGGGATTTCCTCCCGAAATATTGCTAATTGAACTGATAAGTCCAGTACCATCATCAATTAGAGTCCAGTTGTTACCAGGTTCGGTGTACAGTTCAAAGTCTCCGTTTGGAACTGGATTAGTAGTTTTGCGAACATTTTGAATCTCAGCAAATAA
>JABAOH010006238.1_pt1 | contig 10753 bp, 9 predicted proteins | sample 7062181 | NCBI WGS metagenome assembly JABAOH01 (sample SAMN14538630, study PRJNA623070) | marine sediment metagenome | biome: marine biome [ENVO:00000428]; feature: marine pelagic biome [ENVO:01000023]; material: deep marine sediment [ENVO:00002113]; isolation source: pool of 5 deep marine... | reverse complement strand
TCGGACCATGTCTCCACGTTGTTGAGGTTTGAAGGCAAATTCCTGTATCCCTTCTCAACGGTGTGTACATCTTTGGGCCGCGGTTCGCCAAGCTTTCCCTCCAGGGCGGCCATGAGCGCCGTTGATTCGCCGGACACGAACGCACCGGCACCCCGAGCTACCCTGACATCAAAAGACAACCCGCTGCTGAGGATGTTTTCCCCAAGCAATCCGAACTCACGAGCTTGTTCTATAGCAATCCGCGAATGTTCCAGCGCCAGTGGATACTCGGTGCGAACGTAGATGAAGCCGTGTTCGGCACCGATGGCGTAGGCACCAATGATCATCCCTTCGAGCACGGAATGAGGATTGCCTTCCAATACACTGCGGTTCATGAATGCGCCGGGGTCCCCCTCATCGGCGTTGCAGATGACGAATTTGGGCGTTCCAGGAGCATTTCGACATGTTTCCCACTTGCGGGCGGTAGGGAATCCTCCACCCCCTCGGCCCCGCAGGCCCGAGGCCTTGATTTCAGCAATGACCTCTTCCGGTTTCATTGAATTCAGGACTTTGGCCAGCGCCGTGTAGCCGCCGATGGCAATGTAATCCTCGATCTTGCAAGGATCAACCAGCTTGCTCTGACCAAGGAGTACACGATCTTGCTTACGGTAGAAAGGTATGTCATCTTCGCGGATAACGTTTTCCCCTGATATTGGATCTGTATAGAGCAACTCATCCAGGATCTTACCCTTGATTAGGGTATCGGAAACGATTTTGGGGACATCATCGGATCTGATACGGCAATAGAAAATGTTTTCCGGCTCCACAATTGCCAAAGGCTCCTGCTCGCAAAAGCCGTGACACCCCGTAACACGTAAGGCCACCTTTCCCACTAGTCCTTTTCTGTCAAGTTCACGGCGGAAAGCGTTCACCACGCCCACAGATCCCCGTGCCTTACCACATGTGCCTGAAGATACTACCACTGTGACTGGTTGTTCTTTGCGTTTCTTACGCAATATTCGGCTCAAGGAGTTAAGCTTCTCCCGACCCTCTATTCTATGCATAGTCTTTACATTCCCTTCTTATCCCTTTTACGAACGGCGTTGATCAACTTGTGCAGCGTGCCCGGAGTTATGTGGTCGCGGTAGACGCCATCCAACACTGCCACCGGGCCAAGAGCACAGCAACCGAGACAGTTTACTCTTTCCAGCGTAAAGCCTCTATCTGCGGTCGTCTCGCCCGGGGAGACATTCAGCTGTCCAGCGGCTGTATCCAGAAGCCTCGGCGCTCCACGCACGTGACAGGCCGTTCCCATGCAGATCGTCAGGAGGTGCCGGCCACGCGGGGTGAGACTAAAGGCCTTATAAAACTTGGCCACTCGAAAGACTTCTATTTGTGGCACGCCTAGCCTTTCTGCCACAATACGCAGCTCATCTTCGGGAAGGTAGTGAAATTGGGTTTGCATCTCTTGCAGGACCTCGATCAATTGGTCGGGGCGTGATTCCTTGTCCTCCAGTATGGCTTCCAGTTTGGATGGCTCCGTGTTTTTTCCCTCGGATAATATGTTTGGTTTGGGGAGCGTCAACTCGCCCTCACTTGTCGATAGGGCTTTCGGCGAGGGGGTTATCCGATTTCGGGTATTCACAGCTGGGCTCGCATTGGGTTTCGTAGAAGACATCGTAAGGCTCCTTTCTCTCCCTCACTTTGAGTAAAAAAAGACGTCCATGAAACACATCGGACGTTTCCGTCTCATGGACGTCTTTGTCTTTTCGATACGCCGTTGTATCGTAACCTACTAAATTCGGGTGGTTTTTACCACATACCTAAGCTCTTGTCAAGCTTTTTTTGTTATTTCTTCATCTCATACGCCAAAATAATTGCCTCGGCGATATCCCTCATCGACCGACGCGAGTCCATGCTCTTTTTTCTCATTCGATTGAAGGCCTCATCCTCCAAAAGGCCATACTCCCTCATTAATATCCCCTTTGCCCTTTCCACCTGTTTCCTGGTTTCCAATTCCTCCTGGATCACTTTGGATCTGACCATCAACTCGGTGTTTTCAATACAAATGGCCGCCTGATTGGCAACGGTAGTCAGCAGATCCAATTCGGTCTTCGTGAATTTATGGGTATAGGACGTGTAACAATTGATAACGCCGATGACTTTATCCTTCACCCGCATGGGAACGCTGAGCATCGAACGAAGGCCCATCTTTTTTGCCAGTTCCTTCTCTTTGTACCGAGGTTCTTTGAGAACATCCAAAGTGATGGCCGGCTTATCCAGTTGGGCCACATGGCCCACAACCCCTTCGCCGAGTTTTAAACTCCTTTCCTTCAAGTATTCCTTATTCATAGTCTGGGTCGCCCTGACCTTCAAGCAGTCCTCCTTCTCGTCGATCAACCAGAGGGAACAGACCTTGGAATCCATTACATTGGCGGTGACGGCAACGATGAGCTTGAGAACGTCCTCTATGTAGCGATCCGAGGAGATGGCGGTACTGATCTCCTTCAGGGCTTCTATCTGTTTGGCATACAATGTTTTGGTTTTGGCCTCAGTTGGCAAATGAAATCCTCCTCATTAAGCCATTGAATTAATTACCCTATTTCCAGTCCAAAGTCAACCAGTTTCCTGAGTTTTTCAGGGAGTACTTTTGTAACCCGTTGGTCGTGTAGAAACTCACGGGCTTTGCGCCAGATGGAACACTAAAATGAATGCCAATTCCCCTAATACTTCAGTAAATTCCAATCAAATTGACAATTGACCCGAATATGGGTTTATGTTATTTGTACCGTGAATTTTCCTTTCCTGCACGTGCTTCAATATTGAATGATGATATCCTTACGGTTGAATTATAAGAAGGTCCACGGAGATTTGGTGAAATTCATCCGCGATGAGGTTCATGGGGCGGGTTTTGAGAAGGCCGTCTTGGGATTGTCCGGGGGCGTTGATTCCTCGCTCTCTGCTTACTTGACCGCAGAAGCATTGGGAGATGGGAATGTTCATGGGATGAATATGCCGTATAAGGATAGCAGTATCGAAGGAATCCACCATGCTCGACAGGTAGCCAGTCAGCTAAAGATCCATTTTATTTCCATCGAGATTACGCCCATGATCGATGCCTATTTCGAGTCGTTTCCCGATGCGGATCCAATCAGGAGAGGGAATAAGATGGCTCGGGAGAGGATGAGTATCCTCTACGACCAGTCGGCCCGATTCAACGCGTTGGTGGTGGGCTCCAGCAATAAGACGGAAATCCTCCTGGGCTATGGCACTATTTATGGGGATATGGCCTGCGCCATAAACCCATTGGGAAACCTGTATAAAGCCCAGGTTTGGGATCTCGCCCGTGAAGTAGGGGTTCCAGAGGAGATTATTGAAAAGGCTCCCTCTGCAGATCTCTGGCATGGCCAGACCGATGAGGGGGAGTTGGGATTTCCCTATAGTGAGGTTGATCGCTTGCTGAACTTGATGATAGATAACCGGTTGAGCACGGGGGAACTGATTCGAGAAGGATTCACCGAAGACCTTATCGAGAGGGTAATGGAGAGGATTCGATCCTCGGAATATAAGAGACGCACGCCCGTAGTCGCCGGCACTCTGCAGCACGGAAAGGGAGGAAGCACCCGTGAGCGATGATCAACTGCTCTGTAGCGAGGACTTATATCCATTCACCCTTGAGCGATATCATAAGGTGGCCGACTACCTGGACATTGCCCCGGGTATTCGTGAGAAATTAGCAGTCGTTAAAAGGGAGATCACCGTCAACTTTCCCGTCAAGATGGATGACGGGCAATACAAGGTATTTACCGGATTTCGTGTTCAACACGATATCGCCAGGGGACCTGCCAAGGGAGGAATTCGATTCCATCCAGCGGTTTGCCTCGAGGAGGTTCGCGCTTTGGCCATGCTCATGACATGGAAGTGTGCCCTCGTCAACATTCCCTTTGGTGGTGCCAAGGGTGGTGTCAAATGCGACCCCAAGGCGATGTCCGAAGGGGAGCTCGAGAGGATGACGAGGCGCTATACCTCTGAGATCATCATGTTCATCGGCCCCGATACGGATATTCCCGCCCCTGATATGTATACCGATTCCAAGGTGATGGGTTGGATCATGGATACCTACAGCATGCAAAAGGGGTTTTCTGTCCCGGGGGTCGTGACGGGAAAGCCTTTGAGCATTGGGGGTTCATTAGGGAGAAGTGGGGCGACGGGAAGGGGATGTGTCAACTGTATCTCTTCGGCCGCCGAGCACCTGGGCATGGGCGTGAAGGGAAGTACCGCGTCAGTTCAGGGCTTCGGAAACGTGGGGTCCGTAGCCGCCCAACTGTTGGATGAGATGGGTTGCAAAATCATCGCGGTGGGGGATTCGAAGGGGGGAGTTTTCAACGGGAAAGGGCTTGATCTTGCCGATCTCGTCAAACACAAGGGGGAATCTGGCTCAGTAGTTGGATTTCGTGAAGCCGACACCATCTCGAGTACCGATGTACTCGAAATTCCCTGCGATATCCTCATTCCGGCGGCTTTGGAGAATCAGATCTGGGAGGGAAATGCCGATAAGATTCAGGCCAAAATCATAGCTGAGGGGGCCAATGGGCCCACGACTCCCAGGGCCGATGAGATCCTCGATGAAAAGGGCGTTTTCGTAATCCCGGATATCCTTGCCAACGCCGGAGGGGTTATCGTCTCCTATTTCGAGTGGGTCCAGAATATTCAGGAGTATTTCTGGCCCGAAAAGCGCATCAGTAGCGAACTTCACCGGATCCTTTCCGATAGCTTCAGGAAAGTGCTCGAAACCTCAAAGAGGGAAAAGATCAGCATGAAAATGGCGGCCTACTACCTGGCAGTCGATCGAGTCGTTCAGGCGACAAAAGACAGGGGTATCTATCCATAAGAAGGTGACCGGCAACGGATGAGCGTAAGAATCGCTGTGCCAAGGAGGTGGATATGGGAAGGGTTAGAAGGGCGTTGGTGAGCGTCTCGGACAAATCGGGAGTCGTGGAGTTGGCCAGGGTACTTGCCGATTTGAACGTTGAGATCCTCTCGACAGGGGGGACGGCGAAGAGCCTCCGCCAAAACGGGATCGAGATTATGGACGTATCCGACTATACGGGATTTCCGGAGATGTTGGATGGCCGGGTAAAAACCCTACATCCCAAAATCCACGGAGGGATTTTGGGTCAGCGGGAAAACCCCGATCACGTTGGGACTATGGGGAAACACGGGATTAACCCCATCGATATGGTGGTGGTGAACCTCTATCCCTTTGAAGATACCGTGGCCAAGTCGGATTGCACCTTGGAGGATGCCATCGAAAACATCGATATCGGCGGTCCCGCTATGATCCGATCGGCCGCGAAGAACTATAGGGATGTAGCAGTTGTGGTTGACCCGGGAGATTACGACGCCTTGATCAGGGAGTTGAGGGAGAACGATGGGCAGATATCAGCCCGGACGCGGTTTCGGCTCGCCAAGAAGGTCTTTCACATGACGGCCAAGTATGACTCCGCCATATCGAATTATTTGAACACCGTGGAAGGAGAGGGTTGAATCGGATTACCAACGAATAGAAAAGCGGGGGTCATGATGAAGGTATTAGTGGTGGGCAGCGGGGGCAGGGAACACTCCTTGGTATGGAAAATCGGTCAGAGTCCCAGGGTTAAGGAGCTCTTTTGTGCACCCGGCAATGCGGGAATAGCCCAGATGGCCGAGTGTATCGACATATCGGCCACGGATTTGGACGCTTTGGCCACGTTCGCCGAGAGGAACGGGATAGATTTGACCATAGTGGGACCCGAGCTTCCCCTTACCATGGGAATAGTCGACCTCTTCGAGGAAAGGGGTTTGAGGATTTTCGGCCCCCGTAAGGCGGCGGCGGAGATTGAGGGGAGCAAGGTCTTCTGTAAGGATTTGCTGGCTAAGTACGGGGTGCCAACGGCCCACTATCGGACTTTCGACAACCGGGATCAAGCGGCTGCGTATGTCGAGTCCATCGGGGTGCCGGTCGTGGTGAAGGCGGACGGGTTAGCAGCGGGTAAAGGGGTCATCCCCAGCATGACAGAGGAGGATGCATTAAAGGCCTTGGATACGATAATGGTGGAGAAGGCCTTCGGAGATGCGGGCAAGCGGGTCGTGATTGAGGAATTTCTTGTTGGAGAGGAGGCCTCTTTCATTGTATTGACCGATGGGGAGACAGTCGTTCCGTTGGCCTCCTCCCAGGATCACAAACCCATCTTCGACGGGGATAAGGGACCGAATACGGGGGGAATGGGTGCCTATTCCCCAGCACCGGTGGTTACGGAAGGGGTGCACAACAAGATCATGGATGAAATCATGACCCCAACCATCAAGGGAATGGCCTCCGAAGGAAGGCCCTACAGAGGCGTATTATACGGCGGGTTGATGATTGCAAACGGTCAGCCAAAGGCATTGGAATTCAATGCCCGATTCGGGGATCCGGAAAACCAGCCCATTATGATGAGAATGAAAGGGGATATCGTCCCCCTTATGGAGGCGTGTATCGATGGAAACCTCCAAAATGGGCTCATCGGTTGGGATCCAAGGTGGGCGGTATGTGTGGTGATGGCTTCGCAGGGGTATCCTGGAAGTTATGAAAAAAACAAGGCCATCCGAGGTTTGGATTGGGTTACGGAGATGCAAGACGTCTTCGTATTCCATGCGGGAACAGCAAGGGCAGGAGAGGATATTGTAACGAACGGCGGAAGGGTTTTAGGGGTTACGGCCTTGGGGGAGGACGCCAGGGGTGCCATTGATCTGGCGTACTCCGCTGTGGAAAAAATCGAGTGGGACGGGGTATACTATCGGCGCGATATTGGAAGGAGGGCTCTGGATCGCCTCCAGTAGGCTGGACTTTCCTGAGTTTTATAGGGGTATTTTTGTAACCTGTTGATCATACAGGGTTTGGCAATTCGAATAAAAACTGGATGAATTGGGGGATGTGGATATGCCGGAGAAAAAAGGAGAAACCCCTGTGGTCGGGATCGTCATGGGAAGTGATTCGGATCTTCCGGTGATGAAAGAGGCGGAAAAGGTTCTCAATCAATTCCACGTTCCCTATGAAATCACCCTTTCCTCTGCGCACCGGTCGCCCGATCGCACCATACGGTATGCCAAGTCCGCCGAGGATAGGGGCCTTGAGGTCATCATCGTCGGGGCCGGGGCGGCTGCCCACCTGGCAGGGGTAATTGCATCGGAGACGATCCTTCCCGTAATCGGGATTCCCATCGATTCTTCGCCCCTCAGCGGCGTGGATTCCCTCCTTGCCACCGTGCAAATGCCAGGAGGAATCCCCGTTGCCACCATGGCCATCGGCAAGGCGGGGGCAAAAAATGCCGCCATATTGGCCGTTCAGATACTGGCCCTGAAATCTCCCCATTTGAGAGAGGCCCTCAAGGGATACAAAGAGCGATTGGCACAAGAGGTGGAGGAGAAGGCAAAGGGGATTCGGAAAGGATCGATTTGAATACGCGGATGATCAAGGTCAATCCCTTTGATCCCGAAGGGGCCCTCATTGAAGAAGCGGCTCATGTCCTGAGAAATGGAGGGTTGATCGGCTATCCGACGGAGACCGTTTACGGTTTGGGTGCTGATGCCTACAACGAGGAAGCCCTCGAAAGATTATTCAACATCAAGGGGAGGGAAATGGGTAAGCCCATATCCCTTTTGGTAGGGAATGTGGGGATGTTAGAGGAAGTCACCTCTCGCGTTCCCCCGTTGGCCATGAGTTTGATTCAGGGTTACTGGCCCGGAGCTCTGACCATTATCTTCGAGTCTTCGAAGAAATGCCCCCCAATTCTGACGGGAAATAGCGGAAAAGTAGGGGTTCGGATTTCTCCTCATCGGATAGCGCAGAAGGTAGTAGAAGCCCTCAAGAGGCCTCTTACCTCTACCAGTGCCAATCTTTCGGGAATGCCCAGCCTCTCCGATCCCCTGGAAGTTTATAGGGTTTTTCGTGGAAAAATCGATTTAATCATAGATGGGGGAAAAACCGAGGGGGAGGGGGAATCGACGGTGATCGATGTAACCGTTTCTCCCCCAAGGGTACTCAGGGAAGGAACCGTAAGGCTCAAAGACGGAATCTCAAGTCCGAAAGGCAAAGGTTGAAATGTTCCTCCAAGGCCACGAGGAAATAGACGTATAATTATCAATAATTTTAGTCACTTAAATCAATTCAAATATAATTTACTTTAAGTTTTTCGCAGAATCGTTCAGCGCCAGAGCCGACCGCCCGCTCTCTTGGCATCAAGCACCAGGCTGAACAGCGTGGGAACGAGAAACAGGGTAAATGCGGTGGAGACAGCGAGACCTCCAATTACCACACTCCCAAGACCCCGGTAGAGTTCCGACCCGGCCCCCGGAAAGAGGACCAGCGGCAGCATCCCAAAGATGCTCGTAGTGGTTGACATGAAGATGGGCCGCACCCGTTTTTGGATGGATTGATGGATGGCCTCTCGCGCTTCCATTCCTTCCCTCATATGATTCAGGGACTGGTGGACGATCAGGATGGCGTTATTGACCACGATTCCGATGAGAATAATGAAGCCCAACATGGTCAACACGTCCAAAGGTTGAAAGGCGATAAAGCGGTTCACCAGGAACAAGCCCAAGAATCCCCCCGCAGCGGCCAGGGGAACGCTGAACATGATGACCAGGGGGTAGAGAAAGCTCTCGAAGAGAGAGGCCATCAGGAGGAAAGTGATGATCAAAGCCAGCAAGAAGTTCCATTGGAGGGCCTTCCGAGTCAGAAAGAGCTTATCCGCCGTGCCCGCCAGCCGGATCTCGCAATCGTTCCCCAGCTCTCCCCTATCCCGCATAGGTTGGACGATCTGGCTTTCGATCCTCTCCAGGGCCGTCTCCAGAGGCATCTCCTCCGGTGGATTGACCCGGATGACGATGGATCGTTTTCTCTCGATATGGTTGATCTGGGAGGGGCCGGTTACCAGTTGAATATTCGCCAAAGATCCCAACGTCACTGGTTCACCTCGGGGCGTATAAATCAGAAGGTCCTTCAAATCCTGAGAGCGTCGGGCATATTCGTCCTTTCCCATCAGTGTCAAGTCAATCTCCGTTCCCTCATGCCAATAGTCGCTCGCCTTGGTTCCATCCATGAGGGTATCCACGGCGATCCCCAGCTCGCTGGTTTGTACCCCCAAACTTGCCATCCTCACTCGATCTGGAATCACCTGGATTTCGGGGTTTCCCAGGGCGAGGCTGGGTATGGGCCGGGCTTGAGAACCGGGCAATACCCCCATGACTTGACCGAATATCACCTGGCCCAGCTTCACGAGACGGCTCAGATCGCAGATGCCCAGTATCTGGATGTCGATCGATCTCCCTTCGCCCACCCGCTCGAAGAGACTGGCCTGGCTCACCACTGCGATTAATCCCGGTATCTTAGCCAGGGATCGATAGACCACGGGAATTAACTCACGAGCCCGTTCAGGAACCCTACTGGTGAGGCCCATGAAGGCCTGCTGAAAGAAGGAAACGAAGAAGAAGTTCCGTATAGAAGGACCCTCAATTCGGGCTGGATTTTCATCCCCCGGTTTGGCGTTCCAATAGGGGGCCAGATCTGCCTCGATTCCCTGGGCGATCCTCGTATACTCCTCCACATTGTACCCCGGTGGCGTGAGGAGGAACCCGAAGAGGAAGTTCTGATTCCCCTTGGGAAGGTATTCGGTCTTGGGAATGAGCAACCAAGCCATGGAAGCCGAGACAACTGTCATCACGACCACCAAGGCAAGCCTGAGCGAGATGCTCCGGTAAATCCAGGGAAAGAAGGCGGCGATCCCTCGGGAAAAGGCCCGTGTGATGGAAACGAGTCCAAAAAGGTTGAAAAATGAAAGTAGGGGGACTTTTTCGGCTTTCCCTCCTTCCAGAAGGAGGGCTTTCGGCACTCGGAGAATCTTTGAGGCCAAGGTAGGAATCACGGTGATGGAGACGATCAGGCTGAGGGCTACGGAGCAGCTCACCGCCACCGCGATGTCGCGAAAAAGCTGCCCTGCCTCTTCCTGGACGAAGATTACGGGGAGAAAAACGGCGATGGTGGTCAGGGTGCTGGCCAGGATAGCCCCCCACACCTCGACGGTGCCCTTATATGCGGCAACGAGACGGGCTTCCCCCATCTGCATGTGGCGGTAAATGTTCTCCAAGACCACGATGGAACTGTCCACCACCATGCCCACTGCGAAGGCCATCCCGGCCAGACTGATGACATTGATGCTTCGCCCCAGGAGGGCCATCATCACAAAGGTCCCGATGATGCTGATGGGAATGGCCGTGGCAACGATCAGGGTGCTCGTTCCGCTCCGCAGGAAAAGGAGTAATACCAGGACTGCCAGGCTTCCGCCGATGAAGAGGTTTCGTTCTACCAGATCGATGGCACTGTAGATGTATTCGGTCTCATCATAGACCTGATCAAGCTGGAGGTTTCGACTGGCCAGGAGGGAGCGGTTTAGCGCCTTGACCTCTTTCTTAATCTCCTCCATCACCTTCAAAACGTTGGCTCCAACCTCCCGGATTGCGTTCATGACGATGGCCGGTGTTCCCTTTTGGCGGATGGTCGCTTCGGATTTCTTGTAGCCAAACTTCACTTGGGCAACATCTCTGATATAAACCGGCGCGCCGTTCACCTGACGGATAATGACATTTTCGATATCTTCCACCGACCGATACTGTCCCACGGTCCGGACGATATAGCGGCGCTTGCCCTCATCCAGATCCCCGGCGCTGACGTTTCGATTTTCCCTATCCAGGG
>JABAOH010012099.1_pt2 | contig 10756 bp, 13 predicted proteins | sample 7062181 | NCBI WGS metagenome assembly JABAOH01 (sample SAMN14538630, study PRJNA623070) | marine sediment metagenome | biome: marine biome [ENVO:00000428]; feature: marine pelagic biome [ENVO:01000023]; material: deep marine sediment [ENVO:00002113]; isolation source: pool of 5 deep marine... | reverse complement strand
GTTAGCGAGTTGCTCGCGGCAAATCGCTCGGAGCGAGCGGCGTCACGGGATGTTACAGTACGTGCGGCATCACTTTCGATCGCAGTCGGTGGCAAAGGATGCTGCCCCACGAGGCATGTAGGGCAGTGCACCTACCCGCGAGTCGCCCCGGCGCGATCTTTAGCCAGAGCTTCTTCACTCACCGCAACTTTGTCATTTTCTCCTCAGGATGAGCAGACCATTCATGCCGTCGCATTGCCTAGACCTCAAACTGCGTATCACTTCTAGCGAGGGAGATCCCTATGTTCGAACATGACCAAGAGATCGTCCATCAGTTGCTTGCGGAAAACCCAGACTTCAAAAGTCTCTATCACAAGCATCAGGAACTTAACGATACAGTCGACAAGGCCGCTCAGGGCGTGCTTCCACTGGACGATCTGACGCTAGAAAAGATGAAGAAAGAGAAACTCTTGGTCAAAGACAAGATGGCGCTAATGATCGAGCGCTACCGCCGCAGCGCCGCAGGATAATCGGCTCCTGCCAGCACCACCAGATTAGCCCACTACATCTCAGTGGACGAGACGAGCGTATGGTTTCCTTTTGATACGCTGTCTATCAGGGAACTGCGCGCGCATGCAGTCAAAACCTATCGCGTCGGCCGAGGCAGTCGACCCGAAGTTTCGCTGATTAAGGTAGGGAACGCGCAGGCTGTACTCAAAGATTTCAGCCGCAGCGCCTTTTGGTTCAGGCGCATCTTCGGACCCCTACTGACCTGGCGCGAAGCACGGGCGCTGCGACAGCTGAGTGGCGTGCATGGCGTGCCCAGACTGATCCGCCAGGTCAATTCCAGAGCTCTGCTGATCGAGCACGTTGAAGGTATTTCTACCAAGGCAATACCCCACGGAGGTGTACAACCGGAATTATTCGACAGACTCGCGCGCCTAGTGCATGAGGTCCACGAACATGGGGTAGCACACTGTGACTTGCGCACTCGAGGCAATATCATTATTGGCCACGACGGCCAGCCCTATCTGGTCGATTTTGCAGCACACATTGGACGCGGCCGTCGCTGGAACCTTCTTTGGCGATGGATGTTTACGCAGTTTTGCAAGGCAGACTTGGTGTCGGTCGTCCGGTTGAAGGAGCGGCAAGCGCCGAATCTGCTGACCGGAAAGGAACAGCGCCAACTCGAACTGGATCGTACTCGAACCGTGGCACGGATCGCCCGCGGTATACGCAACATCACCCAGCGGGTGCTGCAAAGAGAATGAACATGAGGTGATATGCGGGCGGTGCCCTGGGGTCGTCAGGCGGCAGCGCCGAAAAAGATTCTCCACTACCGCGTATGGATCGAGCTCTTTCTGTCGGAGTAGTTGAGCAACTTACGGGTGATGAAGTTGTAAACCGGCTTGACGATTACCCGCCACAGGCGTGCAACCAAAGATCTCTGGGCTAGCAGTCTTTGTTCCTCTTCTGACAAGCATTGCGGGCAGTTGCGAAACTTTTGCTTGATCAAATGGCGCAGATCTTCGCGCACTGCGACACGGAAGAGCGGCCCTCTTCTTCGGGAGAAAAACGCGATCTGAAAGTCAATAATACCGGCCTCATTGTTGCCAATTAGCAACCAATTTGCAGGCTTTTCAATATCATTGTGCGCCACGCCGCAGGCGTGAATCTTGTCTAGCAGGGTGCGGGCGTTGCGAAAGAACTCCGAATCCGTAATCTTATGTTCGTAGAGCGATTTGCCTTCGATGTAACTGCGTACCAGCTTGCCATCACCCCAGTGCAGCAGACGGGGAAGTCGGGGTTCGTTCAACGGCTCCAGAATCTTCAAAATCTTTTTTTCTCGTGCAGCGAGGAAGTAAGCGAGCGGTCGAACCCAACGCCGCGACACGCGGTAGTTACGCGAGACAGCGAGCGAGCCATCTGCCAGGCGAATTAATTCGATCTTACCGAACAGATCCGCCTTTAGTTCTTTGATCGGCTGACTACCAGAGATGCTGGGCAACTGAGACATGTTCCAACTGCTGTGTTGGCTAGTTAAGAAGGGCCGGAATAATCGCAGTTTAATCGCAAGCTTTCTGCCTGTCACCATGGCGCCGTGGATCCGCACGCCATTGTGCGCCTGAGATAGGCCCTGGTGTGAATTGCTCTAAACGTGCCTCGAGCGATACTGTCGGGAAGGTGATCAATGAGGGCGCTGACATCGGACTTCTCGCAGACATGATCATGCGGTGCCGGCACTAGTTGTTCGGCGCTCACAACAGACAGCTAGCAGGACAAGATACGTTCGCTTCAGTCGGCGGGTGAAAAAATCCTGCTAGGGCGTGGTCATATAGAGCGCGTATGCGTAAAGCACCCCATAGATTACGAGTACCGATAGAAAGTTCCAGTGACCATTGTTGTCTTTGAAACGTTCCCACTCAAAGAAAAAGACGTTCTGGTCTGTCAACCGACCCCATGTTGGCCAAAAACGGTTGACTCTATTGCAGTATTCTTCATACGGTTCGCCAAGTACCTCGCGCAGGTGTTGCNNGCGCAGGTGTTGCTCCTCACGCTTGACGCGGTTGACCATGTAAAAGTAGTAGAGAACGCAGTAAACGACGAGCAAATAAGGATCCGCAAGCAAGAGCAGTAGGCCGAGAATCAGAATGAAACGACCCAAATACATCGGATTTCGAGTCAATACGTACGGGCCGCGAACCGCTAGTTCCTTGTTCTTGATCAAGGTTGCGAATGCCCAGGACTGTATCAATTCGCCGATCAACGATATTACGAATGCAGGCAGCAGCCACTGAGGCTTCATAAAGAAAGCAATGATGCCGACCAATACGATAACGATGACATATCTAAGTGTGAGGAAGGTTTTGCGAACGGCAACATTGTTGAACAAGCGGTGTATTGCCTCTATCATTTTTTGTTCGACCTTCGAATTAGATTGCTCGCGATTATACCGACTCGTGGTAGCGATGCCTAACTTTACTGTAACGGAAAGAATTAGATTAGTCTCATGTTGCTGTCACTAGGTGCGGCGATCTTTGGATTCATATTACTGGCGTGGGCTGCTGATCGTTTCGTATTCGGCGCTGAAGCAAGTGCCCTAAATCTTGGCGTCTCGCCGTTGATGGTGGGCCTCACGGTGGCAGCGATCGCGACTTCGATGCCGGAAGTGCTGGTCTCCGGTATTGCTTCTTGGCAGGGCAAGGCAGGTTTGGGTATGGGTAATGCGGTCGGTTCGAATATCGCTAATATTGGCCTGATTCTTGGCTTGACTGCCTTTATCACGCCGCTTTCGGTGCGTTCTAGCACACTTCAGCGCGAGCTGCCGATTCTGGTAGCGATTACGCTGATTGGGATTGTGCTACTAGTGGATGGCAGACTGGGTCGCATCGACGCTGCAATCTTGTTAGTGCTGTTCGGCGTAGTGCTGTATTGGCTCATGAGGCTCGGTGCCCGTACCCATAAGAGTGATCCGATGAGCGGCGAATTTGCTATGCACATACCCCGTAACGTGGCGATGAAACGCGCGGTCGCATGGCTCATCGTCGGTATGATGATGTTGCTTCTGGCATCGAGAATACTCGTGTGGGGTGCCGTTAACTTTGCCCAAGCACTGGGTGTTAGTGATTTGGTAATCGGTCTTACAATCGTGGCCATCGGGACGAGCTTGCCGGAGTTAGCGACGTGTATCGTCAGCGCGTCTCGCAATCAACCGGATATCGCTATCGGCACGGTGATCGGTTCGAACATGTTCAATCTGCTGGCCGTGCTTGGCGTTGTTGGCATGATACAGCCATCCTTATTGCCTGCGGAGTTGTTGACACGCGATTATCCTGCAATGATTGCCTTGACCCTTGCCCTATTTGCAATGGCTTATGGTTTCGGCGGAAGCGGAAAGATTAACCGATTCGAGGGCGCAGTCCTTTTTGCGTGTTTTGTCGGCTATCAGCTGTACCTATATTCGAGTGTCCGCGCGACTGCGTTGTCGCCATAGACCTTTCGTCGTGCGGCGGCGGCTTGAAACTCGAGGATCATTGGGCAGGGCGAATTGACCCAGGGTTTGGCCGGGGTTGAATCCGGCGCCCGGAGTGACTATATGAATGATGTATGGGTTTTTCGAAGACGGAATTCGCCTAGAATCTGCCCTAGCAGCGCTAGAACCAGGTGCTAAGTAAGTACCCGCTGGTCGGAACGGCCGAATCTCTTCCGGGTCGGATACTCCAAGAGCTAATTTTGAGCCCTTTTCTCGCCAGGATGCGGGGAATTGGCACGCGTTGTGCTTATAATTAGGGGTTTGGGGGATCTTTCTTAGCTCAGGCAGACACGCTAAACATAGAGTAACGCGGATATGAGCAACTCAGACTTCAACGTTCTCACATCTTTGTCAGCAGGCGCCGATGTAGCGCACGCGGAACCGTCGTACCGGCCAAGTCTGCGTTTGTTGAGCTACAACATCCAGAGTGGCATTGCCAGTCGCCGCTATCATCACTACGTCACACACAGCTGGAAACATGTGCTGCCAGATTCCCAGCGGATCGGCAATCTGAATCGTATCGCTGGTTTGCTGCGTAACTTTGATCTCATCGGCTTACAGGAAGTCGACGGCGGTAGCCTGCGTAGCGGCTTCATTAATCAAACAGAGTACCTGGCTTTAAAGGCGCACTTTCCACACTGGTACGATCAGACCAACCGCAATCTAGGCCTGATCGCGCAACACAGTATCGGCCTACTGAGTCGTCTAAAGCCGACTGAGATTAACGAACACAAGTTGCCAGGCATCATACCGGGGCGCGGTAGTTTGAGTGTCAGCTTTGGCGATACCGATGATGCTTTGCTCCTGCTAATCGCGCACTTCGCACTTGGTAGGCGTGCGCGCTTGCAACAAATTCTATATGTGGGCGAGCTGGTTCGAAGCTATCGTCATGCGATCTTAATGGGAGATTTCAATTTTCAATCCGGTAGCGAAGAAATGGATCTGTTGCTTGCCGTTACCGGGCTGCGCGAACCTACGCCGGGCTTGCATACGTTTCCAAGTTGGCGCCCATACCGCAACATCGATCACATCCTCGTGTCGTCGTCGCTCCAGGTAAAGAGCGTCAGGACGCTTGATTATCCATTTTCCGATCACCTTCCCATCGCCATGGAAGTGATTTTGCCGCAAGAGCTCGCTGAGTTAAGTGCGGCTGCCTGAAGTTTCTGGCTCTAACTCAAACCGCAGTATCAACTGGCCTTAAATTCGCAGAGTCAGTTGTGCCGCTTCACAGCGGTCATAGAAAGCTGGTTGCCTTCACGACGCGCTAGGGCGCTTAGGCGGTGTTGGATGCCTCCCTCCTCATCGATGAGGTGGAAAACGCAACCGCCGATTATGTTCAGATAGTCAGCGATCACCGAACGGTGACAGCGCAAGGCTTCTTTTTCCGCGCACATAAGCGCCAGGCGCGTGGTGTCTGCCAGCACCGTTAGTTCTTTCACCGCGGTATGAAATTCTGTTGTCTGCATGTGATCCGCATAAGCCCGTAGTGAGGCGGACGTGAGAGCGCGGTGAGGTGACCCAGGTCGCTCCATTCGAAAGCCACCGAGCCATTGACCTTTCCAGACGTAATTAATGCCGTTGTTCGCCAGCGCAGAGCGCAGGCGGGTGCTTTCGTACTGTGGATGCCGACGCGAGTTAGGATATGCGCGCACGTCGACAAGCCTGTTCAATTTTGCCGAACGCAGGAGGTCGATGAACTCCTCCAGCTTGCGGTTGCTATGTCCGATTGTGTAGACAACCATCAGGGAAACGCTCAGTTATCGCAATCGTGGGCGATTTGCAGCACGTCCGCTCAGACGTTATAGAATAGCGCCTAGGCGATCAAAAGTGGAAAGGAATCATGGTCGGATTACTGCAACGCGTGCGGGCCGCGCGTGTTACGGCAGAAGATAAAGTCCTTGCCGAGATCGGTTTCGGCCTGCTGGTATTGGTGGGCGTCGAGCGCGGCGATGACGAGCACAAGACGGAGCGTTTGCTCGATCGCATTCTTGGTTACCGTGTGTTTCCGGACTCTGATGGAAAAATGAATCTGAGCCTGCGTGATGTGAATGGGGCATTGCTACTGGTACCCAACTTCACGCTCGCTGCAGATACCGCCAAAGGTATGCGTGCAAGTTTCACTCCCGCGGCCGCCCCCGCGGCGGGCGAACGGCTGTTTGCGTATCTGGTGGAGTGCGCGAGGCATCAGTACCACAAAGTCCAAAGCGGCATATTCGGAAGCCAGATGCAGGTGAGTCTTACCAATGATGGTCCGGTGACTTTTTGGCTAAAAGTCAGCTGACCCGTTCGTGCTTCTACCTAGGCGTCATGGCAAGCGCAGCCAGGATAGGATCTGGGTGTGCGCGGAGAACAGTCTCTTGTAGTGCAGCGTATCAGGGTTCATCGATTCGATGGCGGACAACAGCTTGCGCGATTTCATGGGGCAGCGCCTAATCTCTTCGCAGTTAGTGAAGTACGTACGAATCGTGAACAGCGTTGCCATAACTGAAGGAAACCCCCATGATGTCTGCCTTTCCACACGCAACCAAAGCTCGGGTTGGGCGCGGCCAAACAAGGCGATCTGCCGATCTCGTTCCTGGGGGCCGCCATTGGTCTCGGGATGGTGATTCAGCCGTGGGTCAGCAGCAAGGCCCCAGGCGAAACGTACATACGGACCTTTGTAGATCATTGCCCGGACGAGGGCATCAGCTTTAGCGCTGATCTTTTCCATGCCTGGTACCGGCTTATGAATGGCGACAAAGTCCCGGCCGATCTTGGCCTCGGCCGCCCAGTGATTCGGAAAACAAAGATGGATGGCGCTTAGCCACTCATGGCATGTCAGCCGGATGATTGCTAAATCCTCTTGAACCTGGCACGCAAGGCCGTCTAGCGACGATACATAGGGCGGTTGGACGGCAGAATCTGCCTCGACGAGATGCATGTCAGCGTCGAAGATCAGCGTCTCGCGTGTGAGCTCGCAGCTCAATGCAAAGCGTTTTCTTGGTAAACGTTTAAGGGCAAAGTGCTGTTCATGCTCCCGTACGAGGCGCTGGGCAATAAAGCTCGCTACGACGCCCGCGACGGCCGGTGAATGTCGATGCACCTGGTAATACTTCGACAAGCGCTCGCGGCGGGCTAACAGTTTCACTTCCCGGTAGTGGTCGAAGCTGGCGTCAAGCTGGAAGACTTTTGCATCAATGTCCCCATTGCCAAAATCGGTACCGAGCCTGTGCAGGCCGGTCTTGACTTCATAGCGGCCGCTTTCGAGCGGAAAGTACATCGCGACTGGCTGTCCGGCCATACTCATTTTGCAATCTATGTTTTTTGCCCCGTGCGTATGCAAATTTTACTGTACTTTGGCGAAGTTTCTGTCCCCGAGGGAACCTTGAACGGCAGGTTGCCGATATTGAAAGCCGCCCGTACCGGGCATCGAACGTCGAGCCGTTACCGGAACACGGGTACTGACGAGTGGCTGTCATTCGTGCACGCCTGCAGGACGCCAAGGGTAAGTCTGTACAAGGCTTCTCGGCTTGGCAGGCGCCGCTGAACAAGCTAACTGATGCCGTGCGCGAAATCGAACGTCCGTTTTCTGAGATCCGTGTTTGCTTTCCACGGGGCGCCCCACAGGCTCGCTTGGATCCTGTCACCGGCAGTTTGCGCGAGACCGACTAGATTGCCCACCATGACTTGCAGCGATTCGGCGGATGGTTGCCGCAGACTGATCTGGCCTCGGCCATGTGGGCGGCCGATCGTTTGAGCGTTCCATTGCCGGTGCTGGGTTTCGCCATCGCGGCTCGCCTATCCATATTGCCGGGTCATGCGGCTACACTGCGGCCACTAAGGACGACACCGCGCAGACTATCTACAAGCGCATCAATAGTGCCTTGCAGCAGGCTATGGAATCTGCAAAAAGCCAGTGCTGCGCGAGCTGAGCCGCCGCCGCTAAACTGGCCTAGGACCCACATTTGCGGGTAGGCACTGGTAAAATGCGTGTATGGCTTCGCCCTCGCAGATCCTAGCTGTCTTGGCTGACGGGCATTTTCACTCGGGTAGAGAAATTGCAGGTTTGCTTGGGTCGAGCACCGCGATCGTGCGGCGTCAGATTGCCACCCTAGTCAAATTCGGGCTCGACATTCGTGGCATCGGCGGGCGTGGCTACTGTCTTAATAGGCGCTACCGCCCACTCAACCGCGACCGTATCCTTTCTTGCCTGGGGCCTGACGCTGCCGCGGTTAGTCGGCGGCTTTATGTTTGCGATACCGTGGATTCCACGAACCTGTTTCTGCTGCAAAAGGCGGCGCAGGGCGAATGTATGCATGGCGCGATTTGTTTCGCGGAAGCGCAAAGCGCAGGGCGCGGTCGCCGCGGGCGATCGTGGATTGCGACGCCGTACGCCAATATTATGCTGTCCTTGTGCTGGCGGTTTACTAAGTCCCCTCAGACTACTGTTGGCCTCAGTCTCGCGGCGGCTGTCGCGCTGGTACGCGGCTTAGCTGACTTCGGTGTGCAGGGCGTCCAGCTTAAATGGCCCAACGACGTCGTGTGGCAGCAAAAGAAGCTGGCAGGCGTGCTGGTTGAGGCACGGCGGCAGGCGTCCGGTGGTGTATGGGTCGTTGTTGGGGTGGGACTAAATGTCTATCAGGCGCCTAAGCAGGGGTGTGAAATTGAGCAGGCATGGACAGACTTAACACATATTACTGGCTCCGTGGTTGATCGTGACCGCCTCGCGGCATCCCTTATCGAGCGATTGCTCGAGATGCTAGCGGCCTATGCGCGGTGCGGGTTTCAATGTTATCGCGATGAATGGGAAGCTCTGCACATATACCAGGGAAGGTGCGTGAAGCTGTTGCGCGACAGCGTCGTGACGCGCGCGCGGGTATTGGGGGTCACCGATGACGGGGCGTTACGCGTCGTAGAGGAGGATGGCGGAATACAGACCTATTACAGTGGCGATATTAGTCTGCGGGTGGTCCCATGAATCTCTTGGTCGACGTCGGTAACTCGCGGCTCAAATGGGCGCAGGCGGGGGCGGCGCTGTGGGAAACGGCCGCTGCGCCTTTGGGTGATCAAGACGAAGACTCGATGTTGGATCAGTTGTGGCTGACGATGCCGGTCCCGCAGAGGGTGGTGGTCGCGAGTGTCAACGAAGGTTGGACCGCCCGGGTGTTGCAAAGTTGGCTGCAAAAGCGATGGTCGCTTCGCGCGCAGGTCGTTCGAGCTCAGCGAGAATTGCTCGGCGTGCGCAACCACTATCACGATCCGGCGACACTCGGTGCTGACCGATGGGTTGCGCTTATCGCAGCTCACCACTTGACTGACGGGCCCGTTTGCGTGGTCGATTGCGGGACGGCGGTAACCCTCGATGCACTGTCGGCCGAGGGTGATTTTCTTGGCGGGGTTATCTTGCCTGGGCTGCACCTGTTACGCACCAGTTTAGTGCAGGCGACCAAGGGAATCCGCACTACCGACGGTGATGCCGCAACATGCCTTGCCCGTTCCACGGGCGACGCTGTTGCCGCCGGTACGCTTTTTGGGCTTGTGGGCGCGGTCGAGCGCGTGCTGGCGGAACACCGTCGGGCATTGGGCCCGGAGATGAGAGCGCTGCTGACGGGGGCTGACGCCCGTCGTGTCTTGTCCAAACTACGTGCAGGGGGGCCGGTCACAGAAGTGCCAGACCTCGTCCTGCGCGGGCTCGCGCTTATCCCGGAAGAAGAACTGTGAGATGGGTTGTCGGAATCCTGCTACTCCTTAATATCGGCGTCTATATGTGGGGCAGCTGGTACAAGCCGGCGCCACCTCATGTCCCCGCAGATATCCGTGCGCCCATCGACGCCAGTAAAATCNNCCGCGACGCAAACCGCCGGGCAGAGCGATCAGACGGGACGCCTGTGTGTGTCGATTGGTCCCTTCAGTACGGCGGCGCAGGCCGCTCGGGCCAGCACCATGGTGCGTCAGTTCGGGGTCGGCACGTTACGTCAGGAACTGCTGGGAAGCACGGTCACCAGCTATCGTGTCTACCTGCCCCCGCTACCCTCGCGGGCGGCAGCCGAACGTCAGCGCACGGAGCTCACGGGCTTGGGGATCAAGGATCACTATATTCTCGAGGAGGCCGGCAAGGAAAACGCCATCTCACTGGGTCTTTTTAGTATCGAAGATAACGCCGCGGCGTTGCTGCGTACTCTGGCGGAAAAGGGTTTAAAGGCCAGGCAGGAAACCTTATATAGTAGTCGGGACACCTTCTGGGTGGTGGCCGAGCTGAATATGCTGCAATGGCAGCGTATGGAGCAGCAAAAATGGCCCGGTCGTGGGGCACAGGTGCTGTCACGTGCATGTCCTGAAGGGCCTGGCGAGTCGGCCTCGGTGCAGAAATCCACAGGTTCGCGCTGAGCGCTGACAGCAAGCGTTGGTCGGCTGCCGAGGCCGATTTATACTTGATTCACAGGCCCGCATAGCTCAGTTGGTAGAGCGCCTGATTTGTAATCAGGCGGTCGGGGGTTCGAGTCCCTCTGCGGGCTCCAGGTCGATACCCGGGGTGCCTCGCCCGCCCACAGGTTGACAAAACAGCGTTTTCTGCATGAAAATTCGCCGCTTACGCTCTNNGGGTGGGTGCGCCGCCAGCCGGCTCAGATGTTGACAAAATAGCGTTTTCTGCATGAAAATTCGCCGCTTACGTTCTTTTTGGGAGGGGTTCCCGAGTGGTCAAAGGGATCAGACTGTAAATCTGACGGCTCAGCCTTCGGAGGTTCGAATCCTCCCCCCTCCACC
>JABAOH010146043.1_pt1 | contig 10758 bp, 10 predicted proteins | sample 7062181 | NCBI WGS metagenome assembly JABAOH01 (sample SAMN14538630, study PRJNA623070) | marine sediment metagenome | biome: marine biome [ENVO:00000428]; feature: marine pelagic biome [ENVO:01000023]; material: deep marine sediment [ENVO:00002113]; isolation source: pool of 5 deep marine... | reverse complement strand
GATTTATTGGAAAATTAGCAAAAATGGCATCTGGAGTAAAACAGACTCATGTTAAAGGCTCAAAAGTTGACATGAGTTTTCTTGCTCAATTAGCTAGAGAATCAAATGCTGAAGATGCAGTCATTGAAAAAATTCTAAAAGCAAATACGGCAAGACATGTACTTGAAATCATCAAAGAAAACGGAATAGAGGGATTTTTTGAAAAAGTGTGCAGCAAAGTCTATCAAGAGATGAGAAAGCATTCTCAAGAGAAAGTGTCTCTTGAAGTAATTTTGTTTGATTTTGATGGAACCGTTTTAGCTAGGTATTCTGGGCAGTAAGGTATTTTATTAAAATAAAAAGAATTCATGCGTGGAAAATATCTCAGTTCTAGCTATTACAAAAAATGGTATTGAAATAGGCATTAAATTAAAAGAATTATTTCCATCTTGGAGGATTTTTGCACCATCAAAATTTTCAAATAATAATTCAGAAATTATTTGGTTTAAAGAATCTACCACTAGTAAAATTGGAGAACTTTTTCAGACAAATGATGCTTTGATTTGTTTATTTTCTTTAGGAGCTGTAATTAGATTAATTTCTCCCCATCTTAAAGATAAGAAAACAGATCCTGCAGTAATTGTAATTGATGATAAAACAAATTTTGTAATTAGTGCTTTATCAGGTCATTTAGGAGGAGCAAATCAACTAACAGAAGAAATTGCTATGAAATTACAAGCAACTCCTGTAATTACCACTGCAGCTGATGTAAACCAAACAATTGCTGTTGATTTAGTAGGAAAAGAATTTGGATGGAAAGTTGATGATGATTCAACTGTTACTATGGTTAGTGCTTTAATGGTTAATGAAGAAAAAATTGGAATTTTTCAGGATGCTGGAGAAAAAAACTGGTGGAAAAAAGAATTTCCTAAAAACGTTACGATATATCCAAGCTTTAATGAATTAAAAGAATCAAACTCAAAAGGATTTTTGATAATTTCTGATAAAAATATTGAAGATGAAATTTTAAAAAATTCTGTTGTATATAGGCCACTAACATTAGTAGTAGGCGTAGGATTGCATGGAGATACTTCTAAAGAAACAATCAAGAATGGAATTAAAACAACTTTTGAGAAATTTAATCTTAATCAAAAATCTATTGCAAAGTTAGTTTCGATTAAGAAACCTCAAGATGTAATAGGTTTGGTAGAACTTGGCAAAGAAATGGGTATTCCTATAGAATATGTGGAAAAAGAAGAACTTGCAAAAATCGAGATTCCCAATCCATCAGTAATGGTACAAGCCTTTGAGGGAACTCCTAGTGTTTCTGAGGCTGCAGCGCTTAAGGTATCTCAAGGATCTCTAGTCGTAGAAAAACAGAAATTTCCACCTGATTTGACAATTGCTGTAGCGAGGATTGAGAATTGAAGCGAGGATTATTACTAATTGATAGAGGCAGTAGAGAAAAAGAGGCCAAGGAAGAATTAGAAATTATCATTAAAAGTGTAAAAGAAAAAGGAAATTACCAATTTTCAGATTATTGCTTTTTGGAAGTTATTCCTCCATTTATTGAAGAGGGGGTAAATGGAGCAATTAAAAATGAAATTGAGTCTTTGACAATTGTTCCTTATTTTTTGTATCCGGGAAAAAAAGTTAAAGCTGCAGTTAATGAAGCTATAAAGTTTCAATCAAATACTGATGTAAAATTTGTGGTAACTAAACCAATGAGTATGCACCAAACTTTGGTAAATTTAGTTGATAGTAGAATAAAATCTTCGTTAAATGAGAACAACTATGAGACTTCATCAGATAAGGTAGATGTGCTCATTATAGGTCACGGTAGTAAAGACCCTAATGCACAATTATCTATCAAGTATGTAGTAGATGGTTTATCTCCAAAGTATAGAAATGTAAGCCATTGTTTTTTGGAAATTGAAGAGCCAAATATTCAACAAGGAATTGAAAGTTGTGAAAAAAACAATCCTGAAGTACTCGTGATAGTATTTTATTTTTTGCATGAAGGAGCACATGTAAAAAGAGATATCTATGAGGATCTAAATCCTGCTTTAGAAAAATCTAATCTAAAAAACGTGTTTATAACAAAACATCTTGGTACTGATGAAAAAATGATTGATTTGATTATAGAAAGAGCCAAAGAGGTAGAAGTTGCAAACTAGGAAAGGACAATCAATAGAAGATCAAAGCATGCAGATAATTGATTCTGAAATTGGTTCACATAACTATAATGAGAAAGAATGGCCAATAGTTAGAAGAATTATTCATTCTACTGCAGATTTTGATTTTGCAAATAAAAATGCCATAGTTTTTCATCATGATTCAATAAATTCCGGTATCAAAGCTTTGAAACAAGGTTGTAGTATTGTAGTTGATGTAAATGGTGTTGGAGGATTATTGAATAAACTGAATTTGAAAGATTTTGGAAATAAACTAGTTTGTAAAATATCAGATCTTGATGTTGCTGACGTAGCAAGAAGAGAAAATAAGACAAAATCTCAAGTTTCCATGAGAATGGCAAAATCAGACATTGATGGAGGCGTTGTAGTCATTGGAAATGCGCCTACTGCCCTGTTAGAGATTATACAGATGATAAAGGAGAATGAGATAAGACCAGCCCTAGTCATAGGAATGCCAGTAGGATTTGTATCGGCAGAGGAATCCAAAGATGAATTACGTACCATGGATGTTCCTTTCATAACTAATCTTGGTAGAAAAGGAGGTAGTCCATCTGCAGCCGCAATTGTTAATGCCTTATTCAAACTAATTAATGAAAATTCATCTTCTTGAGAATTTTAGACAGTTTTCGACAAATTTTTTTGCATAATTAGAACTATCAAAATAAAGATGACCATATGATGCAAGAACATTGTATTCAATTAGACCATCTTTGTTATTCGTTATTCCATCACCAATATCTAATTTATATGCAAATTTTGAATCATTTGAAACGGAATCAAGTTTGGAATAATGAAATTCATGTCCTTTAAACTGTTTTGGGAATTTTGAGATAATACAATTAGATGTTATGGTTCCTTTAGTGTAGTTTAATTTCATTTTTTTAGTCATTCTTGTTTCAGCATCAAACAATCCAATCATTTTGAATTTTTTATTTCCATAGTCTATTGATTTTGTAAGATACATCAAACCACCACATTCTGCATATATAGGAGTGTTATTTTCTGCTAATGTTTTGATAATTTTTCTCATTTTTTGATTTTTTTCAAGAGAACTTCCTAATACCTCTGGGAATCCTCCTCCAATGTATACACCATCACAGTTTGGAATTTTTTTATCATGTAAAGGACTAAAAAATTTGATTTTTGCTCCATCCCGTTGTAGTGCATTGATATTATCTTGATAATAGAAATTAAATGAATTATCAAGAGCCACTGCAATTGTAGTTTTTTGTTTTTTTGTTTTGTCCTCAGGAATTTTTTTTATTTGAGATACATTTTTTGAAATTCTGTTAAGTTGATCTATATCAAGAAATTCAGAAATTTTTTTTGAGATACATAAAATTTTTTTCTGAAGATTCTGCTCGCGTATAGGAATTAAGCCTAAATGCCGAGAATCCATTGAAATTTCTGAGTTAGGTGGAACAATACCTAAGATTGGAATTTTAAGGGGTTCAAGCGCGTGTCTACAAAGATTTTCATGTTTTTTGCTTCCAATTTTGTTAAGAATTAAACCTACAATACGAGAATTTTTATGAAATTTGATGAATCCTAACACAGTTGCTGCAATAGAACGTGCAGTTTTACTAGCATCTAAAATTAGAATTACGGGAGCTTGTAATAAGGTAGCAACATGATAAGTGCTTGATATACTGGAGTTGCCTGAAAATCCATCATAGTAACCCATTACTCCTTCAACAATAGAAATATCAGATTTTGAATTTATTACAAAACTTTTTACAAGTTGTTTTTTTCCCATTAACCAGACATCTAAATTTCTACATTCATTTCCCGAAACTGTTGAAAGATAACTCGGATCAATATAATCAGGACCAACTTTGTAAGGTTGTATTGAATAGCCTTTTTTCCTAAGTCCATAAATTATTGAACAAGTAATTGATGTTTTACCAACACCACTTGTTGCGCCTGCAATTACTAATCTCGGAATTTTCAATTTGATCCATTTAATCAGATTTTTATTTAAATTGATGGCTGGATTTGATTATCAATCTTTTTACTTTGAGAGGTTAGATGAATGATCATGGATAAAGAAAGTTTAGTTATTGTATACACTGGAAATGGTAAAGGAAAGACAACTGCTGCGCTTGGAATGGCATTGAGAGCGGTAGGACATAAACAAAAAATTTGTTTAATTCAATTTATCAAAGGCTCATGGCATTATGGAGAACTTGATTCTCTACAAAGATTAGCACCAGAATTGGAGTTGGTAGTTTCGGGAAAAGGTTTTGTAGGAATAATTGATGATACCAGTCCAAAAGAAGAACATGTAAAAGTTGCAAATGGAGCTATTCAATTAAGCAAAGAAAAAATTCAATCAGGAAAGTATGATTTGGTGATTCTTGATGAAGTAAATTATGCAGTTAATTTAGGTCTTATTGATATCAAACAGGTAATTAATCTGATAAAATCACGGCCAACAAATGTTAGTCTTGTTTTGACAGGAAATCATGCTATGCCAGAATTAATAGAATTAGCAGATCTTGTGACTGAAATGAAAGAAATCAAGCATCCATTTCAATCTGGAATAAAGGCCAAAAAAGGAATTGATTTCTAACCAGCAACATTAAATTACATAGGCTAAATTTTTACAACAAATGGCTACTGAAGTTCAAGAACTACCTGAGCAAGGAGAAATTGTAGTTGCAACTGTTACAAAAATTATGGATCATGGCGCATATGTAACACTTGATGAGTACAATGGAATTCAAGGTTTCTTGCATGTTTCAGAAATAGCTCCTGGATGGATTAGATCAGTTGGTAGATATGTCAAAGAAGGAGAAAAAAAGGTATTACTTGTAAAAAGAGTTAATCCAGAAAGATCCGACATTGATCTTTCTTTAAAACAAGTTTCTACAGATCAAAAAAAGAAAAAATTACTAGAAGTGAAAAGATTTGAAAAAGGTAAAACTCTTATCGATAGTGTTAAAGAAAAAATAAAGTTATCAGATAAAGACGTTGAAAAATTAGAAGAAGGTCTTTATTCAAAATATGATTCTATTTATGATGCATTCTTAGATGTAGCAAGAAATGATACTTCAATTCTTGATGATTTAAAATTAAACAAAAAGGTATTAGATGCGATTGATTTTGTTAGTTCCAAAATTAGATTACCTTCTGTAGAAATTCGAGGAATATTAGAACTAACTAGTAACAAATCTGATGGAGTTGAGATAATAAAAAATTCTCTACTTGATGTTGTAAAGAAAGGAAAAGATTCCAGTATAGAAATAACATATCTTGGAGCTCCAAAATATCGATTGTCTGTAACTGCTCAGGATTTTAAATCAGCAGAAAAGACTATGAAGCCTATACTTGAGCAAATTCAACATTCTATTGAAAAGAAAAAGGGCACTTTCAAGTTCACCCGTGAAGAGTCCAAGAAAACAAGGGAAAATTAGTTATGCATTTTCAATTACGAAACTGTACTAAATGTGGTGCATATACCTTGAAAATGAATTGCCCCAAGTGCAATCAAGAAACAAAATCTGCCCATCCAGCAAAATTTTCTCCTGATGATAAATACATGAGATATCGCCTAGAAGAAAGATACAAGTGATTATTTTTCTATAATTCTTATTTGAGTGATTTTTGCATCTTCAGGATTCATAGGTTGATCTACTTGGTTTGTTTCAAGAGCTGCAATTTGATCAACTACTTCTTTACCAGAAACTACTTCGCCAAATATTGTGTATTGACCATCTAACCAAGGAGCATCACCTAGCATTATAAAAAATTGCGAGCCTGCACTGTTAATATCAGATCCTCGTGCCATGGAAACAATGTATTTTCTATGTTTTTCAGTACTAAATTCTGGTTGTATAGTATATCCAGGATCACCTTGCCCCCATGTTTCACGTGGGCCAGAAATGGTATTAGGATCTCCTCCTTGAATTACAAATTCGGGCACAATTCTGTGAAATATAGTTCCATCATAGAATCCAGATTTTGCTAGTTTCTTGAAATTTTCAACGGTATTTGGAGCAATGTCATCTTTAAATTCAAAAGTAATATCACCAAAATTTGTGCTGATTACTGAAATTTCGTTTTTATTTACTGTAATTGGTTCAGAAGTTAAAGTGTCACTAGAAACATAATCTTTGTTAATTTCATAAATGAAAATGCCTGTAATTGGTCCTGGTTGTTTTCGATCAAAGGATGCAGAAGAATATGCCAGTTTTAATGGCCCAGTACCGTCAGAGGAATATTTTACATCTTTTGCATAAATTCCAGTAAAACCTGGTCTATATGTTTCTGATTGCAAATTGGATTGTAAGTTGACATATGCTAATAGTGAGAAAGGAGTCATTTGTCCTAGAAGAGTGTTTTCCCAAAATTCTGGTGTTCCACTAAATCCATCAGCTTCTAGATATTTTGGTATAGGTAATCCTGCAATTCGCATGAACCATTGTTTTTTGCTTTCATCTGCCCCACCGTTTAAGACATATACTTCTTGAGGGGTTTCCTGAATTTTTTGTGCCGCAATAAAGATTAGAACATAATCTGCGTCTAATTCATTTAAAAGTGCTATTGCACGGTCAGGAGGGCTAAGAAGCATTTCTCCAAGTTTTTGAATTCTTTTTGTATCGAGTGTTGCATTATCTGCTAATGAAATTCTCTCTCCTAGAGTGGTTATCCAATATCCATAGTCCCACCAAGATGCTACAACTGCATCTTCAGACGTATTATTTTTTAACCAATCCATTGCATCGAGCCAATCTTGATTAGCAATGTTGAAAGTTGTACCGCCATTAAGAATAGTCGGTGGAGCTTTCACAGAATCAATCCAATTTCCTCGTGCAGGTAATGTAGTTGGTAACATGAGTAAAACTACTATAACAACCACAAATGAAATTTTTAGTATTCTACTTGTAGTGCTTGCAAATTTTTTCTCTTTAGTTTTTTTAATTTTAAAAATTTCTGCAGATAGAATTGAAATACCAATTGAAGCAAGAATTATTACTCCTATAGAAGCAAATAATTCAAGACGGACAAAGGCAGAACTAACGTAAACTCCTATTAGACCAAAAATTAAAGCAAATACAATCATATCGGAAGAAATTTTTGTGGCATATTTTTGGATGCTATCTTTATTTCTAAAAATTAACCAGATTCCAATTCCGGCAAAAACCATTAGTATTGATAAAAAGAAAAATGATTGTGATGTTGTAGTTGTTGCATGCTCCGCTACAGAGTCTACAAGTGGATCTTGTGTAGTTAGAAATGGATTGATTGCATTTAGATATCTAAATGATGGTAGAGAAAGGAATTTTGATTCAGCGTTTAAAATAATTATTGAAATGCCGGTAATGAAAGAACCTCCTAAGAAGGCAAGGCCATTTCGAATTTTATTTTCTTCTTTACTGAGTTTTTGAATAAAGATATTCGCTACTAAGAAAATTGTAGGTCCAATTAATGCAAATCCTCCTATGCTAGTAACAAAATCAATGCCAGGTCTTTCAAATGCTGCTGCAGTCAATAAAAGAGAGGTAACAAAAACAGGAACTGCCCAGAGAATAAATGAATGATCTTTTCTTACCAATGGTAAGGCAAAGAAGAATAATCCAAGAGGAATAACCATAAATTGAATTCCTCCCCATGATGCTAATCCAAAGCCTAGAATTAATCCTCCCCCTACTAATTTGATAAATGCAATTTTCTTGTTATCTGTTTTTAACCCACTAAGGAACAGATAGATTCCTAATAAACAATAAAAAAGTCCTAAAGGTTCTGATTTGAACCATCCAATTGTTCCACGAACTATGATTGGTATTGATACTGAATAGAACAGTGCTGCTAGAAGACCGGCTGTTGTTCCACCGATTACTCGCACCAATGCAAATGTTACAATCGCTGTAAGTGAACCAAATACAACAGGAAAAATAATAGTAAAATCATACAGGTCTGAATTACCACCAAATATTTGATAGAGTGTAGCAGCTGTTACATGTAACATTATTTGTGAAGTAGCTGGAACATCTCTTCCTTGTGGATGCCAGCTTCTGTCATCATGCCACTCAAAATATGCAGAATATCCATTGTCAACAATAAATTGAGTTGCGCGAAAATTGAAAAAGGGATCAAATTCATTTAATTCAAAGCCATAATCTGCTGCTTGAGACCTTATCAAAAAAGAAATTGAGAATGCAATTGCTAGAATTCCGATAATTAAAAGATGATTTAATCGAAAATCAAAATTTCCAGCAGAAAATAATTTTAAATTTGATATCAATTACGATGACTGAATTTGGTATTGCTTATTACTCTTTTGTAAAATTTTTACATTTTCTTGACTAGATTTAAAATTTCAATTTAATTAAAGAATAGTTGTAGTTATGGTGCATATGTTCCTTTTAGAACTGTTTCCTCAAGTATATGACCTATCATTGCTTCATCAATTTGTGATTTAGATGAACCTTCAGGTAAATCTAATTTGGAATCTAATGCATACAGTTTGAAAACATAGGTATGCCTTTTATCAGGTGGTGCTGGTCCACCATAACCTATTTCACCAAAATCAGTTTTTCCTTCTGTGGAACCAGAAGGTTTTGAAGATTCAGTAATTTCTGTAACATCCGCTCCAATATTCCATATAGTCCAATGAACCCAAACTTTTCCAACTGCAGCCTGTGCATCAGGATCATCCATTATCAAAGCTAGAGATTGTGTTTCTTGTGGAATACCACTTATTGAAAGGGGAGGGCTTAGATTATCTTCTTTGTATCCATACTTTCTTGGAATTTCTGCACCCTCAGAAAAAGCAGAACTTTGAAGTGTTAATTCTCCCATCATTTGACTATTCCATTATGCAAGTTAAATTTTATTCGGTTCTAGAACTATTCTATCATTTGATAATGAGATTATCGAACCTCCAAGTTTTTTAATTTTATTTTTTAGTTCTTTATCCAGAGTAGCCNNATGTTTTTCAACATGGGATATTAATGATGCATCAGCAAAGTTTCCATAAAGGGGGATTTTTTTTAATTTTTTTATAAACTCTAAAGTTTCTTTTGCTTCAAATTCTTTGTTTGGTTCATTAGATAATTTTTCTAATTCTTTTTTAACAATTTCAGGGACCACAAATTGAAGTTGGCCAATCTCAGTATCAAGAGTTGAAATATTTTTTATTCTCTTTGTGGCTAGGTGAATTAGAAAATTTGTATCACAGATAACTTCAACCAACTACACCTGCTCCAATCAATCTCCATCTATCTTCAATTCTTCTACTTAAAGCAACATTTCCTCCATCAAATAGGCATACAGGCCTTCTAAATTCTACTTGAATGTTTTCCGATTTTACATTAGTTACTTTAGAAAGAATTGGTGCAGTGCCAATGTTAAGTCTTAAAGATTCACCTGTTTGAATAGGTACAACCTTTGTTTCACTTGTAGCTCCAACTGCTGAATCAAACAAATTTACTTTAATTTTTGCAGTTTGAGAATTTTCTGGTAAGGTGTCAGGCTTTCCTATTACTGAACCAATAAAGGAGTCACTTCTTGTCATCGAGGGATCAAGTTTTGTTCCAATTGCAACTAATCCACCAGGTTTTACAGATTCGACAACCCCTGCAGAGGTACCTAATGATACAATCTCAGTTGTGATAGGTTCATAGGATTTTTTCTTTTCATTTATTATCCCAGGTTTGATTTCAATCTCATCTCCAACATTTAGAACTCCTTGTGTGAGACTTCCACCGATAACACCACCCTTGATGTCTTTGATTTTGGAGCCAGGTTTGTTAACATCAAATGATCTTAGAACATGCATGACAGCGTTCTGTGATTCATCCCTTGGTGGAGTTTCTATTGTAGATTCAATTGCTCCAATGAGAGAATCAATATTCAAACCAGACTGAGCCGAAATTGGAATAATTGGTGATTTTGCAGCACTTGTTCCTTTAACAAATTTTGCGATATCTGAATAATTTGCAACAGCTTCTTTGTATGATACAAGATCAACTTTGTTCTGAACAATTACTATTTGCTTTATTCCCAAAGTCTGTAAAGCTAAAAGATGTTCTTTTGTTTGTGGTTTGGGAACTTTTTCATTTGCAGCAACTAATAGTAATGCACCATCCATTAAAGCTGAACCTGAAAGCATGTTTGCCATGAGGCTTTCATGTCCTGGGCTATCAACAAATGAGACTACACGTGTTAATTCGCTTTCTTTTCCACAGTTTGGGCACTTGGGAGTTGTAGAATATCCTAGTGGCTCTTCGCAGCTATCACATTTGTAAAAAGCTGCATCCGAATAACCTACACGAATTGTAATTCCACGTTTTAGTTCTTGGCTGTGAACGCTAGTCCAAGTTCCAGTTAGTGCTTGAATAAGAGTTGTTTTTCCATGATCTACATGACCAGCTGTTCCAATATTGACACATGGTTGATAACCATATTTTTTTACATACCAATCAGGAAGAGTATCTTTCCAGTGCAACGATCAGAATCAAAATGCCGTATATGTTAAGTTATTCTTTTTTCTCAGAATCTTTATTCTCTTCTGCAGCAGGTGCTTCTTCTGCAGGAGCTTCTTCTTTTGGAATTTCTCCATCAAATTTACAATTAATTT
>JABAOH010016286.1_pt6 | contig 10758 bp, 8 predicted proteins | sample 7062181 | NCBI WGS metagenome assembly JABAOH01 (sample SAMN14538630, study PRJNA623070) | marine sediment metagenome | biome: marine biome [ENVO:00000428]; feature: marine pelagic biome [ENVO:01000023]; material: deep marine sediment [ENVO:00002113]; isolation source: pool of 5 deep marine... | reverse complement strand
AAAAAGTTCAGGTTGATTCCAAGGCTGCCAAGCAACAATACACATCGTGCACCGCAGCGGCGGTGGAGCAGCCCACGCTGTCTGACCTCGTGGATAAAACACCACCGTGAATCCCTTCTGGCGCGTGATTGAGATATGGAAAGTGCACAAACTCGACGACCGTAGAACCATCCTCCGTGAAAGAGATGTGCATACCGAATGCTTTGGTAATATGTTCGTTATCGTTGAACATGTTTAAGGAAAATTCTTCAATACGATCTTGATTCATCTCATCCACCCGATCGATTCAATCTCACCCAGGGTTCCTATTAGAAAGATCATCAAAGCTGAGGTAGAATCCGGTGGGTTGGTCCACTGACAAACCCAGCGATCCGTTCTCATCATAATGACTCAAGTGCATTAAGCGAGCAAAATCCATTTGCTCGCTGTGTTATCGGAGAATACATTCTTGGCTTCAGACAACGGTCGATCGAGCTACGATCTCGCGAATGCCGTGTCCGAAAACCGGCTTGTCGGTCTGTGGCGGTTATTGCGCGGCTACCGCTGGATGTATCTCGTAGCAACGGTCACACTTGGCCTCGGAGCCCTGGCCACAACAGGAACCTACCTGTGGCTGCGCTATTTCGTCGATGAAATCCTGGGGAATTCACCTTCGATTACCACACTCGCTCTCGTAGCTCTCGGCTTTCTCGGACTGGCAGTAATCCAGGGCGGGTTCACATTCATCAGCGGGTCGCTGGCGGCAAGAACCGCGGAGAGCATCGCCCGCCGGTTAAGGAACTTCATCTTCGATCACGTCCAACGTCTCTCATTCACATACCATGACCAGACCTCAACCGGCGATCTCATCCAAAGATCGACTTCGGATGTTGAGGCCATTCGTCGTTTCTTCGCCGATCAGGCTATCGGCGCAGGGCGGATTGTTCTCCTGTTTGTCATCAACCTGTCCGCTATCATAACTCTCAACGTGCAGCTGGCACTCATCTCAATCATCGTGATCCCATTGGTCGTCCTCATGTCGTATTACTTCTTCAGGAAAGTCTCAAAGGCGTATGAGGCTTATCAAGAACAGGAGGCGACCCTTTCGACCGCGCTTCAGGAGAATTTGACGGGCGTGCGCGTAGTAAAGGCGTTCGCCCGTCAAGCATATGAGATCGACAAGTTCGAGCGAGAAAATTGGGAGAAGTTCCAAAGAGGCAAGCGTCTTTTGACCATGCACTCACTTTATTGGCCCTTATCCGACATCCTCTCTGCGTTGCAGATGCTTGCCGGATTGGCGGTAGGCGCACTGCTGACCATCGAAGGGACGATATCTATAGGGACCTACCTTGCCTATGCCGGAATGATCATCTGGCTCATCTGGCCTATGCGAAACTTAGGTCGGTTGATCGTACAGATGTCTACTGGCTTGGTCTCATACGGGAGGGTCGCGGAGGTGTTGCGTGAAACCCGAGAGCCGATGGAAGAAGGCAGGGAAGTACCACAGGAGAGGCTTCAAGGAGAAGTCGTGTTCGAAGACGTGTGCTTTGCTTACGAAGGAAGTAGTACCGTCCTAGAAGGGATTTCCTTCCGGTGTGAACCCGGCCAGGCAATCGCTCTTCTCGGCCCCACGGGATCCGGCAAGACGACGCTCGTGAATCTTCTTCCCCGCTTTTATGATTACACAGACGGCAGCCTCACTTTGGACGGCGTTGAATTGAAAGAGTACTCACGGCAATCCTTACGCCAGCAAATCGGAATCGTCGAACAGGAGCCTTTTCTCTTTTCACGCAGCATTCGTGACAACATCACGTACGGTGTCGCCAGGGAGGTCACGGATGAAGAAATCGAACAGGCGGTGGAAGCAGCAGCCATGGACGAAACGATTCGCTCCTTCCCCCTGGGATACGACACACTCGTTGGGGAAAAAGGTGTCACACTTTCCGGAGGCCAAAAACAGAGGCTTGCTATCACCCGTGCATTGCTGAAAGATCCTCGCATCCTCATCCTGGATGACTCCACTTCTTCGGTGGACATGGAGACGGAAAACCTCATCCGAGGGGCTTTGCAAGGGTTGATGGAAGGACGAACGACTTTCATCATCGCCCATCGCATCCAGAGTGTGATGGACGCTGATCTCATTCTAGTGCTCGACCACGGTCGCATCGTCCAGCGAGGGACACACGAAACCCTCATCGAGCAAGACGGAATCTATCAACGCATCCATGCCATGCAAACTCGCATTGAGGACGCGTTGGAGGAAGAAATCTATAGTGTCAGTGCTTGAGTTTGAAGAAGAAGAATTCAGTACCCAATTCAACGGCAGGACGATCCTGAGGATAATCGGTCTCGCCAAACCGCACTGGCGATGGCTTGTGGGATTCATTGTCACGATAGCTGTCGTTTCCATCTTGGATTCATACTTCACCTACCTTGGAAAGCAGATGATCGACCTGGGGATTCTCGGCCGAAATCCAACTGTCTTGAGGGAGATCGTCATCCGCTATGGCGTATTGATCTTCGTGCAAGCCGCGAATGTGTTCGGTTTCATCTACCTTGCTGGTGTGCTCGGAGAACGTATCCAGTATGATCTGCGCAAGAACTCTTTCAATCACCTGCAAGCGTTATCGCTTTCATATTTCGATCGTACCCCAGTCGGTTGGATCATGTCGCGGGTAACCTCAGATTCTGAGCGTATCGCACAATTGGTCACATGGGGGCTGTTAGATATCGTCTGGGCTATCTCCAACATCGGAACAGCAGTCTTGTTCATGTTGATCATTAATTGGAAGTTGGCGCTGATCGTCTTCTCGATCATACCCATTCTCGTCATCGTCGCAGCTCAATTTAAGAAGCGTATTCTGGTTGAGTTTCGCAAAGTGCGGAAACTCAACTCGAAAATTACTGCGTCATACAACGAGAACATCACGGGAGTGCGGGTTGTAAAGGCACTTCGACGCGAGGAGGAAAACCTTCGTGAATTCGGCGAGCTCACCGACAACATGTACCAGTCAGGATATAGGGCCGCGTGGCTCTCGGCGTTGTTCTTGCCCTCCGTGCAGTTCATCAGCTCAATTGCTATCGGTGCAATTGCATTGTATGGAGGTTGGCAAGCACAAATAGGCGCAATCACGATTGGAGGTATTCAAGCATTCGTTTCCTACATCACCTTCATGCTCTGGCCTGTGCAAGACCTGGCGCGTGTTTATGCCGAGTTACAACACGCGGTTGCCTCCGCTGAGCGCGTGTTTTCCCTGATCGATTCCATCCCAGAAATCAGTGATCGAGCTGACGCAGCAGATCCGGGCACGATCCAGGGGGACATCGAATTTCAGCACGTCGATTTCTTTTACGAAGCCGACAAGCCGGTGTTGAAAGATTTCAATCTCCATGTCCGCCGAGGCGAAACNNTGCCGCTTCTACGAGCCGAAACATGGTCAAGTTCGTATTGGCGGTCGAGATTACACCACCCTTTGTCTGGAAGCGATACAATCACGCATCGGCATGGTCCTGCAATCACCCCATTTATTTTCCGGAACGATCCGCGAAAATATCCGCTACGGCAATTTAAGAGCATCGAATCAAGCGATTGAAGAAGCTGCAAAAGTAGCGGGCGCGCATGATTTCATCGTCGATATCGAAAAGGGATACGAAGCACAAGTGGGCGAAGGGGGGATTCTGCTTTCTGTCGGCCAAAAACAGCTCCTTAGTTTAGCACGAGCCGTACTGGCAAACCCTGAGATCTTTATCATGGACGAAGCGACGAGTTCTGTTGACTCCATCACGGAAAGTTTGATTCAACGCGGGATGGAGGCCGTCGTTCGAGATCGTACTAGCTTCATCATTGCCCACCGCTTATCGACGATCAAACGCGCTCATCGCATTCTTGTCATTGAAGGTGGGAGGATCTCTGAAATGGGCTCTCATACAGAATTGCTGAAGAAGAAGGGGCACTACTATCGACTTTATACGCAGCAATTTCGACGTCAACTGGAAGAAGAATTCGATCCCTTTCGCACTCCATTCCCAGCAACGACCTAGTGTGGGTGTTTCAAGGTTTAATTCATCATAAAACTACACCGCCTGGCCGTAGCCAGGCGATGCTGCGGGGATGACGGGATTCGAACCCGCGGTCTCTGCCTTGACAGGGCAGCGTGTTAGGCCGCTACACTACACCCCCGAACGTGAAAAGTCTACCACAGCGGAAGAAACAGCGTCAAGAGAACCCCAATCTTTTCCGCAACCGGACCCACGTCAGACGAAAAATGTAGGGGCAATTCGCGAATTGCCCCTACACTCATTTGTAGACTCACCGAACTGCTACTTCGGAGGTGGGATCGGCGTATTGGTAGGTGTAGGCGTTGGTGGAGGTGGTGAGGTCGGCGTGGGCGTTGGAGGGATAAAGCAAACACCGGGTTCGGTACCATCAGGTGTGAAACCAACACCCCATCGACACGTATTGTCCACCAAATGAAGGGACATGATCGGGTAGTAATCACCGGGTGCGGGAGAGCCAGCCTCATCGAGAGTGAAATGATCGTTGTAATCCAACCATCCCGCCTCCTTGACTCCTTCGTCTGACCAGGCACCCCACATGAACGATCCATCCGATCCGATGAGATTGTGCTTGAAGGCTAGTTGCACCCGATCTGGATGCGTTGGTGAGCGTCGGATCCATGCGGCGTCTGGATCTGATCCAAGCCCTTGATCGAAGACCAACTCGTCGTAACCATTCCAGGCCGGTTGTGGGCTTTCGGAACGCAATGGAATCGTACCCCCGACGTCATTGTTGCTGTCCCGCCAAGCTCGAACCCCATCCGTCGTCCATTCCGAAGAAGGCGGAACCAGACCGCCGATGAACCAATCCCCTCGGCCATCGATGTCGAGGTCAATCTCGACCGCGTACATCACTTCCGAGGTCTCAGGAGGTGAGCCTTCCAGGAAAATGGTCACATAGACCCATGGGCTGCTGAGATCAAGCTCACCGCGGATGATGTCAATGTGTTCCTTGTAGTCCATCACCTCCGCCGTGTAGGGGCGTTCCAAGAGATTCCAATCGAAATTATCCGCGATGGCCCGGCGTTCGGACGCCAACGCACGCGTGGAGCGGTCGGTCATGAAACTAGAGAGGCCACTCGGGTTGTCTGGCCACGTGACATGTACGATGGTGGGTGTCGGGGTCGCCTCCGGCGCCGGGGTTTCCTCCATTGGAGGTGGGACGGTAGGTTCAGGCTCCTGATCACCGATAGCCTGGAGTGTCCCTGCGGATATCGTCGCAAGAGCCTGCAGGGTCTCCGTGGCTGCACGGTCGAGGTCAGAGGCTGCAGATTGACCAGGAAGCTCGCAAGCCAGTGCGGCAAAGAGGAGCAACAAAACAGGCAACAAGTAAATGTGGCGGTTATGCGATTTCATTTAAGACCTCCCTGATTCATCTCTTCGAAGGATCGCTCTCTTTCATAAACCAAAACGTGCATCGAAAGGCTTTTGTGACAGGACGATCGTGCACTCAGCCAGTATACAATAGACTGCCATAGTTACGGTATCCAGTCTCGCATTTGGTTGATACCCACCGTCTCATAACGTATAATCCCCAACCAGACGGAGAAGTTATGTCGAAGAAGCAAAAATCGCCACTTAAAATGACGAGTGCCGAAATACGCCAGTCATTTTTGGATTTCTTCGAAGAGCACGGTCACACCATTGTTCCATCCGCTTCCCTCGTACCCGGCGGGGATCAAACCCTGCTTTTCACCAACGCCGGTATGGTTCAGTTTAAGGATGTGTTTCTTGGGACCGGTACGCGCCCTTACACTCGCGCCGCCAATGCACAAAAATGCATGCGCGTCGCGGGCAAACACAATGATTTAGAAGATGTGGGGCGTGACGATACCCATCATACCTATTTCGAGATGTTGGGGAATTGGTCGTTCGGTGATTACTATAAGAAGGAGACAATCACATGGGCCTGGCAACTTCTGACAGATGTCTGGGGTTTACCCAAGGATAAGCTCTGGGCCACATGTTTTGAAGACGAGCTAGGCGAGATCCCACGCGACGACCAAGCCGCAGAAATATGGCGCCAGCAACCAGGGTTCGATCCTGAACACGTGTTGTTCTTCGGTCGAGAGGAAAATTTCTGGGAAATGGCCGAGACAGGTCCGTGCGGTCCAGACAGTGAAATTCATTTCGATCGTGGGCCGGAGTTCTGCAATATGCACGATGTCCCCGGTCATGTTTGCCAGGTAAATGGAGATTGTCAGCGTTACCTTGAGCTTTGGAACCTGGTGTTTATCCAATACAATCGCACGAGTGCAACCCATCTCGATCCCCTTCCGGCGAAGCATGTCGACACCGGCCTAGGATTCGAGCGCCTCGTTTCTGTGATGCAGGACGTCGATTCAAATTACAAAACGGACTTGTTTATTCCGCTTCTGCAAACTGTTCAAGCACTTACCGGGCATGATGACCAGACGCTTAATGAAAACCTGACAGCCTATCGTGTTATTGCCGATCATGGTCGGGCTGCAGCGTTCCTTATCGCCGACGGTGTCGTTCCAGGAAACGTGGGGCGGAATTACGTATGTCGCATGATCATTCGTCGTGCGAGCCGTTTCGGCGGCAAAATCGGCCTAAACAACCCATTCCTTGCCAACGTAGCCGAAACAGTCATCGAGCAATACGGCGATTTCTATCCAGAGTTGGTACAAAACCGGTCAGCCATATTACAGACCATCACAGATGAAGAGCGTCGTTTTCAACGAACGCTTGATATTGGCATGTCACACTTCTACACAGTCCTCGAAGAAACTCGCGCTGCCAATTTGGACGTCATCCCCGGAACATCGGCTTTCGATCTCTACGCAACCTATGGGCTCCCATTCGAGATCACACGAGATCTGGCGCAAGAACAGGGCTTTGACACCGATGCGGATGGGTTTTATGCGGCTATGGAGATCCATAAGGTTGCTTCATCCTCTGCTATGGAATCCGCCACCCGTGAAACCGACGACCTCGAGCTTTATCGGACTGTCCTAGATGACCTGAAAGCTGAGGGCAAGCTGGGCAAAGAGGGGGTTCGATACGATCCCTACACCGGCTTTGAGATCGAGGGTCCGATCCTGGCGTTATTTAAAAACGGCAAACAGGTCAAAAGTGCTGTCGTGAAGGATCGAGTTTCAGTCGTCCTCCCCGAAACCCACTTCTACATCGAAGCTGGTGGTCAGGTAGCCGATACGGGTGCGATCAGCTCAGTCGATGAGCCATCATGGAAGATCTCTATCGAAGACACTCGTGAACCGCTTGAAGGCTTGATCCTTCATGAGGGTCGCGTTGTATCCGGAACCCCCACCGTTGGACAACAGGCGCTCGCCGCAGTCGACGAGACCCGCCGCTGGGATATCATGCGCAATCACACTGCTACCCACTTACTTCACGCTGCATTGCGTCAGGTGCTAGGTGATCGCGCACGCCAGGCCGGTTCACTTGTTGCGCCAGATCGGCTGCGTTTCGACGTCACACACGGCGAACCGATGACCCAGGATGAAATCGAAGCCGTGGAGAAGCAGGTAAATGAAGCGATATTGGATAATTACGAGCTTGAAATACGAAACCAACCTCGCGAGCAGGCGATCCATAAGGGCGCGATGGCGCTCTTCGGTGAAACGTACGGGGACACCGTCCGAACTGTAACCATCGGGGACGAGGGTCGAATATCGTACGAACTTTGTGGCGGAACCCATGTCGGCGAAACTGGAGCCATCGGTCCCTTCTTGGTCGTCGGTGAGGGCAGCGTCGCTGCGGGTATTCGACGTATCGAAGCCGTCACTGGACGCGGTGCGCAGTCCATGATCCAAGAACGGATGCAAACCCTGAGTAAAATGGCTGAACGCCTTGGCGCCTCTGTAGATAAACTCGAAGCCAGGCTAGAGGCGCTATTGACTGAAAGGGATCAACTAACCAGCGAAATCATCAACCTACGCTCCTCAGAGGCGGTATCTGCTTACCAGAGTCTTCAACCCGTTGATCACAACGGTGTTCCCGTGCTCATAGGAGAGTTGCCAAACGCCGATACAGATACACTGCGTCAGCTCACGGATCGTTTCCGCTCCGAGAATCCCAGCGGCGTCGTAGTCCTGGCATCTGTTGTCGACGGACAGCCGATCCTCGTCGCTGCCGTGACGAAAGACCTCGTGGCACGCGGCTTGCATGCCAGTGAACTGGTCCAAAACGTGGCAAGAGTGATCGGAGGCGGTGGCGGCGGGAAACCGACATTAGCTCAGGCCGGCGGGAAGGATGCTAGCAAGCTTTCCGAAGCCCTTGCGCTCGTGCACGACTGGGTGAGCGCCAAGCAGGGCTGATCCACACTGCCACACGACGGCGCGTAGAAGTGAAAGTCCAAATTATCTATCTGGATCCCCACGACGACCATGTGTCTGCCCGCGACAAGCTAGGATGGGTACAAGCGCCGCGCGTCTTGGTCGTGTGGCCTCGCCATGGTCGAGTCCTCACCCGCAGACTCGATCTTGTCTTACTACAACGTCTGGCAAGTCAACATAGCGTTCAAATGGGTTTTGTGACACAAGACCCCGACGTCTTAGACAACGCAGAAGCGCTCTCAATCCCGTGTTTCGACTCTCTCGATCATGTATCTGAGCGGGGATGGCGAAGGCGTGCCCGAGGTCGCCCGAAACGTTTTAAGCTGGAGAGGCGGGATTCGATCGTACCGAAGAAAACACGCCAGCCGTCAATGCTTTCTTTGCGTATGCAACGTCTGCAAGGATTTCTCAGACCTGTCATCGCGGTCGTTGCTGGATTGTCACTCCTCGCGTTAGCTGTGACATTGATTCCAAGCGCCGTGGTGCATGTTACTCCCAAGATAGAAAGGCATGAATTCCATTTCTCCCTTCAATTGGATCCCGATCTGAAGGATCCAACCTCCGCTGGAAGCATTCCGGCATATTCAATTGGTACGCGGGTGTCAGACAGCCTTAGGTTCCCCACGAGCGGCAAAGTGACTGTGCCGTCCAAAGCAGCCACAGGACACGTGATTTTAACCAATCTCACCTCCGACCCGGTTACGGTTCCAGCAGGAACAGGCATTCGTGCAAGTACGCATGGCGATTTACGGTTTGTGACCACCGAGAGTGTAATCGTTCCTGCTGAAACCGACGCACAAGTTAGGGTGGCGATCAAAGCCGATTTTTTGGGACCCGACGGCAACCTGCCATCTGGTGCCATCGATGCTGTAGAAGGAACCCTCGGCCTTCAGCTCGCCGTTCAAAACGTTGAGTCAACAAGAGGAGGGTCAAACGAGATCCGTTCAGCAGTGGGGGCGTCCGATCAAGCGTTACTCGAATTAGAGCTCATCAAACTCATCCTCCAACAAGCTGAGGAAGAGATGTCCTCCATAGATAATGGGGAGGAAAATCTCATCCCGGGAACGATGCGGGTCGTCGAGGTTTTTGATCGCACGTACGATCGCAAAGCTGGAGACCCTGCCGACACCCTTTCTCTAATACTGGATGTAGAAATTCGTGGATACGCTTACCGAATCGCAGATCTCGAGGTCGGCGCTCGAAAGGCGCTGGCATTGGCCACTTCGGATGATGTGCACGCCGTACCAGGTTCGTTCGGATATGAAATCACAGGAACTGAAATTACAAATGAGGGGCGAATGAGCGTGAGCGGGATCGCGTGGCAGGAGGTTTACAAGCCGCTCGACGAAGCACAGATTCAAGGTCTCCTACGGGCGCAGGCCCCGCAGGTTGCCGAAAGAATGTTGAAACAGAGATACGAGCTCGAAGGAAATCCTCAGATCCAATCCTACCCTTCCTGGCTGCCACGCCTGCCCTGGTTACCGCAAAGAATCTCGATACGCTACGTATGGGAAAGCAGCGGATGACACGAATACTTGCCGTCGACCCTGGCGATGTTCGCATTGGCTTGGCAGTCAGCGACCCAACAGGAACGATCGCCAGGCCACTCGATGTACTCCAGCATGTTTCTCGTCAGAAAGATGCGGAGGCCATTCTTCAAATAGCGCACGAGCTTGAAGTTGAAGTTATTCTAGTGGGTGTAGCATTGGATAGGGAGGGAGAGATGGGACCGCAAGCGCGAAAAGCCATGCGCTTGGTTCATGCCTTGCGTGCAATCACCGATCTCCAAGTCGCTACATGGGATGAAACGGACACTACACTCACCGCACAACTACTCGAACGGCGAAGTCGTGCGAAGCTAGATTCACTGTCGGCGGCGATCATCCTGCAGGAATTTCTCGATGCGAAAAAACATTAGACGGCTCGGGTGTCTGTTTGCCAGTATTTTAAGCTTCGTTTTCCTGTGTGCCTCCGTGTGGGTCGTCGGCATCTTGATCCTCGGAATTCCTCAAGCCAACGTACGCCTCGGTCCTCCCTCTCCTGCGCTGAATCCGGTCCTGCGAACGATGCTCTCCGGCTACTTGCTACTCAACGAAACGGCACTCGATTCACCCGCCGGGGATCCACTCGCCATCATCGAAATCGAAGTTCATGAAGGCGAAACAGCAAGCGATGTCGTGGATCGACTCCTCGCAGCGGGGGTTATAGAGAACGACTTATTACTTCGCAGTTACCTTCGCTATCGGGGATTAGACGTCGGCGTCGAGGCCGGCCGTTATTCGGTCCATGGGGGAATGACAATTCGACAGCTCGCCGAGATTCTACAGACCGCAAGTCCATTTCTCAACATATTCACTGTAACTGAAGGTTGGCGCCTTGAAGAAATTGCTCAGAATTTCATAGT
>JABAOH010109025.1_pt2 | contig 10760 bp, 8 predicted proteins | sample 7062181 | NCBI WGS metagenome assembly JABAOH01 (sample SAMN14538630, study PRJNA623070) | marine sediment metagenome | biome: marine biome [ENVO:00000428]; feature: marine pelagic biome [ENVO:01000023]; material: deep marine sediment [ENVO:00002113]; isolation source: pool of 5 deep marine... | reverse complement strand
AAGGCGGGGCTGGGTGACTCTTCAATCAGCTTCTGGTGGCGGCGCTGAACGGTGCAATCGCGCTCACCCAGGTGAACCGCCCGACTGTGGCGGTCGCCCAAGACCTGGATCTCGACGTGGCGGGCGCCCTCCAAGAGCTTTTCGACGTAGAGCGCGCCGTTTCCGAAGGCGGCTTCGGCTTCCGCCTTCGCCATCCGAAACAACTGGTCGAACTCCTCGCTGGAGCGGGCGATCCGCATCCCCTTGCCGCCGCCGCCGGCCGCCGCCTTGATCATCACCGGGAAGCNNGGGCCGATGAAGACGATGTTCGAGCGCTCGCAGATCTCCGCGAAGTCGGCGTTCTCGGCCAGGAAGCCGTAGCCCGGATGGATGGCGTCGGCGCCGGTGATCTCGGCCGCGGCGATGATGCGGGGGATGTTCAGGTAGCTTTCACCGGGCTTCGAAGGACCGATGCAGATATCTTCGTCCGCGAACCGGACATGCAGCGAGTCTCGGTCGGCCTCGGAATGGACCACCACCGTCGGCAAGTCCAACTCCCGGCAGGCGCGGATGATCCGGAGGGCGATCTCACCCCGGTTCGCGATCAAGACCTTTCGAAACAAGCGGCGACCTCTTGGCGGCTTTGGGCTGGGGCTGACGGTCAGTCGGGCAGGATACGGAAGAGCACCTGGCCGTATTCCACCGGCTCGCCGTTATCCACGGCGATCTCCCTGATCGTCCCGCTGACCTCCGCCTCCAGCTCGTTCATCAGCTTCATCGCCTCGAGAATGCAGAGCGTCTGGCCGACCTTCACCCGATCTCCGACATCGACGTAAGGATCGGCGTCCGGGGCCGGCGCCCGATAGAAGGTGCCGACCATCGGTGACGTGACTTCGACCAGCTTGGCCTGTTCGACGGGGGACGCCGGCGCGGCCTCGCTCACCGGTGCGACAGCCGGGCTTGCCGCCGCCGGGGGCGGCGGCGTCCCCTGGCCCGCGTTCGTGTCCGCCCGTACGGTCAAGCTGGACGGCCCGACGGCGTTACCGCCAAGCACGAGGGACGGGCTCTTGGAGATGCGGATCTTTGTCGCCCAACGTGATATCTCCAGCGTATCGATATCACTGGACTCGACCGCCTCGATCAGACGTTTAAGGAATGCCAGGTCGATCATGAGGTGACGCGCTCCAGGTACTTGTTCTCGCGACGATCAACCTTGATCACATCGCCGATTTCGACGAAGAGCGGGACCGAGACGATCGCTCCGGTCTCCAGCTTCGCCGGCTTGGTGCCACCCTGCGCTGTATCCCCACGCAATCCCGGCTCGGTCTCGACCACCTCGAGCTCCACAAAAAACGGAAGCTCGACGGAGATCGGCTGGCCGTCCCGTGACAGCGCCTCGCACACCATGTTCTCCTTGAGATAGGCGAGCTGGTCCGCCCCGATCGTCTCGGCCGGCAGCGGGATCTGCTCGTAGGTCTCCTGGTCCATAAAATAATAGAATTGGCCATCGGTGTAGCTGTACTGCACCGGTCGCCGGACCAGCCGCACCTCTTCGACCTTCTCGCCGGCGCGAAACGTCTTGTCGGTCACCGCCCCTGTCAGCACGTTCTTCAGTTTCGAGCGTACGAATGCGCCACCCTTTCCTGGTTTCACATGCTGAAAATACGTGATCGTGAAAAGCACGCCATCGATCGCGATGACCATCCCGTTACGAAAGTCTGCCGTCGTTGCCATGTGTGCAGTCGAGGACGCCCTCGCGGCGCCCGCGTTGTCTGTTGTTGCAACCTCGGGGCGAGCCGCGCTCGTGCCTCCGGCGTCAGTCCAAAAGGGAACGCAGGGAGCCCTTTTCCAGCGCCACCAGGGCTCGTGGCTCGCCATCGCTGACCACGAAATCGTCTTCTATACGGATGCCACCCCACTCCGGAAAGTAGAGGCCCGGCTCCACTGTAACAACCATGTTGGGCCGAAGCGCCTCCTCCGCCCGCCGATAAAGGCGCGGGCCCTCGTGTACCTCTAGCCCCAGCCCATGCCCCGTGCTGTGCGCGAACTGCGGTTCGCACCCCGCCCCCTCGAAGACCCGCCGGGCGGCCGCATCCACTTCGGCTCCCGACACGCCCGGGCGAAGGCGCTCGCACGCCGCCCTTTGCGCCGCGAGCACCAGAGCATACATCTCCGACTGCCGCTGCGTCGGGGTGCCGGTCACGAAAGTCCGGGTGAGGTCGGAACAGTAACCCCGGAGGCGTGCTCCAAGGTCACAGAGCAGCAGGTCCCGGTGCTCGACTTGTCGGGAGCTCGTCTCCGCGTGGGGGAGCGCCGTGCGGGGCCCACTCGCGACGATCGTCGGGAACGCCGGACCCTCCGCTCCGAGCCGCGCCATGCGGTAGTCCAGTTCGGCGGCGATCTCGGCTTCCCGGACGCCCGGTCTGACCAGCGCCAGCGTCTCTTCGAGAGCCTGGGCGGCGATGCGGCCCGCCTCGGACATCGTCGCGATCTCGTCGTCACTCTTGATCATCCGGAACCCCTCGACGACACCTTCGACCGGCTCCCACTCAGGGCCGCCATCGGTCTCCGCGAGACGCGCCCAGTCGGCATAGCTGACGTGCTTTCCCTCGAACCCCGCTCTCCCGGTCGGCCAAAGCTCCGCAGCCCTCCGGGCGATCTCGCCCAAGATATCCTCTCGCGGCACCAACAGTTCGAAACCGACTTCCCCTGCCAGCTGCTCCTCGGCCATACGGTGGTAACGGCCGTCCGTCACAAAGATCGCGCGTTCGTGGGCGAGTAGCAGCCAACCCGCGGAACCGCTGAATCCGGTCAGGTAGCGAAGATTGGGAAGATGGGCGACGAGTATGAGGTGTACGTCGAGCTCAGCCAGCCGCGCCCGCACTCGCGCGACCCGATCGGCATAGCTGGACACGCTCACGCGCTCGCTGGAGCGAAGGTAACGACACAGCGCACTCCGAGCGCCGCACGCCGCACGCCGATCGCGCCCACCAAAACCGTGCGCTGCGACTCGATCGAAAGCTCGCGACTGCGGCTGTTCAGGAGGCCCGCGTTCAGCGCTTCAAGCTTCGCAGCCACTCCTGGAACTTTTCTAGATCGTCCGACCCGGCCGCTTCCATTCCGCCGGCAGCCTCGCTCGGCGCGGCCTCGGGAGCTTCCTCTTCGGGCTCACGCGCTTCGGCCTCCAGCAGAGACGCCAGGTATTCTTCGATCGTCATGTCCTCGGCCTGCGAGGCCGGCGCCGCCGGTTCCACCTCGGGCTCCTCCAACGCCTCCTCCGCGAACGGCTCAGCCTCAACCGGGATCTGTACTACATCTTCCATATCAGCCAACGGAACTTCATAGTCCGCCGGAACGATTGGGGGCTCGGAAACGATCTCCATTTCCGGGCGCGCCGGCACCGGTTCCGGCGTGACCTCCTCGCCGGCCGCTCCGATGACCTCCTCGATCGGCTCCTCGGTTGCCGGTTCCTCCACCTCGAACTCCTCCGGCTCGAACCCCTCCGCCTCGAACCTCTCCGCCTCGAACCTTTCGGGCTCGAAGCCTTCCGCTTCGCGCTCTTCCGCCGCCGGCACCGCGGCCGGCGCGGCTGGCGGCTCTTTCATGGCGAACACATCGAAAGACGCCGCGAAGGGATCGAGGTGCTCGAGGCCCGCGACCGGAGCTTCGTCTTCGAAGCGGAACCCGTCCCCATCGCCCCCTTGCAAATCCGTCGGCTCGGCGCTCGGAACATCGGCATCAGCCCCGACGGTGCGTCCGGCTTCCGTCAATTCCAGCAGCTCGGCCAGCTCCTCCACCTCCTCGTCGCGGTCGGGAGCCCGCCCGGCGAGCTGATCCTCGAGCTCCCGAATGCGGTCGGCCACACCCTCGTCGTCCGGCCGCGCCTCCGCCAGCTGGCGGTAGACTCGCAGCGCGTCCTCGTAGAGCCCCTGGTCCGCGTACAGTCGGGCCATAGTCTCCGTGACCACGGGCTCGCCCGGGGTCTCGTGCACAGCCGGCTCGACGCCCTCGCGTTCTTCTTCTTCTTCTTCTTCTTCTTCTTCTCGGCCCAGGTCCACGGTGAAACTGTCTTCCAGCTCCTCGAAGAAGTCCACCGCGCTGGCTTCTTCCGTTTCTGACTTGGCCGGGCCCTCATCCCGGTCGAGCAGCGCCGGCGTCCAGTCATCCATAATGCCAAAATCGATCTCCATCGATTCGGCACCGGCCGCCTCCGAGACCGGCTCGCCTACGCCTTCCGGCTCGGCGGCCGGCTCGGGTCCGATCTCCTCCTCCTCCACCTCGCCGGCGCCGCCGCCCGTTGCGGCCGCGAAGGCAGAGTCGAGCTCGGCATCGAGCTCGTGCTCGAAGGGCCAGCCGCCAGCGTCCTCGGTCTGCAGTGCCTCGACGCCGGCGTCCCCCTCCGCTTCGATCTCGATCGGAAACGACTCGGGCTCGAAGCCAAAGTCGGCGGACGGTTCGCTCCCGGGTGGCTCCGGCACATCACCATAGGCCGGCTGCGCCGCCGGCATCTCCGGCGGGACCTCGACTTCGGCCTGCAGGTTGGCGAGACCGGCCCTGGCCTCCTCGCTGCGAGGGTCGACCTGCAGCATGCGCTCGTACCAGGTGCGGGCATCGCCAAGGCGGCCGTCGCGCTCGGCCAGGTCGGCCAGCGCCCTCAGGGCAGCGAGGTTGTGCGGATCGAGGTCGAGAACTTTTGTGAACTGCTGCTGAGCTTCCTCGAAGCGCTCGCTGTCCAGGTAGACGCGGCCGAGGACGTTGTAGGCGCTGGTGTAGTTCGGGTGGTTCTTCAAACCGTGGAGGATGAGTCCTTCCGCCTTCCCGAACTCGCCGGCTCGCCGATAGGCATCGGCCAGGTGGGCGAAAACCAGGCCTTGCGAGTTCTCGGCGAAGCGTTGCTCGAGCAGCTCGATTTCTCTCTGGACATTGTTGTCCGGGGGCATGCCGCGTACTCCTGGGGCGGTTGCGGTTTTAGGGACGTATCGACCGGGCAGGGGACGGCGCAAATATATTCCGCTCAACACGTTAGTGTCAACGTCACCGCCCCGGGCGACGCCGTGGGTGGAGGGGGCGGCCGGCGCCCAAACCGGTGCCCGTCAAGGTGGCTTTTTCGGCCGCGCCGCGTAAATTTCTCCCCCACCTGAACAACTAAGAACTCGGGCTAGCGAGGCCAAGCAAGAGGGCAGAGTCATATGCTACGCTCAATGCGCCGCAACACCAAGATCATCATGCTCGTCGTGGCTGTCGCCTTCGTCGGGCTGATGGTCTTCGAGTGGGGCATGGACATATCGGGGCGAAGTGGCGCGCAGTTCACGGGCGAGGTCGGCCAGGTCAACGGGACCGAGATCACCTACCAAACGTGGACCGTAGCCTACCGAAACCTGACGGATCAGGCCCGTCAACAGAAGGGATCGGCGCTCAACGACCGTGAGCTGGATCTCATCGGGGACCAGACTTGGGAGCAGCTGGTCAACGACATTCTCATCGCCCAGGAGATTCGACGCCAGGGCATTCACGTAACCGACGACGAGATTCGGCTGGCCTTCCAGACGAGTCCACCGCCGTGGCTGCGGAACAATCCCCTGTTCCAAACCGGGGGAGAGTTCGACTTTGAGAAGTACCGCGCCTTTTTCGGAGGACCCGCCGCGGATCCTGCCCTGCTCAAACAGATCGAGGACTACTATCGCGACGTGCTGCCGCGAATTCGACTGTTCGAGCTGATCGCGAGCGGCATCTATGTGTCGGACTCCGAGCTGTGGCAGATCTATCGAGACCGCAACGAACAGGTTCAGGTCAAGTACGTCGTGATCGATCCCGAGACACGGGTCGCCGACTCCGAGATCAACCTCACGGAAGCGGACTTGCGGCGCTACTACGACCGGAACCGTGACGATTTCCGGCAGCCCGCGACCGCCGAGGTGATGCTTATCGAAATCTCGCGGGTGCCGGAGGCGGAGGACACCGCCGCGGCGCTGTCCCGCGCCGAGCAGCTGAGGCAGGAGATCCTGGGCGGTGCCGATTTCACCGCGCTGGCCTCGGAGCACAGCGCCGATCGGGCATCTTCGGCGGCGGGCGGCGATCTCGGGTGGTTCGAGCGTGGAGATATGGCACCCGAGTTCGAGCAGGCCGCCTTCGACCTCCAAGTCGGCCAGATGTCCGAGCCCGTGCTCACCGCGTTCGGATACCACTTGATCAAGGTCACGGAGAAGGAAGACGAGCGGGTTCGCGCCTCTCACATCCTGATACCGATCGAGCTCAGAGGAGACAGCGAGGATCGACTGCTGGCGACGGTCGACCGGCTGGAGAGGGTCGCGTTGCGCGAAGGGCTGGCGGCCGCGGCGGATTCGGTGGACGTGGATACCCGCCGGGTGGTGCTGACGTCGGGCAGCGACTTCGTTCCGGGCATGGGCGCGTTTGGCCCGGCACCTCAATGGGCCTTCCACGACTCGACCGCCGTGGGCGACATCAGCCCCGTCTACGAAACGTCGCGGGGGTTCCACGTCTTCGAGTTGATTCAACGGAGCCCGGCGGGAATTCTGCCCTTTGCCGAGGCCGACGCCGCGATTCGCCGGAGGTTAATGCGAGACAAGAAGCTCGAGACGGCGCGCTGGCAAGCCGACGCCTGGGTCAAGGAGCTGGAGCGAGGCCGTTCGCTCGAAGAGCTGGCCGCCGAAAACGCCTTGCAGGTGCAAATGAGCCCCAAGTTCACACGTCTCGACTTCGTCCCCGGGCTGGGCCAGGCCGATCCGGTGGTCGGTGCCGCGTTCGGTTTGTCCGTCGGAGAGGTGGCCGGTCCGATCGAATCGCAGGGGCAGCTGTACTTCCTCGAGCTGGTCGAGCGCGTCGAGGCGAGCCGTGAGGTGTACCAGGCCCAGAAGGAAACCCTCCGGGCTCAGGTGACGGCCCAGCGGCGTCAGTCGGCTGTGGAAGAGTGGCTGCGTGATCTGCGCGAGCGCGCCGACATCCAGGATTGGCGCGCGCAGTTCTTTGTCCCCCGGTCATGAGCGACGCCCGCGGCACGGGCTGAACACGACTCGGCGACGGTTCAGAGCATCATCCGCGCCAGGTAGGCGACCACCAGCACCCCGGCCACGCTGAACAGGTTCACGTTCAGGACGATCGGGCCGAGCGTGAAAGCGATGACCAGCAGGTCGACGGCCAGGGGGCCGATGCTGGCTGAGATCGTGGTCGTGAAGAACTCTCGAAACGGCCCCTCAGGTAGGAACCAAAGCGACAGCTTGGTGAGGATAGCCCCGAGCAAGAAACCGAGTACGAGAATCAGCCCGATCCGCCTCGGTGAGCGTCTCGTCGGATGAACGAGCAGCGCATCTCCCCGCATCATTTGCGGCGCTCGACGGTGTAGGTGACGGCCTCAGCCAGCGCCGCTGCGCTGGCGCTTTCGGGCAGTTCGGCGATCGCCGACATCGCCTCCTCAGCGTACTCCCGCGCCCGGGCCCGGGCGAACGCGATACCCCCGCGATGCTCGGTGGCCTCGACGACTCGTAGGATCAACTCATCGTCGGGCTTGGGATCTGCAAAAAGCGCGTTCACGGCCAGCCGCTCCGAGCGATCAAACTTCGGCAGCGCGACGATCAGGGGGAGGGTCACCTTGTGCTCTCGCAGGTCGTGGCCCGTCGGCTTGCCTGTGACTCCCTCCGTCCCGGTGTAGTCGAGAATATCGTCGACGATCTGGAACGCCATCCCGAGAGCGTAGCCATAGTTCCTCAGCGCCTTGCGGTGTGCCGTATCGCCCACCATGGCGCCCAGCTCGCACGCGGCCGACATGAGCGAGGCGGTCTTGGCGCTGATCAGCCGATAGTAGTCGTCCTCGCTGAAATCGAGGGAGTCGTGCATGGCCAGCTGGCGCATCTCGCCGATCGTCATCGCGTTCGCGGCCTTGGCGAGAACCTCGATCACATCGACGCGCTGCAGTCGCGCCATCTCCATCACCGAGCGTGAATACAGATAATCGCCCATGATAATGGCGACCTGGTGGCCCCATATCGAGTTCACGGTCGGCATCCCGCGGCGCAGAACCGAGTGGTCCACCGCGTCATCGTGCACGAGCGTGGCCAAGTGCACCGCCTCCACAACCGCGCCGAGCAGGATCGCATCGGCGCTCGGACGCCCGCCGATCTCGTTACTCAGAAGCAGAAGCGTCGGTCGGAACAGCTTTCCACGTTTCAGCAGCAGGTAGTCGTTGACCTCGTCGATCAGATCGAACTCATCGACGACCAGCTGCCGCAACGTTTCCTCCAGCTCTTCCAGACGGGAGCGCACGGGCTCCTGGATCTTGGTCAGTTCGGGCAGGGCGGTACGCAGCATCGATGCGACGGGTTCAACGGTGAATTCAGTTTCGAACGGAAGGCGCGTGGCTGTGGTCGGCTGGCTCCGTCACCGGCCGTCAGTTCCGCAAGGCTGAGACACGCTCAGCAGCATCCTTGAAGCCGACGTCACAGCCGATGACTCGCTCGTACCACTCCAGCGCCGTTGCCGTATGGCCGAGGGCCTCGTTGGCAAGGCCGAGGGCGTAGAAGATACCGACCAACTCCTCGTCCCGATAGCCGGGCACCTGCAGAGCTCGGCTCAGCACCTTGAGGGCGATTCGATAGTCCTGCTTGTCGAGGAAGCACGCCCCCAGCATTTCGATCGCCCGGAGTCGGTACTCGAGGGTGCGCGCGGCGATCTGGAACTCCGCGACCGCCTCGTCGATCAATCCCATGTCCCGAAAGGCACAACCGAGATCGTAATGGCTCGATGCATCTTCCTTCTCGATCGCCTCGGCAACCTTCGACTTGAATTGATCGAGCATCTCGCTGAAGTTGACGTCAGCCTCGCTCTGCGGATCGGACGTCGGGACGGTAAAACGCGTGCTTCTTACCGGCCGCTCCTCCTCCAGCACCAGCGACCGCAGATCCACAAAGTTGCCGCCGCTCGCGGCCCGCCGGCCCGCCTCCCCGTTCGCCGCCGTCTCCGCTCCCAGCATCTCGAGCGCCATCGAAGCGCGGTGGTTCGTGGGGTCGAGATCGAGCACACGGCTGTATACCGTGCGCGCCTTGTTGCCGGCATCGGTTCGATCGAGACAGTCGGCCAGATCGAGATACGCGTCGATCAGCTTCGACCGATCACCGGACTTCGTCGCCAGCTCCACCCGCTTTTGATACAGCCGAACATCGTTCAGGTCGAGCCGCAACAGCTCGTCCAGCACTCGATCGACCTGTCTCAACGCGCCCTGCGCCTCGTACAGCTCCGCCGATTCGCGCAGGCTCTCCGCACCCCGCTCCCGCTCGCCGATCTCGAGCAGCGCCTCTCCCAGCTCCAACAACAGTCCGGGCTCGCGTCCTTCCGCCTGCAGCCGCGCCTCCAGCTCGGCGACCCGATCGACCACCGGCGGCACGGCCTCCGCGGGGGCCTCGGCAGGCTCGTCGGGCTCCGCGACCACTGACGTCCCTGTCGGCCAGTCGTCGAAACCGCTGTCGATCGGTCCCGCCTCCGGTCCGCCGGCAAACTCCGGAGGGGCCGCCGCCGTGATCTCTTCCGCCGCGTCGAGACCCTCGGGCTCCTCCACCCCTTCATCCACGCCGGAAAGCGATGTGGGGAGGAAATCCAGGGACTCACCACCCAGATCCTCTCCGGTGTCCAGATCGACCGTCGAGTCCGCTAACGAGGTGGGAACGATCTCCAGATCGTCTTCCCCGAACTGCGCCTCATCCGCCGACTCATCCAGCGCCTGCAACTCCGGAGTCTCTTCCTCGACCACCTGCGGGCCCGGCTGGCGGGTCTTCGGCGGTGGAGTCTCATCGTACGGCAGGATTTCGGGGAGATCGAGCACGCCCTCCGCATCCAGCGTCCCAGCCGTGAAATCCTCTTCCGGCGGGTCGACTTCCGGATCACGATTCGGCGCCAACTTCATGATCCGCCCCCGCACGTCCTGCGCGTCCGCGTCGCGCCCCTCCTGCTTCAGGTCGCGCCAGGCCAGGCGCAGCTGCTCGACCGCCTGAGCACTCTTATCGTGCTCCAACAGCTGATCGGCGATCATCAGCCGAACCTCAGGGTCCGGAGACAGATTGGCAAACTCGATCAGCGCGGCGAACGCTTCATCGAGCTTGTTCGCTTTCTGCATCCGCTCCGCGTACTCGAGAAAGTGCTTGCGGGCGTCTGAGAGGAACCCTTTGGCCGCGCCGATCTTGCCCAGCTTGAGGTAGGCCGAATGCCGGTTCGGCTGATTGCGCAGGATCTTGTTGCAGAGGGCGATCGCGTTGTTGTAGAAACCGGCCGACAAATGCCCGTCGACCGCTAACTCGTAGTAGTGCACCGCCTTCCCGACGTCGCCCACCCGCCGGTACAGATCGCCCACGCGGTTGTACAGCGTGAGGTCGACTTCCCGCCGGGTCTTCCTGTCCGCCTCGATGGCAAGCTCGTACGCTTCGATCGCGCGCTTCCAGTTCTCGCGCTGCTCGAAGTCGCGGGCTCTCTGCCTGTACCGGGCTCCGTCGCTCATCCCTGTATCTCTACTCGGCCCACCACCGGGCTCCTCGCCGCGCTCGCCTCACCCGCAAGCGCACGGCCGTAGCTCCGCCGCGCTCCACCCGCCGGGCCGACCGCTTTGTTGTAGGAGCGACCCTCGGGAAGACCGGAGGGACCGCCGCTGGGGGAAGGCGTACCGTCACTAGCCTAGTCGCAGTGGCACCCTGACACAAGGTTCGGCCGGCGGCCTCAGACTACGCGCACGCCGCGCTTCCACACAGCGACGCAGTGGTTGACTCCGTAAAAGTAAGGGATCA
>JABAOH010001142.1_pt2 | contig 10760 bp, 16 predicted proteins | sample 7062181 | NCBI WGS metagenome assembly JABAOH01 (sample SAMN14538630, study PRJNA623070) | marine sediment metagenome | biome: marine biome [ENVO:00000428]; feature: marine pelagic biome [ENVO:01000023]; material: deep marine sediment [ENVO:00002113]; isolation source: pool of 5 deep marine... | reverse complement strand
GCCGCACCTGAGGTGGAGGCGGCCCCGCCTGCCGCAAGGACGGGGGCCTGGGTTTGGTTTGGCATTGGAGCCGTCCTGGTGATCGGCCTCGGAGTAGCAGTGACCATCGCTATCAGGCGATACCTGTGATGCGAATTGGGTGGCCTTGCACAGCTGCTGGAGATGCCGTGGGTACAATGTCTTCGTCCGCGACGTCTATATGGTGGAAAATGCGTCCCCTAGGGACGCCAAGATAACAAGGAGAATAGGGAGGATAAGTGAAAATGTCTAAGACAGTAGCCGTTATCGGAGCAGTAAGTCTGGCGCTGCTGGTAGTCGTCCTGGTGGTGCAGTTGGTCCTCGTCGTGCCCAGCCTAGGCGCGTTAGGCCCTGGTGCGGAGCAGACAGGGGTCATGGTCATGGGGGAGGGAAAGGCCTCGGCCCAACCTGATGTGGCTATGGTCAATATAGGTGTGGAGACCAGGTCTGCCACTGCAAAGGGCGCGGCTGACGCGAACAAGGGGCAAATGGCTGATGTTATGGAGGCCCTCCAAGGCATAGGCATAGCGGAGGAGGACATCCAGACAGCTGACTACACTATCTATCCAGAGATGCAGTCGTCGGAGGATGAGCCGCCTCGAGTGATTGGCTACGTGGCTTCCAATTCCTTGCTGGTGAAGATACGACAGATAGATCAGGTGGGAGATGTCCTGGATGCGGTGACCGAGGCCGGGGCCAACAATATATACGGCATCCAGTTCACCATTGACGACCCCAGTAGTCTGCGAGAGCAGGCGCGAGCTGAGGCTATGGCTGATGCTCAAAGCAAGGCTCAAGCCCTGGCCGATCTGGCCGGCGTTGGCCTGGGCAAGCCACGCCTCATCAGCGAGTCCTTCGTCGAGGTGCCTATCCCGTACCCCGCCGTGGAGCGAGCACCTATGGGCGGGGGCGTTGAAGTGCCCGTATCTCCCGGCCAGTTGGAAGTAAGTGTGAGCGTGCAGGTTACTTTCGACGTTCGCTAAGCCCGACTTAGCCAGGACGTTTGATCTGTAAACGTTCCTGCAGGGCGTTAAGAGACCGCTTCAGTTAACATGGGAGCGGTTTCTTCTTTTGCATCAGGTCATTTCTTGTGATATACGTGGACAGAGTGTTTATAGAGATCTCAGGCAATAGAGGCACGGGCATGAAGCGCATGATCCCCACATGGTGAGGAGGTAATTCCTTTGCCTGCGCTGACGGTGTCGATGAGAAGTAGAATGGCCATGCTTCTTTCAAATCAACTGATGAGGATGCCCGAAGGATGGTCAGGGTCTCAGTGGGCCTGGCGCCTGGCCGTGGACGCGGTAGCCTTCATGCCCATCTACCTCTCCTTCGGCCGGCTAGTGACGCCCTTCACCTACGACTACTACCTTGAGCAGATGGCCGGGCTCACCGCGCCAGGCTTGGGGCAGATCCTGCCGGTGCTTTTCGCACGGAGCGTGCTCTCCCTTGCCGCATCCCTGCCGGTGCTGGTCACTTAGGGCTGATCCCAGCTCGGCCTGGTGCTGTCCCTGGGGTTCGCCATGTTCATGCTGGTCGGCGGTATGGGCCTGGTGGGGGGCTACTGGTTGCCGCTCAAGGTGCGGCTCTTCCACAGGGTGGAGATCCTGGCCGATTCCCTGGTCCACGCCTGGGTACTCGTGCTGCTCCTGACGAAGAAACAAGAGTAGGCCGCATTCCCATCTGGGGAAGTGCTGGAGACGGAGTTAGACCATGCCTCGTACCGTGCTGGAGACACGAAACCTGGTCAAGCGCGACGGCGGTTTCACAGCCGTGGACGACCTCTCCTTCGACGTCTACGAGGGTGACATCTTCACGCTGCTAGCCCCCAACGGCTCTGGCAAAGACGCTCCTGGCCCCCACTACGCCTTCCGTACTGGCCAGCATAAGCATTGATGAGGCGCTGGAAGTAACGAAGATTTGCAGCATCTCTGGGCTATCACCCCCTGAGACGCCCCTGATCCGCAATTGCCCTCTCCACGCCCCGCACCATGCCATCAGCCATGGCGGGCTACCTGCCTGGAACGATGCCCAACTTGGAACGGGCCGCAGAGTTGTTACAGGACTTTGGTGCTATCTGGAGTGCAGCGACGCCCGGGAGAGGAAGGAGATAGCACATACTCTCTTGGAGGCTGTTTGCCCAGACAGTGGGCAGAAGGGACCGATTGCACCGATTCCGCCTAGGGCGGAGTTTGCCTCCCTTTTCGAGCTGGCCACGGAGATAGGTCGGGAGACATCATCTCCCGAGGGGGTATGACGCCACATGGCGAGTTGACGCCTGGTATCTCCCGGATCAGTTGCCTGCCAAGCGACCGCATGTGGCGAAGGGGTTCCCGACTGTTGCACGTCTAGGAAAAAGGGAGTCCATGTGCTTGCCAAACCAGACCTTCGTAGCTATGATGTCGTGTGGTCATCGCGGTTGGGGCGAGCGCGAGTAGTTTTCTTCGTTGGCCTTCAGAAACTGCGAACTAAACTNNAAAACGAAGGCCTGCGATGGGCGCACACGTACTAGATATGGGCATTCGCCCGAGACAGCTACTACATATTGCGGCATGCGGATTCTGATAGTGCTGATGACTTAAAATCCGTTGGAGTGAATTCTCCGTGTGGGTTCGAATCCCACCCGCCCTACAAACCACTTCATGGAATAATCCCCAGATTCGTTGTACATCGGTGTCTACTGGGCTGTCCTGTTTCGGGAGGGCCTTCCTGTTGCCAGGAAAAGGTCTATGAACTCTGCAGCGGCCAGTGACAGAACACTGCTACGGACTCTGGCGCAGAGTGCTACGGATCGCAGAGACCTGCACATTCTGGCGAGCGGCTGACCGCCTGGCAGCGATGGCGGGGGCGGGGAATGGTGGTCGGTGAGTCGGATGTGAGGTTGGAGAAACCTCGCGGTTGTGCCGTTTTCGAGTCGGAGTGGAGCAGGGTGAAGAGGCTGACTGGTAGCGACGACGCCAGGGCAGATGAGGGCGTAGCCTGGGTGCAGGAACTGTACGACGGGCTGGAGGTTCCGCCGCTGGCGTCCTACGGGCTAACCTCAGACGACCTTCCAACTTTGATTGAAAAGGCTTCCGTCGGCGGGAGCATGCGCGGCAATCCCGTCGAACTCACACGCGAGAAGATGGAGGGAATCCTCACTCGAGCGCTTTAGACCTCTTTGCGTGCGAGATCCGGCGGTGCTCTGCGCTCATGCCGGTCCAGATCTCAGACCGCTCTGTCCCGGCGGGCCCACAAGACCAGCGTGCCTATGCCCAGTCCAAGTAGCACCAGTGGCCACACGAGCACATGCCTGTCCTCGAGTGCGGCGCTGAGGCTCGTCAGTCCAATAGCCGTCGGCTGGCTGACTGTCACGGTGATGCTCTTGGAGTTGTTGGTGGTATCATAGTCAGCGAAGTCATGGCTAGCCGTGAGCATGTGGTCGCCTAGGGTCGCGCCGCCGGTGTCCCAAGTGAAGGTGGGAGTTGTGGAAGCACACGCGGCTAAACCGCCACTGATGGTCTGGCTGCCGACGGTAGTGCTGTCAGTGTAATCAGTGACGGTGACGGTGAGGTCGACAGTAACGCTCACGTTGCGCACATTATCGACCATCACGCTGACGTCTACGACCTCACCCTTACCCACCGAGCTCGGAGCGTCCATAGCTGTGATGGCGATGTCCTCAAAGGGTCTTCCGCCATGGGCGGCGAGGATGGCGTTGTAGACGTTGATCCGGCCCCACCCGTAGGATCGATCCCAGCCAGACGAGCCCAGATCGTCCACGGTGCTCTCGATGATGTTCCGGATCTCGTCATTGGTATTACCATCCTCGTCGGCGTCAGTGACACCCAAGGCGAAGAGCAATCCAGCCAGGCCGGAGACCTGCGGCGCAGCCATCGAGGTGCCCTGCAGGTGGTCGTAGTACTTATCGTACGCGTAAGCTGTGGTCAGATAGACGTCGTAGGTGGGCATTGTGCTCCATATCCCGCCCGGGTCATCGTAGTGATCCATATCGCCACCGGGGGCAACCACATCCAGGTCGTTGCCTCTGTTGGAGTCACTCCAAAGCTGGTCGTGCCAGTCGGTACTGCCCACCGCGATGCAGTTGGCGAAGGCCGCAGGGTAGGAGACCTTTCCGGCACCGTCGTTGCCGGAGGAGCAAACAATGACCAGTCCCTGGTTCCAGGCGTAGTTGATGGCCTGTTCTTCCGACGAAGAGGGCACCTTGCCGCCAAGGCTGAGGTTGACAACCTTCGCTCCGTTATCTGCGGCGTAGTAGATAGCGTTCACGATAGCACTGGTGGGGCAGCCATACTGGTCGCAGACGCGCAGCGGCATGACCTCAATATTGGAGCTGTGACCGACTCCAGCGGTGTCGCCCTCGCCTGCCGGTTCGGTGGCCTCGTCGCCGTTGTTGGTCTCGGCCAGGGCGATACCGGCCACGTGGGTGCCATGTCCGTGTGTGTCCGAGGGATCTGCATCACCGTCGAGGAAGTCCCAACGGTTGGCAGTGATCTTGGCATCTAGGTCCGGGTGGTTGAGATCGATCCCCGTATCAACCACGGCCACCGTTGCTGAGCGGTCGAAGCAACTGCCCAGAAGAGTGTAGGCCTCCTGCCAGTGCATGTCCGCGTCCGCAGTGGCGCAGTTGGTGCCGTCGCATAGGCTGCCGTCGTTGTTGAGGTCCCACTTCAGGTCATAGCCATCGTCGTTCGGATAATACTCGTGAAGCTGGCGGAGCCAGTTGGGTTCAGCGAAGACCACCCCCGGCACGGCCATAAGGATTTCCGCGGCCATAGTAGCGGAAAGGTCCTCCATCAGCAAAACATGTATGGTACCGTCCCCGATGCTGCGGTCCACTCTGGCGCCAACAGCTTGGGCCACCTCAGGCAGCGAGACCCCAGATTCCACCTTGATCAGGACCTGTCCCTCGACAAAGGGCGGGATTTCCTGAGGTGGCAACGTTTGGCCCGCTGAGGCGAAACCAGCGGCTAACACCAGTACGAGACTGAGGATGGTCGAGCCAAGCAGTTTGGGCTTCCTATCCCACTTGATCATGATACCCTTCCCCTTGAGACCTCCGGTTCGGTCCGCACTATGCGCCCAGGTCTCCCCATTCAGCGATCCACTGGCCTTTGGCCATCTAGCCAACCGCTTGCGAGGCTTGGTTGGACCTGGCCATCAATCCGCTTGTGCACAGGTCCACAATGTGCTCAGTCACCTTCTCAGAATCAAACTCGACTCCCAAATAGACGCGAGAACGCAGCAAAGAATCGATGGTGCCCGTGAGGAAGGCCGCCACGCGCTCAACATCTACCTCCCTGAACTCGCCAGCCGAAATGCCAGAGGTGATGATCTCCTTGCCCAGTTCGTACGCTCCATCGAGCCCTAACGCGAACCGGCGCAGGCTGGTCTCATTCAAGCGAGTGGAATTGTCTAGGAAAAGGCCTGGGTTGAGAAGCTTATCCGGGAAGTTGGAGAGATAGGCCCCGGTGTAGGCCCGCAGCTTCTCCAGGGGATGGTCGCAAGCCTCGACAGCCTCAATCAGCGAGGCGCGGAATCGGTCCATACCGAATGATTCCGTGACGACCGTCTAGAACATGCCGTCTTTGTCTCGGAGATGGTAGTAGAGTGCAGGATGAGTAACTCCCGCCTCCTGGCAGATGTCCCGCACCGAGGTGTTGGCGAACCCCTTCTGCGTGAAGAGATCCGTCGCTGCCCTCAAGACAGCATCCCGCGAGTTCCGATTTCGTGCCAAAATGCCCCTTCAAGACCGAGAGAGACTTATGTAACGATGGTGACATTAAATATATTCCCGGTTTGTCTCATTGTCAAGGTCTCCCAGTCGCCGCAAATCGCTGACTTGGGCATTTGGGGTTGGAGACTGGGTCACTACGACGCATTTCCTGCGCGCGCTTGACAGTGTATGGTATGCCATACCCATCATGTTCGAAACGGAAACCGGTTTCGAGGCAAAGTGGGGCGAGGGATCCTGGCGAGAGGAAGAGATCAGTCCAATACCTGGGCATGTGGGAGTGTATCAGCTGGTGGATGGGCTGGGAAGGGTGCTGTATGTTGGGTTCGCGAAGGACGTGCGCTCGGTGTTGTTGAAACGTCTGCGAAAAGGAGATATGACGGGAGTAGAAAGATCCCGTTGGGCAGAGTATCGGAGCGTTGAGGAAGCCCAGAGGCAACGTACCCTGACCGCTAGCCGGGCAGTTCGGTTTCTTGCGCACGTTGAGCTCTGTAGAGCCCCGAGGCCACGGCGGGCATGAGGTGGCGATGACTGCTGGGCTGCTCACGCTGCGCAAGCTGCGAAGACCCGGCGTCTGCCTGCGCCAAGGGCCGCATGGCTGCCGGCCCCACGACGAGCCCTATTGCTGACCCCTGAGGGGGGTGAACGGCTCTACTGTTCAGACGTGACGAGGGCTGTACTACTTTCGGATGATGCAAATTCAGATGGGCTGAAGTGGCTGTAAGTGTTCAGAGCGAGGGGTCGAGTCCTTGCATTGGCTTCCAACCTGACGCCCATTGGTCAAAAGCGGCGACTTGACAATAGCAGTTATGTGTTCCAGTTACACTGATGAGCGCTCTTGACCTCCGCGCAGGTTTGTGCTATACTGTTTAGAGCCCAGGGACAATAGGTGGGAAAAGAAGTGAGGAGGGGAGATGGGAGCACGTTCACGCCTCTTGATCGTTTTGTGCAGTTCGTTCTTGATCGCAGTCTTCCTCACACTTTTCCTGCGGACTGGCGCGTTGGCGACACCCGACTATGCCCAACAGACAGGCCAGCCCTGCAGTACTTGTCATGCGCGCCCCGAAGGTGGCGGAGAGCTAACTCCTGTGGGCGTGGCCTTTGCCCGCGACGGGTACCAGTGGCCTGTTCCTGAGGAGCCGGAGGCATATACCCCTTCGATTCTGGCCAGAGTTCTGAGGCTTATTGCGGGCTCCATCCATCTGGTGGTGACTGTGATTTGGTTCGGCACCATCTTCTATGTCCACATTGTTCTGGGGCCTGACCAACTGATGACCGGTATGCCCAGAACGGAAGGCATCATTGGGCGGATCAGCATGTTCGTCATGGCGCTGACGGGCATCGCGCTAACCATCTTCCGCTATCTTGAAACCGGCTTCGTGTACACCGGTTTCTTTGGTACGGTGTTCATCATCAAGCTGATTCTATTTGCCATCATGGTGATTCTGGCTTTCATCGCCCTTGTGCCTGTAGAACGGCGCTTGCGACACGGCAAGGGCCTGGTCGCCGCGCCTCCCGCCTCACCTGAGGAGATAACGTTGGAGACCCTTGCCTTCTATGATGGTGAGGAGGGCACTAGGGCCATCGTAGCGGTGGGAAGCAAGCTCTATGATGTGACAAACAGCCGACTGTGGCGAGACGGCGTCCACATGAAGAGACATCAGGCTGGCCATGACCTCACGGAGGCGCTCAAGGATGCACCCCATGGCGAAGAGCTGTTGGACAGAGTGCCGATGGTCGGCGAATTGAGAACTGTGCCAGCGAAAGCCGGGCCACGCATGTCGTCAGCACAGCGTGCTGTTGTAGCCATCGGCTATGTCAATTTGGCCCTCATGTTCGGTATCCTACTGTGCGTGGCCTGGTTGAAGTTTGGCTTTTCCTAGCGCGCTTCTGTCAACCCTAGTGCGTTAGACACAGCCCACCTTCTCGCAGGCCTCAACCTGATTCTCCGAAAGTATCGAAGACGCCTCGTCGAGGTCCCTCGTCCGTATCTGAATCAGCTCCGAAATCCACCCATGCCTCTTTGGCTGGGCTTCACCGTTCACTGGTCTTCACCTTGTTTCTGGGCACCTGAAGCCCTTTCACAAACGATCCTTGTTGCCTAATCTGTCCAGCCTTAGTCAGTGAAAGGCGAGCCAGAATCAGAGTCAAGGCGCAAGTTTGTGCGGCAAGCCCGAACAAGTGCAGATCGGGATACACCCTCGCCACAGACTGCCTCCATCAACTCAGACAGCCGCTCAATGCGGCATCGCCCCTGCTACACGCCTCCCGAAGGCCCGTACCTGTACAAATGCCCCAGCGAGACACTAGACATTCGTACAGGCCACAAACTGAACGAATGCCTGATGTGGTGCGAGAGGGTTTCCGATATGATAGATGCAGAGAGCGGACGAGGATCTTGTGATAGATATCCCTTGCTCGCTGGAGCCACCTGAGTCTCGCCAAAGGCACGTGTCATGGCCAGCCACCTCCAGTATCACACCAACTGCCCCATGCACAACGAGGACAGCAGGGTCAGGCTACGGTCTTGAGCACGGAGATGCTTGAAAACCTCACGCTCACGTAGGCCAAGTGGCGCATACAAAGCACAGCCATTTTGCCGGCATCAAGATTGGCCAGGTGGCCGATGTGTTTGTCTGATCATTCTGGTATCTTCTATTGGTAGGAACCCCCTCCCCAGTGGGGGGGGCCACATGACATGAAGAAGCAAGTATTGAATCGCCTGAGGAGCATCGAGGGCCACGTGAGAGGCATAGAGCGCATGGTGGAGAATGACCACTATTGCGTTGACATTGTCAAGCAGAGCTTAGCTGTGCAGCGCGCTCTGGACAAGGTAAACGGGTTGATCCTCGAGAGCCATCTGCAAACTTGCGTCACCACGGCCATCCGTGGTGATGAGTCTCAAGAGCGGGAACGCGTCGTCCGAGAGCTCCTAGAGGTATTTGAGACCGCGAGCAAGCTGTAGATATCGGGCGTGGTGGGCGCGGCCGCCGAACTCTGGCTCTCCCTATGGGCTTCTCGCACAGGTTGTTTGGCAGTGTTCTGGCAGACGTGACTGGACATCTAGATAGGAAGTGAAATGCAAATGAAGGTCGTGGGGCCAACTGGGGAGGACGTGATGCTACCACGGTACGTTTCCAAGATCCCTGGGGATGGAGGAGCTAGGCCCGGGTTGCCAATTGACGCAGAAGAAACGAGGAGTAACAACTATGAAAAGCCCATACATTCTATCAATCTCTGATCCAAGAGCGAGCATCACAACGGTGGGTGGCAAGGGTGCGTCACTTGCGCGCATGGCCCGCGCCGGTCTCGCTATCCCCGGCGGCTTCTACCTGAGTACAGAGGCCTACCAGGGGTTTGTCGCTGCAAACGGCTTGCAGCCACATATCCTGGCGGCGCTGGAGCAGGTGGATGCTGAGGAGCCTGGCACTCTGGAGGAAGCCTCACAGCAGATCAGGCAGCTATTCTCGCGGGGACAGATTCCTCCTGACATAGCCGATGCCATCGTTCAGGCATATGTGGCGTTGCCCGGCGAGGATCCCGCGGTAGCGGTGCGTTCCTCGGCCACGGCGGAAGACCTGCCCGACGCATCCTTTGCGGGTCAGCAGGAGACCTATCTCAACATCATTGGCCCGGACGCTGTGCTGGAAGCAACCAAGAAATGCTGGGCCAGCCTGTGGACAGCTCGTGCTATCGGCTACCGCATGCGGCAAGGCATCCCGTCGGAGGGCATGGCATTGGCGGTCGTCGTGCAATTGCTTGTTCCCGCCGAGGCTGCTGGCATTCTGTTTACGGCCAATCCCATGAATGGGCGGCGCGACCAGGCTGTGATAAGCGCGGGGTGGGGACTCGGTGACGCAGTGGTTGGTGGACTCGTAACGCCCGACTCGCTCACGCTGGATAAGGCCACCGGCCGCGTGCTGGAGCGACAGACTGCTGACAAACAGGTGATGACTGTGCGCACTGATGGGGGCACTGAAGAGAGGTCCGTGCCCGAGAGTCTTCGGCGTGCACCTGTGCTGAGTGACGAGGCGGCTGGCCAGTTGACCCATCTGGCAGTGAAGATCGAAGACCTCTATGGGATACCTATGGACATCGAGTGGGCCCTGGCCGAGGGGCAGTTTTCCATTGTCCAGGCCCGACCAATCACGGCCCTGCCCGTACCCGAACCGCCTGCTCCGACCGAGTGGAAGCTGCCGAAGCACAGCTACATCGCTATGCGCAACAACATAATAGAATTGATGGCCGAGCCGCTGACGCCACTATTCGGCACGTTGGGCCGAAGTGCTGTCAACGCCAGCATGGGTCGGCAAATGGCCAGCTTTTTCGGCAGGCCAGGTGTCGCACCTGAGGAGCTCGTTGTGACCGTCAATGAATACGCCTACTACAATGGCTCGCTCTCGCCTGGGCAGATGGCGTGGATATTCTTGGACTCTGTTGGGATTATGAAGCGCATGTTCACCGGTGCGGTGGAGCGGTGGGTGGATGTAGGGCGCCCGCGTTACGTTGCCACTGTGGAGCGCTGGCAGGCCAAGCGCTGGCGCGAGTTCTCGGCCACCGAGCTTCTGAGTGCTGTGCGCGAGCTTTCGGAAGCGGCTATTGATGCCTACATGGCGCTTGTGTCCGGCGTCATTCCAGCCGCCTGGATCACTGAAGCTCTGTTCACCATAGCTTACGACAAGCTGATCAAGCGGCGCGATGATCCGACGGCGCCCACCTATCTACTGGGATTTGACAGTGCTCCCATCCGCGCTGAGAAGTCGTTGTACGACCTGGCCGAGTGGGTCCGCGCGCGCGGGGGGCTGGCCATCTACCTGAACAATACGCCGGCGCCGCAACTCGCCACCCAACTTGAGAATGGCCAGACGCCGCCAGGCGTGGATGCCGACGATTGGCTCGAGTGGCAGAGACGCTTCCGAGGACACCTGCAACGCTACGGCCACACCATCTACAATCTCGACTTCGCTAACCCGGTGCCCGCCGATGATCCTGCGCCGCTGCTGGACAC
>JABAOH010148043.1_pt1 | contig 10763 bp, 13 predicted proteins | sample 7062181 | NCBI WGS metagenome assembly JABAOH01 (sample SAMN14538630, study PRJNA623070) | marine sediment metagenome | biome: marine biome [ENVO:00000428]; feature: marine pelagic biome [ENVO:01000023]; material: deep marine sediment [ENVO:00002113]; isolation source: pool of 5 deep marine... | reverse complement strand
AAATAAAGTTATTCTTACATGTGGATATATTGAAAGATTCAATCCTGCTGTAGATATTGTAAAAAAACTTGTCAAAGAAAAGAAATTCGGTGATCTTGTTATGCTTGAATTTCATCGTGAAAATAGAATGCCTCTTCATATCAAAGATGTAGGAATAATTTATGATACTTCGGTTCATGATATTGATACGGCAAACTGGTTGTTTGATGATATGCCTCATGTAGTATTTGCAAGAGCTGGCAAATTAAAACACGAACATGAGGATTTTGCTAGTATTATGTTGGGATACAAAGATGATAGAGTAGCAATTATTTCATCAAATTGGATAACTCCAAAAAAAGTTAGAAAATTTAATGCGGTATGTTCGGATGCAATAATTTCATCAGATTTCATCACTCAGGAAATTACTGTTGAGAAAAGTGATAATTCTGAATCTATTAAAAATGAAAAACAAGAACCTTTGTTATTAGAAATTCAGAGCTTTCTAGGTGCAATTGAAGGTAAAAATGACCAAGTAGTAAAATCACTAGAAGCAGTAAATGTAACAAAGATTGCCGAAGCTGCACTTTTATCTAGCCAAAAAGGAATTCCAATCTATCTAGATTTAAAATGAATAAAACAATGATAGACATTTTGGCATGTCCAATTGATAAGAATCACCCTTTAGAATTATTTGAAATTAAAGAAAAAGGAAGTTCGGTTTTAGAGGGTGCACTATTTTGTTCAAAATGTTCAAGATTTTATCCAATAATTGAAGAAATTCCCATAATGCTTCCTGATGAATTAAGAGATAAAAAACAAGAGATGGAATTTCTAAAAACAAACAAGAACAAATTGCCTGAAAAAATTATTACAAAGGCAAACCCATGGCACTTGTGAGATATGGTTACAAACTTTATTTCTGATAAAGCAAGAATTGGAGAAAATGTTCAGATTTGGCATTTTTCATATGTAGGAGATAATGTTGAAATTGGAGACAACGTAAAGATTGGTTCACTTGTTCATATTGATTATGACGTGAAGATTGGTGAGAATACAAAGATTGAGGGTTCTGCCTATATTCCACCATTATCGCGAATTGGAAAAAATGCATTCATTGGTCCTGCAGCAGTTTTAACAAATGATCCCTATCCAATGTGTGATAAAATGATTGGAGTTACAATAAAAGATAATGCGATTGTTGGTGCTCGTGCAGTAATAAAAGCTGGTGTAACTGTAGGAAAGAACAGTGTTGTTGCAATGGGAGCAGTTGTAACTAGAGATGTTCCAGAAAATTCTGTAGTAATTGGTTCACCAGCTACTATAAGATACACTAGAGAAGAATACGACAAAAAACAAAGAGAATGGAAAGAAAGTTAAGACTTTATCTCTTTTCTGAAAATCCAGTTTTTCAATTTAGATAAAATCAAAATCCAAATGGCTACAAGAATAATTGCAACTACAGCTTTTATGATTGAGGATATGAACCAGTTTAGTTCTCCATATCCTGAAATTGAAATAGGACCCAAAATAGTTACGACAATTGCTCCTCCAACAAGTATCAGAATCCACATTCCAAACAAAAATCCATACAGACCAGGTTTCATATTGAAACCCCCATCATAAATGCAGTAATTATAGCCAAAATTCCAGAAAATATTGCTAGCTTGAAAATTGTGAATCCGACTTGCTTTTCAGATAATGGGCCTCCCGCAAGAATTAATCTTACCAAAGTAACAGGAGCAGTTTTATCATCAGTTGCTTTTAGTTTAAAATCATCAGTATGTTCTACTGGTTTTCCTTTGATTTGTCTATGCTCTACTATTCTTTTTACGCTTGATAAGAACAAAAATGAGTTGATTACTGCAGGTAAAAGTGCAACTGCAGCAATAATTTCTACACCTCCAACAATTGCTATTGCGCCATACATTGCACCAAGTGTCAGAGCTCCCGAATCCCCAGGAAAAATTTTACTTGGAACTTTGTGAAATTTGTAAAATGCTAATGAAACAAATCCTAATGGTAAACTAACTATTGCAATTTCATAATTTTGAATAATAAACAAGCATATGGATAATGAAAAACTTGCTATTACCATAAATCCACTTGCTACTCCATTTAGGACATCAATTGAGTTAATTGTATTTCCAGTAATTGGAATCATAAAAATTATCAATGCAAGATATAGAACAGGAATTTGTACTGTTCCAAACAATGGAAAAGCAAGATCTGAATCAAATGCACCAAATAAAATTATTGGAATTGCAGCAAAGGCAAGTGCAACTGGTTTGAACCATCCACCCATAACTTTTCTGTCATCAACATATCCTATTACAAAAGCAGCAGTGGTTGTAATTACCACTGCAAGAATTTCATTAAGTTGGAAAAATGCATAAAGGACAATTTCTGATGCGATAATTCCTAAAATTATTGATGGTCCCCCAGGTCTTACAACCATTACATCTTCCTTTTTGTTCATATCTTTGACTGATAGATTTCTTTTTTCTAAAAATTTGATTAGTGGTGGTGTCGTGGCAAACACTACAAAAAATGCAATAATACTAGAAACTATTGCTGGAACAATGAATTCAATCAATTATCTAACCTTTCGTAACTCAGACTTTATGTTATCTGCAAGGGTTGAACCAATTTTATCTATTTCTGCTAATTTATTCACTGGAATCTTTGCCAAATCTTCAAGATTCTTAATTTTGTGTTTGTATAGAATTCTGGCTCTAACTCGTCCAATACCCTTAACTTTTACAAGTTCAAGTAATTCTTCTCGTATTCCATATGCTATTCTTTTTCTCAGATTTGCAAGTTCATCAAGCAAATCTACCCTTTCAACGTGCTTGGAAATCTCTCTTAGGCAATATGAAAGCCAATCGGCAGTCTCAACCATTCTATGCATGTCTCCAGATTCAATTCCAAGGTTGTCAGATAGAGACAACTCTGATGATTCAGTGATCCATGCATGTAGGGCCAAAAGGCTTCTTGAGCAATCATACTCTGAAATAGGCTCAAGCAATTCTGAAGAGTTGTTTTCAATTAAAAGACTGGCAGCTTCATAATCTTTGTTCCGGAGTGCAAATTTTGGAAAAAATTCTTCACAGTTTGAAATTAAGTGCAAGAATCCAAAAGTATGTTTTCTGTCTTGAGAAACATTTTCGATTGCATCTCTAAAGTATGTTGCAGTTAGTGGGTCTATATACAACATTGATGTCTTTTTTCCAAATTCGGTGGCTGCATATCTCTCACCTTTTTTGATGATCAGATATTCGCTAGAAAGAAAGCGTAGAGAAATATCAATTGCAAATTTTATTGTAGGCTTTCTTGATTGTAATCCACCAAGTGTTTGTAAAAAGAATTCTAATATCTCATCTTTTTTAATTCCTGGATTAGTGACAACTACGCTTAGAACATGAGTTCGTAAAGATTTGTCATCGGTAATCTTGGAGATTATTGGTTCTGGTTCTCCATTAATGTAGTAATCAATCAAGTCTTTAGTATTTCCGTTTCCAACAATAATTGATTCTCCATAATCATCATATTGGGGTCTTCCAGCTCTTCCACAAAGTTGTTTGTACTTACTCTAAGATACTAATTGGCCTATTTGCTCCAACTTTAGCATTATATCTATTTACATTTGAAATTACAACTCTTCTTGCCGGAAGATTAACTCCAGCAGCTAAAGTTGGTGTTGATGATAGCAGTTTGATTGTTCCTTTACGAAATTCTGTTTCTATTGTGTCTCTACAATTTTGATTTAGTCCCGCATGATGAAAGGCTACTCCTTTTTTAACAAGAAATGCTAGTGTCTTAATTAATTCAGTATGTTCATTTTCTGAAAGAATTTTTTTTGATGTTTTTTCTAATTGGCTCAAATCTTTTTTTTCTAGAATTTGTGAAATTGCGTCAGCTGCCTTTGTAGCAAGAGATTTTGAGCGGGTTCTAGTTTCTGCAAATACTAGGGATTGCCCTCCATCTTTGACTGATTGCACGCCTAAATCAATGGGAGTTCCACGTATGCTACGCTCAACTTCAAAGGTTTTGCCATCACTCATTGTCACTTCCCCAGCATCACATACTCCTTCAGATAATGGAACTGGTCTCCAGTCATTTTTTACTAGCTTGCAATCAAGCCAGTCTGCAAGCTCATCAGAATTTGTAATAGTTGCACTTAGACCAACAATTTGAGGTTTTGTTTCTAATAATTTTAGTTGTGTTAGGATCATCTCAAGTGTTGGACCTCTACTTTCATCCCCAATCAAATGAACTTCATCTGCAATAACTAATCCAATTTCTTCAATCCATTCAGCACCATGTCGAATAATTGAATCCATCTTTTCGTTTGTTAGTATTAGCACATCACTTTTTTCTAAATTCTTTTCAAGATTCTCAAAATCTCCAGTAGATATGCTGACTTTAATTTTTTTTCCTAGAGCAACTTTTTCTAATTTTTTAAATTCTGAAAACTTTTCTGATGCCAGAGCACGTAAAGGGCTAAGATAAATTACCTTGCCATTATTTTTTGAAAGATAATCAATCATTGCAAGCATAGCAATCAAAGTTTTGCCACTTGCAGTTGGAGCCGAAACTAGTAGGCTTTGTCCTTCTAATAACCCAGATTTAACACAATCAGCTTGTGGTGGATATAGTTTTTCAAATCCTTGTGATTTTAGAAATTCAATTGCAGAGTTTGGAAGTTCTAATTTATCTATATTCATACTCGGTTATAGTGACCGGGTTTTGATTCATAAATAGATGCTTCTCTTAGCATTCTTCTGATATAGTTTCTTGCCTCCTCTTCGGAGAATTTTTCAGTCTTTTCGAGTTCTCTGACAAATGTCTTTTCCTCTACAGGAATCTTATTGTCTCCTTCAAGACCTTTAAGAACATCCATGAAAAGTTGCATTTTAGAAACCTCACTTCTTGGTTTTCCTTGTAAAACTCCTAGATCGACTTTGCCTGTATTGACATCTACTCCTGCATCCTGAAGCATGCTCTCAATTAGGAATATGGCACGTTCAGCGTCTTCCTCTTCTACTTTGTCTTTCATGAGCAATCTAGCCCTGGCTGTGGAGAGTCTGATGATTCCTTCTAGCTGTCTAGGAGTTACTGTAATCATTTCTTCTGATTCTACATTTCTCATCTTTAGATAATAGTCTAAGATTTTCTCTTCAGCTTCTTTTGTTAAATCAGGGTTTCCTCGTTTAGCGTATGCAAGATATTTTGTTAGTAAATCAACATCAATTACTGAGCGTTGATCAGTTCCTTGAGGAGTATGTAATTCAATGATGTGTCTTGCAATCTTTTCATCTTTTTCTTTAGTTGGAATATCTCTTACAACAAAAATCAGGTCAAATCTTGTAAGTAATGGAATTGGAAGATTTACGTTTTCTGTGATATTTTTGAAAGGATCATATTTTCCATACATTGGGTTTGCAGCAGCTAAAATAGAAGTTCTAGCATTAAGAGTAGCTACAATACCACCTTTTGCAATACTTGCTGATTGTTGTTCCATAACTTCGTGCAATGCACTTCTGTCTTCAGGTTTCATTTTATCAAATTCGTCTATACTAACAAGTCCTTGGTCACCAAGTACAACTGCACCTGCTTCAAGCATCATGATTCCTGTTTTGTCTTTGACTACAGCGGCTGTAAGTCCTGCAGCAGTGGAACCTCTACCAGAAGTATACAAACCTCTTGGAGCAATTCTTGCACAAAACTTTAGCATCTCACTTTTTGCAGTACCAGGATCACCAACTAGAAATACGTTAATGTCTCCTCTAATCTTACTTCCATCACCCAATTGTTTTTGATTAGAACCTACAATAAGCAACAAAATTGCTTCTTTGATTAATGACTGACCTTGAATATGAGGTGCAAAGGATTCAATTAATCTTTGATAAACATCAGGACTTTTCCCTAGTGTGAGAATTAATTTTTCTTCATCAGGAGAAATCTCTTCTCTTTCTATTTTTCGTGAAGTTTTAGTTCCTCGTCCACCTAAAAATTCAATGTTGTTTCCTTCAATTCTTAATCTGTATAATCCGCTGTGGCCTCGCGTAACACCTGAGACTGATTCTTGCTCAATTCTTACAGTTCCAGTGAGGATAATTCTGTCTCCTGGTCTTGCATTATCGACTAGATCTTGCCTAATTGTCACATCAATATAGTGAGGAAGTTGTCCTGGAGGTAAATCTTCAGGAAGTTCTTGTAATCTAAGAATTTGAAAATCGATAAACTTGCTTGCCTCAGGCTTTAACTCAAAATCTCTTTGTTTACAGTTTGGTTCATCACATACTACAGGGACATTAACATCCATTCCTTTAATCTGAATTACTTTGGTAGGATGTTCATCAGGACAAACAAAAGTTAGTTCTTTTGCAAGAGGTTTTACTTCAGATGCTCTTACAACCATTCCTGAAACACTAGTAATTTTTNNTTTGAAGAGGGTAGTTAACTAATCTTGCACGAACTTCGTCTTTTATCTTCTCAGCATAATCAGGAAATCTTGTCTGTAATGCTTCTTTAATTGCTCTTGAGAATGCTTCAAAGATTCTGTCAGGGTTTTGTGAAAACATTGCCTCAATTTCAGGCTCAATAACTAGATCATTGTAATCAATGATAATGTATTTGGCATTCTTTGGCATCATCTCATCAATTGCATCGATGTACTTGTAGTTGCCATCTTTGTCCTTGAATCTAGTAAGGAATTCTTTTACCTTGTCTGATAATGCAGAATCTGTAAATGTACTAGCTTGCTTGCTGCTCATTTGAATCTCCTCTTATCTGTCTTTCAAACTCTTTGCTGTTCTCGTAGATAGTTTTGTAGAAAATGTTTTCTTCAACAGTTAGTTTGTTGTATAGTTCAGAATTTAGTTTGATAGTGTCTGCTATCTTTACTAGTTTTCCTCTTCTCATTCTAAATAATTCTAACATAATACTTTCAACTTTATCATAATCATCACGGTTGAGTTCTTTCATGGATTCTTTTAGTTTGATGTAAAAGTGAGGATCTAGTGTAGAGATTTGATACTCTCCAACCATCTTTTCTTTTGATAATGCTTGTTTTAGTTCGGTAATCATGTCTTGTGAGTCAAGTGTTGCCAAATTATTATCTGAGAGAATCTTTCCAACCCATTGGGGTAGATTATGTACATCACCCTGTTTGCCTTCAACATTCAGACCAGCCACATTGAACTTAAAATCCTGATTAATTGAGACTTTAGTATCCTTTAGGCGGTGTCCAATCGAGTGTACTTTTTCTGTCTTTTCAATGTCCATTTGAGATCATTAAGCGCCCTGAAGATCCTCAAGTATCGGATCGATCAATTCTGTTAACAATTTGGTGAGATCAATTGATCCTAATTAACCTCAGGCTGATCGCGCATAACATAGGCTTGATCGGGATTTTAATTTGATGTATGATACAATAACCAATTCGGATTTATTAATGGGAATTGCGACAAAAGTCTCATGTCTGCAACTGGAATGTGGGTAGAAAAGTATAGACCAACCAAACTCTCTGAAATTGTTAACCAGAAGGAGATTGTAGGTAGTCTTGAAGCTTTGATCAAAGATCCTACAGATATGCCACACTTGCTATTTTCAGGTTCTGCTGGAGTAGGAAAGACAACTGCTGCGCTTTGTATTACAAGACAGATCTTGGGTGATTATTCTAGAGATTACACACTTGAGCTAAATGCGTCTGATGAAAGAGGTATCGGAATGGTCAGAGAGAAGGTAAAGAAATTCTCAAGATACGCAGGAATGGCTGATGTCCCTTTTAAGATAATCATTTTAGATGAAGCAGATGAGATGACTGCTGATGCTCAAACTGCCCTTAGAAGAATAATTGAGGATACTGCAAAGATTTGTAGATTTATTTTGATTGCAAATAATGTTTCAAAAATAATTGAACCTATTCAGAGTAGATGTGCTACCTTCAAATTCACAACAATTCCTGAAGAAGACGTTATTTCTAGACTCGATGAGATTGCTAAAAAAGAGAAGGTAAAGGCTGACAAAAAGGGTCTAAAGGAGATTTATGATTATTCAGAAGGTGATTTAAGACATGCAATTAACCTAATGCAGGCTACTGCAAGTCTTGGTGCAATTACAGTTGAAAATGTAAAGGCCTCAGCAGGTCTAACAAAAACTAGTGATGTTGATGGTGTTCTAAAGATTGCATTATCTGGAAAAGTTGCTGAAGCTAGAGAAAAAATGATTGAATTAATCAAAGTTTATGGAATGTCTGAATCAGACTTTTTGAAATATCTCAATTCTGCAGTATTCAAATCAAAACATGAGAGATTATCTGAAATTTTAGAAGTAATTGCAAAGTATGATTATAGGATCTTGGTTGGAGCAAATTCTGAGATTCAGCTATCTGCAATGTTAGCTGAGCTTGCAAAGATAGAAAGTTAAAGCGCAGAGAGAGGGATTTGAACCCCCGTATGCTTGCGCACACAGGCTCTCAAGGCCCGCGCCCTACCGAGCTAGGCGACCTCTGCGAAAATTGTTGCATGATAGTGATTAAAATTTGTTGATGTAAAATAGAAAAATAAGAAAAAAGAAAAATTTTCTTTAATCGTGTGCATGTGGGTTTACAGAACCTGATGCCATCTTGACATAGGTACCTGCTGCTTTCTCATGCCATTCTTGGTTAGATGATTCGATACGAATTGCTCCTTCAGGACAAATTTCTTGACAGGCCATACAAACAGTACAATCATGTTCTCTGATTGGTTGTGATTTGTCAGTATAGTCTAATCTTTCATCTTGTTCTGTATTACCAGTACCTTCAAAGGTTTCACCCTTACAATCAATTGCTGGGATATCTTTTTCAGTTCTGTACCATTGGAATGTTTGAACTGGACAAACACTCATGCATGAACCAGCTGCAACACATGAATCCCAGTCTACTGCGACAGTAGTTCCGTGAATTCCGAGAGGAACTTGTTTTTCTCCTCTTGCTTCATATGCTGCCTTTACATCCTCATTTGAGAATGCTGCACCGTTTGGATTTCCTTTGCCCCAAATCCAGTGGAAATTCTCACCATCTGCATGGCTTGTCTTTCCTGTTGGTTTAACATCGTTGTGACAAAAGTCCTCTGGTATAACTAGATCTACCATGTTGAAACTATTTTGAAATATTATTTAAAGCTAAACAAAGTTAGTGGCGACTAAATCTCTGATCGTATTAAAAATAAATTATTTTGAATTAGTTTTTTCAAAATTTTTAAAGATTATAGCTCTCTTGCAGCTTGCTCATGTTTTTCCAAGTTTGATTGGTCAACCATAATGGCTTGAGGAGGACAAACCGAAACACATGCCATACACCAAATACAATCGTGTTCTCTGATTGGGTCTGCCTTGTCAGTCAGATCTTTGCGTTCATCTTTGACAGAACTGCCAGTTCCTTTGAAGGTTTGGCCAACTATATCTTTGGCTGGAATGTCTTTTTCTGTTCTGTACCACTGGAAGACTTGAACTGGACATGCTTCAATGCATGCGCCATCTGCAACACAAGAGTCCCAGTCTACTGCAACCATTGTGCCACTAACACCTAAAGGAACTTGTTCTTCTCCTCTAGCTGCATAAGCTGCTTTTACATCAGCATCATTAAATGCTTCTGCATCTGATCTTCCCGGACCCCACATAATGTGAAAATGTCCTTCATCGTCGGAGATTTTTCCTAGTGGTTTTAGGCCTTCAGGAAAGTTTTCTGGAATTGGCATGAATCAATTCAAATGTAGATATTATTTAAAGCTAAAGAGACAATTCTAAGTTGTACAAGTAAAAAATGGATCAAACTAGGAACAAGAGTTTCCTTACGTTCATAATGTTGTACGATCAATTTTGAAAATATGGATATTATCAAGTATGATGTGTATAGGGGACCAAACCTTGGAGTTTACATTAGTGTAAACGATAGTACAGTTTTAATTCCAATGGGTTTTGCAAAAACTAAAGCTGAAAAACTAGCAAAATATCTTGATGTAGATTTTCTTTATGCATCAATTGCCAATACCAGGTTAATTGGTGCATTGTGTGTAATGAATAACAAAGGATTGTTACTTCCTAAAACTGCATTTCAAAATGAATATGATTCTTTTAAAAAAGAGCTTGATTTGGAAGTGGGTGTTTTAGATTCTAAATTTTCTGCACTTGGAAATGTAGTTTGTGCAAATGATAAAGGGGCAGTTGTATCTCCATGGCTTTCTGATGCAGATTGCAAAACAATCTCTGATGTATTAGGAGTAGAAGTTCTTCAAAAAAAGATTGCAGGATTTAATCAGACAGGAGCTGTAATGGTTGCAAATAATTCTGGAGCCGCAATTCATCCAGAAGCTGATGAGGAGGATATGAAGACATTTTCTAATCTCCTAGGCGTAAAAGTGGAGCAGAGTTCAATCAACAATGGTATTCCATATGTCTCATCAGGGATTTTAGCCAACAATCACAATATTGTGGTAGGTTCTCTTACTACGGGTCCTGAGATAATGATGTTAACTAGAGCTTTTCTAAACTAAGAATAGAGTTTGGATCTTCAGTCAGTTTTTCAATAGATATTGTTCCTTCCTTACCATCTTTCATATCATGTAAAACAACGTTTCCTTGCTCTAATTCTTGAGGTCCAACAATAATTGAATATCTAGCACCAGAAGATTGTTCCATCTGTTTTTTTAGATTTCTTCCAAGTAAATCAATGTCAGTTGGAATATTGTTTAATCGTAACAATGATGCTATGGACATTGCAACTTTTTGCATTTCAT
>JABAOH010003353.1_pt1 | contig 10769 bp, 8 predicted proteins | sample 7062181 | NCBI WGS metagenome assembly JABAOH01 (sample SAMN14538630, study PRJNA623070) | marine sediment metagenome | biome: marine biome [ENVO:00000428]; feature: marine pelagic biome [ENVO:01000023]; material: deep marine sediment [ENVO:00002113]; isolation source: pool of 5 deep marine... | reverse complement strand
CTTTGGAGGTATTCCCTATTCTCCTCGACGGCGTTCTTCAGGATTTGGATTTCCCGCTGGAGCGGCTCAAGCATGAAATCCAGGTCCGCTTGACTTTTTCGTATTGTCATGGAGGATTCCGACCTCAGCTGTTTCAATTCCTTCTGGACGTCGATCAACTGTTTGTAGAGGGAATCGATATCTTGCCGCAAGTAGCCTATCTCGCCGGTGGTAGTACATCCGAAAAGGACTGCGAGACAAGCCGCCGCCAGGGAAAAACAGAGAAACAATTTCCGTCTCATGTCGTCCCTCTTTTCATGAAAGAAGCATCAGATGGGATTGATACGAGACCGGTCTTACCTTGAGACTATGACGAAGTGGGCCCTTCGATTTTTCGCCCAGGCATCCTCACCGTGTCTCGGGTCTAGGGGCATCTCCTCTCCATAGCTGATGGTCCCGATTCTATTTGCCGAAACCCCTAGCGACATGAGATACTCCTTAGTGCTATTGGACCTTCTTTCCCCCAGGGCCAAATTATACTCGATGGTTCCCCTTTCGTCGCAGTGACCCTCAACCTGGATTTTAACCCGGGAGTGTTGAAGCAGAAGGTCCGCATTTTGCGAGAGAACCTCCCTCGCCTTTGGTGTCAGATCATATCGGTCAAAACCGAAATGAATATCCTTCAGCAGCGATGATTCCAGGAATACCCCCTCGATCCCGGGATATTCCTTCCTCTCCAAGCTGGCCTCCAACGACTTTTCGTCGACTTTCGCCCTCTCGGCCTTCTCAGCGGGCTTTCCCCAGGCCTTTTCCTCCGCCGAACCCGTAACCAAGGGTTCCTCTCTTACGGCCTTTCTTGCACAGGCCACCATCAGCATGAGGGAAAGTATTACTCCTACAACGATACAGAATCTCTTACCCATAACGAACCTCCTTTGTGGGATGGTTGTGTTACCGATCTATTCTTGGAGACCAGGTTGGACTTGATTCCTTGCCCCTTGTAACGGTCAACCTACGATGGTTCGCGCCATTGGCATTCACGACATAGATATGAAATCGGCCTTCCCTGGTTGAGCTGAGGGCAATTACCCTTCCATCGGGAGACCGCGCCGGTGAAAAGAATCCATCATTTGAAGACATCTATAACCCCGGTCAACTCTAGTGCAACAAATACGACAATACCCAAGAGCAACAGTATTAGAAGAACCTCGGCGCCATTGCCCCCCGGCTCCAATGTATGGATCTGGCTAGCGATCTGATGGATTTGCTCATCATCGAGTTGGTGAAGGCGTGCCTCTATTTCCTCCCTTGTCAATCCAAATTGCGAAAGTTTGTGCTGGATGAGCTTCGATTCCAATAGCTTTTGGATCTTTTGAATATCTGTTTCTCGATGGTTTGCTCCATTCCCCTCATACGGGGATGGAATGAACATTGCCGGCGCACTGCTCGCGGAGGATAAGACTGAAAACGCCACGGTGAGATAGCAGATAAATACCCTGTTAGAGAAAAACCTCTTGAAGAAGATCATGAATTCCCCTCCCTTTCCTTGGATTTAATGATGGGTATTGCTTGTCGAAACCCTCTACCGGTTTCGAGACGAAATGTGGCCGCATGCCTGCCCGATTATTTGCCATGAAGGATACCTATGCGGCAAATCGCCTCTAAATAACTCACCCTGCCCGAATAAAGATAGGCCTTCCTTTTGCTGCCCCTGCCTCATAGGTAAGGTACCCTTGCACCACTGGCCAACCCAATTAACCCGATTACCTGGGGCATACCCGTGGCCGCCACGTCCCGTCAGCACGTAGGAGTTCTTAGTGACGCAGTCCATATAGACCATGATAGACCATGTCCAAATGCACCGCCCAGGCCCATGTACTCCCTATGGTCTCCTGTCCATTTAATGGTGGGGCCCATACGGGGGTCCTCGCGATGCAATAACAACTGCAACCACACATAGCAAATTCCGAACCATCGCCGAGCTATCATCAAGAAATGTAAAGAGATGTAAAATGAACAATAATATGGAATAGATAGCGTCAAAGTCGGCTAAGAAGCATTTTAGACCCTTATCGCATTTCGAAAACCAATAAGATCACCTAATTATTTGATATTAGGATAGAAATAGATTCAAAGATTGGTAATCACCCGTAAAACGCCAACTGACTGCAATAGTTGCAAATCTGTATCACCTGTACAGAAATGTAACTCAATAAGGGAAACGCTCTTTGCGGCGCTTTGACAAGGAAGTTTGCAAACGACACGAGGGAAAGGGAACAGGCTGCTCTTTATACGCTGAGTCGATGGTGAGGGGGCAGGTCTTCACCCTTGAAACTGAGAGTTCGATCGGTTCGTTTTAGGGGAATTGGTTAGCTCGTCTGGGGAACCTTGGATTGTAACCACTGAAGCACGGCCCACGTTGCCTCGAGGTCCTCACGGTTATATTTCACAATTTCATCCATTACATTCTGTCTCTCATCAGGATCTTCCATCTCGGTCGCCTCGATATATTTCGCCATAGCCCAATCCCCTCTTCCCTCCGGAAACGTACGCCTGTAGCCTGCTTGTCTTTCGACCCTTTTCAGGCTGTAACTGTAATCGGGCAAAATAATGGCCTCCTTGGTTACTTTCAGGAGGTCCAACAGGTTGTGCATAACCCTAAGCGCTGTTCCCTCTGGATCACCATACCGGTCGATATAGCTCTTTACCCTTCCCCTCTCATATGGCGACCAGTGTACCAGGGGTAGATCCCCGTAGGTTGAAAAAAGCCTTGAGCAATTGCGGAGGAATTCGAACCATCCGTGACGATCGCCATCGTGGCCAAACCCGGAAAGGGCGGGCATGAAATCACCCGGGTTTTCCCCAAAGACCCGTAGGCCCCATAAATAGATTTTTTCGGTTTCATCCAATTGGGGCGGCAACCCCTCTATGTCGAAGATGGCGAAATTCAGAGCAGGAGGGAGCTTAAGCTTCCCAATGATCAACTCCCGGTTTTCCACCAATGCACGGGCCTGTTGAACGATGAACGTGGCTTTCTTGCCTACCCTCTGCTGGCGCGTCCCCCACGGGCGGTTGAGTTCGGAAAGATATTCCTCATCGAGCTCGGCGAGCTGCCGAATCGTCTTTATTCCCAGTGAACGAAGTATGCTGACAAGGCCTTTATCGACTTCGGGAACCAAGGCCAGGTCATCCGAATCCTCGGCCTTCCCCCAGCAACGCCCGAAGAAACCACAGGGTTGACACCGTGACCACCCTACCGGATCATAGGGCTCCTCAGATTGTTGCTGAATCGCGCTCATTCTGGAAAGCGTGTCGAGAGTCCCTCCCCCGCCTGCATACGGAATGGCCACGATCTCGCCGGCACCGGATAAGACCTCCAGACCGGCTATTCTTATCCCGCTCGTTTGTTCAAAGAGCCAAGCGTAGAGGGTGAGCTGATGTATTATCTCCGGGTGATCCGTTTCATTTATCCGCCTTGAGATTTTGCAGTCACGGATGAGATAGGAGTCCCCTTTTCGGATGATGAAGTCCGGAACGCCGCCGATGATTCTCCGAACAGACCCCAAATTCGTCTCTGCACTAAAAGCCGGCTGATAGATAATGGGAACGCGTCTGCTGATCAGATCTCTTGTTCTCCGCACGGCTTCACGAAAATGGACCGAACTCAAGTCCTCCACCTTTCCGAGGGAGAGAAGATGATCCCTTTCATGTCGCTCGCCTAGCCTGAACAGGATCTGCTCATACGGGCCTGGTTCTGCCTCTGGCTCGCCGATGTGTCTCAGATAGATGCGGCGGGCACACTCCGCTGGCTGGTAATATCCGTAAATATCAGAGGCAGTGAGGATCATTTTTATCGCCCGTGGGGAACTGGGGAGCCTATATGGAGACCGGGAGATTAAGGGAGTAGGAGACTAGTAATATCTGGTTTATTTCGTCTGTTCGGTCTATCTCGTCTATTTCGTTTTTCGAGTAGTCCCCTTATCCTTTTCATTCTTAACTCTTAATTCTCATTGCTTGCTCCTTACTTTCCCCCTTTCTCTCCTTCCCTCTGATCAATTGTAACCCAAAAAACGGAATTGTTCATGGTATTGGTTGGATATTTCATCTTGATTCCATAGATTGGAGGAAAAGCAGGCCAAAATAACCGATTTCGGAATGGAAAAGTGTCAGGGCCTCACAAGTCTCATCGATGATTTGACTATATGATCCGCAAGATCAGGTGATGTACATATCGTGTTAGATGGTGATCACCGAAAAAAGTAAGTGCGGATGATTAAGTAGGCCATATATGCCATGAGGATACAGAGCCCAGCAATGACCCATTTTTGAAGGGGTCTCGGAGAGAGTGTATGGAGATAATCGGTCAATTTCCTGTATTCCGAATCCGAGGTGGGGTCGAGACGTAACCTGGCATGGACCTTATGGTCAAGTTCTTCGACTGCGAGAATCTTCCCCGTGCACCGGATTTCGGTGTGCTCAGCAAGAATGACGAAATCCAAGGATTCACCAACCCCTAAATCGAAACTGGCCTCCAGTTTCAACCCGCCCAGGCTGATATCCAGGGCTCGCATGGCCATCCGTCTACCGTAGCGAAAGCAGATGACCGGGGCCGTCACGGGAAACCGTGGAAATTTTCGCTTTTCGTGCATGGCTCCCACGTCTTATCTCATCCATGCGGTCTTCAATCCCAACCGCGCACCAGAATAACGTGGCATCAAATGATTCGGACATCTCTTAATCATGAGTGTTTAAGGGTAAATTTCCCTTTGACACGGCCATGATGCCCGTATAAGAGCCCCTGTTTCCTCCTTGGCTTCAGCAGAAAAAACACCGCCGGATAGTATGACTCGCTCTTTCATGGTTACGGGGCCTATACTTCCCGCAGGACTTTCCTCACCGAGGATCTCGTCCATATCGAAGCCTTGCCCATTTCCCTCGATGGACAAACAGATGGTGTTATCTGCTTCCTCCAAAGCAACGCGTACGTGATCTGGTTTGGTATGTTCAACCAGGATATCGAGAGCCTCCTGTAAGACCCTGTAGATAACGATCTTCAGCGATTCAGGCACATCGACTTCCTCTATATGGAGTTGCTTTTCTAACTGAATGCCAGAATGAATCGTCTGAAATCTCCTGCAAAACCAATGGATAGTTGCCAATATCCCCAGATGGTCCAGAACAGGCGGCCGCAAATGTGTCGAAATTTCCCGAACATTTTCAAGAATGCGCTGAATCATGGAAACAGTGTCTTCCACTAGAGCCCTTGCCGGAATAAGATTTTTAGACATACGGTCAAGTCTTCCTTGCAGACTGAACTTAATGGCCGCTAGAGGATCAGCAATCTTGTCATGAAGTTCCTGGGCGAGTAATGTATTTTCCTTCTCCTGGGCTTCCAAGGCTTTTGAAAGAAGGGCAAAAGATCTCAGTTCTGAGCGGTTTTGGAGAAGGGACCAGTGCTGCAGATTATTTTCAATTGATCCCTCCGACACCCTGCGCTGTTCCGTTACAGAGGAGAGGTATTCTCTCAGGTAACGTCTATCCTCGTTCGATATGTCCGCAAATCTAATCCTCACGGTGAGGTTCTCATCATTCGACCCAACCACGTGGAGAACTTCGCCTTTGGATTTTATGACCTGGGGATCGATAACAATGGAAATCTCGAGTTGTTCGCCCTTCGTCAGACTGTATGGTGTGTCGATCCTGGCCCCTCCCATGCTCAGGTCAATGGTCCAGCCGAGCTTAGGGTTGGACCAGACATCGGTGAAATAGAAAACGGGGTGAGATATTTCCACTCTCGGATGACTTCTCTTTTCAATCATGATCAGTCTCCTCTCCTTTTACCAACCGATTCATCGTCCGGGTACCCGTCCTCTTACCCACAGAGCGCATGCATCGTTTTTTGGCCCTCGCACCTTCTGGCTTCATCGATGCATAGAACTATAGTGCCGGTGAAATACAGCAAATTGCGGACCACTGCTGAAAAATGTAATAAAATGAAAGAAATAATCGCAAAGCCATTCGCCCCATCAACTTCAAAATATCATCCACCTTAGGTACCCGGCAATTCCATCTAATTATTTGATATCATGGCTGAAACAGATGAGACAATAAGTGGCAATGGGGGATGGGACAGGCTTCTGGGGGATTTCAAATTTGTACTGCTATAACAGAAATGTAATTAAGCAAGGCCGAATCTGCTCCCTTGGCCTAATGCGGCACATCTTTGACGGCATGCCATCACTTCGGTCCCGCCCTACGCTGGGCCGAAATGCCACCGATTGAGCTCGTCCTCACCTTTTCCTTGACATTCGATGAGTCGGAGAAACTGCTTGCATGGTGTGAAATGCATAACCCGCCCGCGCCAAGACGTTCATGCCAATTCTGTGGCAGCTTCCCTCATGAGCCTCCCGATGGGCATTCTCTGGGGACACCGTCGCTCCGCAGCTGCGTAATCCACGCTGGCAATTCGCCTCCGCGTATCTAACGGGAGTTCCCTAAATAAGGATCTCGCCCTATGGCGGTCCCCATAGCCGTGGTAATACATGAGATAGCGCATCACGTCACTGATCGGTACATTGCCTTTCACGGCCGGTTCACAAATAGACGCGCAGCCCGCACAGTACCCGGAAGCGGTCGCGTGGGCATACTGCTTCAGCAGATTCATGTCTTGCCGGGAGAGCTTTTTCCAGTTCAGAGCGGCATCCACATTGGACTTCAGAATCGTCGTGTTCGGCATAAAGGAACAGATGCTGGCAATGTGAGGGTTCTGCCAGACGGCCATCAATCTGGCCTGGATTTCGGTAAAACCTTTTTCGAGGAAATGCCCGGCGAGCTTTGACAATAATTCCCTTTCCTCTTCCGCCAACTTCGGAGCCTTGAGCACACGCCCTATGACACCGGGGCTTGCCGTCTTCATGGCGGTTAAGCCAATACCAGCACTTACGCATGCATCCACTGCCTTTTTCATGCTATCGGTGTGCATGAGCCTGAAGTTGTAAGACATCTGAATACCATCGACCCCGCCAAGCTTGGCGGCACTAATCATGGAATCCTCCATATTCTGGTGGGTACTAAATCCGAAATACCGAATCTTCCCCTCGCTTTTCATCTTCTCAACCCAGTCGCGGACCGCCTTGTCATAAAGAGGGTTCAATGAGCCGATCATGTGCCAGAGATAGAGGTCGATATATGATGTGCTCAGCCTTTCGAGGGATCCCTCGAGGGCTGAGGTCATGTCAGGGGGAACCCGAGAGAGGGTCTTCGTCACCAGAAAGACCTTCTTCCGATCCTCGGGGTACTTGGTAAAATATTTGCCGTACCCCTTCTCGCATCTCCCAAATCCGTAGATTTCAGCCGTCTCCCAATAGGTGATACCCAATTTCAAAGCCTGTCGCAGCAGGACTTGATTCGACTGGGTATCAAAGGAGCCGCCAAGGGCGAGTATGGAAACGCTAATCCCTGTTTTACCGAAAGGGCGAACCGGCAAGAGCCCCTGTTTTGGATCTTCTCCAGCGGGTTTATTGGAATCACCAGCCAGAGAAACCGTGGGGAATAACATCGAACCCACTCCGGTTGCCCCGGCCGTTTTGAGAAAATCCCTGCGTGACCAGCTCCTCTTATTCCTGTACATGATTGCCCTCTCCTTTTACAAGACTACTGTGATAAGCCGTCAAATTTACTCTCCAATGGCTCAGCAAGGCCTGCCAACCCTTCAGCAGCCTTTCCCTCTTTCATAGCCAGTCCCTCATTGAGAGAACGAGAGGGGCTTGCATTATAACATTCTTGCCATTGCCTTTCCAGGCGTTCGGGTCAGCCCATGCGAGGAGACCAACTTCCCACATTGGCGAATCATTCGAAACGGCTGGCAACTGGTGGCCAGTGGAAACCTTGTGATGGTCCTTCCAATTTTGGTATATAGATATTCTGAATCCTCACCCTGCTGGGGAGAAACCTCCATGAGAAGTTGGAAACCGGGCAAAATCCTCGACAATCTCTGGTATCTGGGCCATGAGGAATCGGGGATCTATCTCTTGGATAGCGCCGATGAGGCCATACTTATCAGCGGCGGCATAAGCTACATCGTGCCGGAGGTGCTTCGGCAGTTTGAGGAGTTCGACATCAACGGGGAAAAGATCTCAAAGCTCCTCATCCTCCATTCCCATTTCGACCATGTGGGGATTGTCCCCTTCTTCAAACGACGTCATCCCGCAATGGAAATCTTAGCCTCGGCGCGCGCTTGGAAGATTCTGGGGATGCAAGACGCCATTGATACCATCAACGCGTTCAGCCGGACGGTTGCGGAGAAGATGGGTATGGCGGTGGCATGCTGCGGTTATGATCTGGATTGGAGAAATGACGTGTCAGGTATTGCCGTTTGCGAAGGGGACCGCATCGCTGTCGATGAGGTAGATCTTCGCATCCTTGAGACACCGGGACACTCCTCATGCTCCATTTCGGCTTACGCTCCCAAGCTCAAGGTGCTCTTTCCCTCGGATGGCGGCGGCATTCCCTACAAGGGGAACATCATCCCTTCCGGAAACTCCAATTTCACCGCATTTCAGCACAGTCTCGAAAAGCTCAAGGGCCTCGAGGCGGACTACGTCTGCGCCGACCACTATGGATATGTGACGGGACACGAGGCACGGAATTTCATCTCGCGTGCCATCGAGGCGGCGCGGGAACACCGCGCCGAGATGGAGGAGGCCTACCGCCGGGCGGGAGATATCGACGCTGCCGCCCAAGAGATGACCGATTCTTTCTATGCTGAGAATCCCGACTACTTTATATCTCGAGAGATCTTGGAGGGGGTATACCGCCAGATGGTGCGGCACATCGCCAGGGAATTGGAAGGACAGTAGTACGTCGTTGAAACTGAAAACCCGCAATCTCCCCTTCATAGGACCATTTCAGCGTCGTCTCGTTCTGTGGCGGGTTTTGGGCCTTCAGTGCTCATCAGTTGACGTGCCAGCCGGAATAGAAAAAGCCGGCTGCGACCCATGAAGGCTGCGAACGATATGGAAACCCGCGTTGAAGCGGAAGCCATGGGATTTCGCTTTTGATTGAAATTCTTAAGAATGGCCGCAGATCAACGTGCGTCATTCTTCTGATTAATTGAAACGTAAAAAACCGAATTGATGTAGGCAGGTGCGCAATCACTCTTCTCCAATATCCCCCTTGGATATATTCGCGCCGATACTATATACTTTAGCAAAAATCGCTCAAACAAATTACCCATGAAGGGAAACAATCACAAGATTCACAGAATAGAGCTGCCGGTCCCCTTTCCTGTTGAGACAACGAACGTCTATCTGATCGATGAAGAGCCGACAACCCTTATCGATACAGGTGTGAAAACGGACACCTCCTTTCAAGTCCTCAAGGATTCCCTTCAAACTCTGGGATGCGGAATCGAGGATATCAGGAGGATTCTCATAACCCACGGTCACCTCGACCATTATGGCCAGGCAAAGAGGCTCTCCGCCCTATCAGGGTCCGAGGTTTATATCCATGTGGAGGAATATCAGAGGATCCAATCGATGGGGCAATTCAGGAGGCGAATCGCATCAGTGCTCATGCAAAATGGGACACCGAAAGACTCGGTGGACAAGACGATACGCTACATGGAATCGGCCCAGCAATGGGGAGAGCCGTTGGACGATGTGCGTTTTATTAATGAGGAGGATGAAATTCGGTTCAAAAACATCGTCTTGCGGCCTATCCACTGTCCAGGGCATAGCCCTGGATTAATCTGTTTCTACGTGGAGGGAAAGGCCATTCTGATCAGTGGTGATCATCTTCTCAAGGAAATCTCCCCCAATCCTATCATTAATCCCGTACAAGAGGGGGAGGGTCCTCGAAATACCAGCCTCAAGCACTATTTGAATTCCATAAGGAAAATCGAGGGCCTGGAGGTTTCCCTGGTCCTGCCGGGCCACGGAGAACCGATTCAAGATTTCAAAAGTCTCGTGGAGAAAGTTCTTGGCCACCATGAACAACGGCTTTCACTGGTGTTATCGATTCTATCCCAGGGCGAAAAGACGGCTTATGATATCTCCAGAGCATTGTTTCCGGAGACGAAATCCTTCGAGGTGTTCCTCGGAGTCTCTGAAGTATTAGGGCATTTGAGCATCCTATTAGAAGAGAGGAAGATCACTTTCAGATCGAGAAATGGAATAGACTACTATTCGGCGCATCGAATTCGACCTTGAGTTCAACAAGCCAGCCTTATTTCTCCCCTCTCCTGCTAGATGATTTCCTGATCTACGTGGACCGTTCCTCCCACTGATTGAAACACAAATCAACACCGTTCGCTTGTCTCCCGTTTCAAGGTTCCATAGTGTATTCGAAGGCAGGGCCGTGATTTCTATTGACTAATTGCGATATTATCTTCTTTAATGAGAAAAGGAGCGATCGTGCACCAGTTACTGGTTTGGCGGAAGGGCGATAATGAAGAGATTGAGAGCACAGCGTGTTGGCCTCCTGTTGATCGGGGTATTACTTGTTGGAGTGCTTGGCGCTGGGGCGGTTTATGGCTATTGGGTGCTTTTCGAGTATCGTTTTTCGACAGTTACTGAGGGGCAAGTCTACCGGTCGGGAGCGATGCCACCCGAAACGCTGCTCGCCAAAGTCCGGCGATATGGAATCCGAGCGGTCATTGACCTTCGCAGGCCCGGGGCCGAGGTGGACGCAGAGCGTGTGGCCTTGGCGCAGGTGGGGGTAAAGCATTTCCACGTGCCTTCCGACCAGGTGCCGAACGATGAGACCATTGATGCATTTCTCGAGATTCTGGG
>JABAOH010002082.1_pt2 | contig 10770 bp, 7 predicted proteins | sample 7062181 | NCBI WGS metagenome assembly JABAOH01 (sample SAMN14538630, study PRJNA623070) | marine sediment metagenome | biome: marine biome [ENVO:00000428]; feature: marine pelagic biome [ENVO:01000023]; material: deep marine sediment [ENVO:00002113]; isolation source: pool of 5 deep marine... | reverse complement strand
CAAAAAACGCTATAAAGGCAGAAGCAAAGCAGTGGGTTTCCAGGCACATTCAATAGTCGCCGGTGATTATTTGTTTGTGTTGAGCTCCGTCAACAAGGAAGACATACAGTTGAAGAGGATTCCGCTCAAAGAACTATACAAGATTAAATGAATTGTAATAGTTCACCACCCCATACAAAAGTGAAAAAAAAATAGAAAACAGAAAATAAGACTTGCTTTCCACTTCAAAATTTATTATATTTGTAATATGGAAGTGGAAATTAAATATCAAAGGACAAGACTCCATTGGGATGATATCCAGTTTATAAATCAATTAATTTCCAATAATCCCAATGCGAGTCGTCGTCAAATATCCCAACTAGTTTGTGAAGCCTGGAATTGGCGGCAGGCTAATGGATATTTAAAGGATATGTTTTGTCGGAGCTTATTACTTCATCTCGATCGTAGTGGTTATATAAAGTTACCGCCAGTAAGATGTCGTCCGAATAATCCGTTAGCAAATCGGAAAAAGCCGCCAACGATAGAACTGGATAAGACGCCGATTTATAAGAATGAAAAAATAGCCATTATTCAGGTGAGACGAACTTCGGATGAGAATTTATATGATAGTTTAATCGAACAATATCATTATTTAGGATATGTTTATCCCATCGGAGAATATTTAAAATATATATTTTTTATCAACGACCAGCCGATTGGTTGTATCTGTTTTTGTTCTGCGGTTCGTCATATCAAATGTCGGGATCAATACATCGGTTGGTCAAAGCAGCAACGGGAGGCCAATCTTCATTTAATCGCGTATAATACCAGATTTTTAATATTACCCTGGGTTTCGATATATTGTTTAGCGTCCCAGTTATTAAGTAAGATAGCAAAGATTATTCCCCAAGATTGGGAGCGATATTTTAATCATTCGATATATTATTTAGAGACATTTGTAGATAGCGATCGTTTTCGTGGTACCTGTTACCAGGCGGCAAATTGGAAATATTTAGGCAAGACCACCGGACGAGGTAAAAACGATCAGACCAAGCAAGTTAATCGTTCGCTTAAGACGGTTTGGGGTTATCCTTTATCGAGGAATTTTCGAGAGGTACTACAAAATGGATAGACCTCAGGCTGAACAGTTATATGATTCTGGTAAAGAAGCAACGGTTGCCAAGCTGTTGGAATTGGATGCTGAGAATAAAAAGTTGAAACAAAAAGTCGCGCAACTAGAAAAGAGTTCACAAGAATCATCCAAACCACCGTCATCAGATGGTCCCCAAACCAGACGAACAAAAAAGAAAAAGCCAACATCAGACAATAAAAGTCAATCAAAACGTAAAGTAGGAGCCCAACAGGGCCATCAGGGTAAAAAAAGAACCTTAGTGCCTGAAGATGAGGTGAATGAATTTGTAGCTCACTATGCCGCTCATTGTAAAAAGTGCCACCAAGAATTACCCCAAGATGAGACGGCTAATACGACAGCGGAAATATTTAGATGGCAAATATTTGATATCGAGCCGATAAAACCTAAAGTGATCGAGCATCAGGCGCATACCACAATATGTGACTGTGGCTGTAAAACCAAAGCAACGATTCCAGATGAAGTACTGACATCCAATTTTGGTGAAAATTTAATGGGGTTGATCAGTTATTTGACAGCAGTACTTCGAGTATCTCGCCGTGGGATTAAGGAGTTTTGTGTTACATTTTTAAATTTGCACCTATGTTTAGGTACCATCCAAAATATATTAGAATATACATCAGAAGCCTTAAAACAACCGGTTGAAGCGATAAAATCAAAATTACCAGCCGAACAAGTACTAAATGGAGATGAAACCGGTTGGTACGGCAGATGGTTATGGATATTAGTCGGTTCGACATTTTATTATTTTCATGTCGCAAAATCACGAGGTTCTCAGGTATTAAAACAAGTATTAGGGGGTGTATATAACGGTATTCTTTGTGTCGATCGTTGGGGGGCTTATACCAAATATCATAAAGGAATTATCCAATTTTGTTGGGCACATTTAAAAAGAGATTTTTTAGGAATAATAAAAGTTGGCAGCAGTTTGCAATCAACAGAGGCGATATTATTTGGAAAGACAATGGAACGACTTAGAAAACGTATCATGGCTATCTGGTATGATTTTAAGGACGAGAAAATATCTCGTCTGGAATTAATAGAACAAAGTAAGCCTATAATCAACCTAATAAAGAGGTGCTTTTTAAAGTATGAGCATTCAGGGGAGAAGTGCGTCCGAACATTATCAAGAAAATTATTGAAGCATTTTGATAAATTGTTTGTATTTATTCATTACGAAGGTGTTGAACCGACCAATAATATTGCTGAACAAGGCTTACGCCCGGCTGTCCAATGGCGTAAATTATGTTTTGGAAACCGAAGTGATGAGGGTGCTATCTTAACTTCTCGATTATTAACTGCTGTCAGAACTTGCTGGTTCCAGAAGCGAAATCCTTTAGAATTTCTCGGCAGTGCGATTAAAGCATATCGATATGGTGGGGAAATACCTTCATTGTTGGTTTAATTTATGAGAGCGGTGAACTATTACAATGAATTCTATTCAAGAACGACCATAATTCACATATAATTAAATTAATAAAAAAGGAAGGGGTAATACCATGACTTTTATTATTCGAGCTTTGGTTTTCTATATTCTGCTATTAATCCCTGTAGCTCAGGCTGCATTTTGTCAAACCGATAATAGCATAAAAAGTGGTGATCAGAAATCAATCACCAAAGAAATACCGGTCGTGCAATGGACTGCTAACCGAGATGAGATGAATTTTCGCTATAATTTCCTCGAGAATACGAAAACCATAACTTTATATACTGCTACGCCCGAAACAGGAACATACAACCATTCTAATTACATCTTTTATTTTCAGGGGGTGATGTTCGCGGTATGGAGTAACCACTTAATTGATGAGGGTGCATCGGGACAAAGGATACTGATGAGTCGTTCTACAGATCAGGGAAAAACCTGGACCGCGTTTGAAGAATTATTCCCCCCGATGGATAGACAGGTCCCTTCCTCCGAGGCGTTTATCGGAACACGTACTCAAGGCCCCAAAGGATTTGCCATTGTTGACAATAACCTTTATGCCGTTTCAGGTGTTTCGGATTGGGGTGGAACCGATATAGCTCATAGAATTCGAATCCGTAAAGGGTATTTGGCCCGCACTGTCGGTTCTGACGGAACTTTGGGTGAGCCCTTCTGGATGAGAAAGGATCCTGTCCAACCGAAAAAAGGATTTCCCCAATATCCAGTCGGTAATCCAATGCTGATCGAAAAAATCAAGCAGTACCTTCAATTCCCTGCTATCGGAACGCAATTTTATTTTACCGATTTGAAGGCACCGCCTACCGTTTCGGATGATGATCATAAACTTGTGGAACCAACGCCGGCCTGGAAGTTGAAAGATGGTACCTGGGTAAAGCTATTCCGAGATGCCGGTTTTGAACATCTTCCGAACTTGACCCGTGAGCAATATGAAGAAAGTAAAAGCCGTCGCAATTATGCTACGTTTAGTTTTGATGATGGGATTACCTGGACCACTCCAACCCGAACCAGTTTTCCCGATGCCTGCGCCAGATCTAATGCCGGTAAACTTCCAGATGGACAGGTATATGTTATTAACAACGTCTTACCTCTTTCAACGAAAAAGGGGGGACGTTCCTTGCTGGCCATCTCCTTATCCCGGGACGGCCTGAACTTTGATCGGGTGGCGGTGATCCGCTTTATACCTCCCGTGAAACGTTTTAAAGGCAGAGCAAAATCCATTGGATTCCAATATCCTCATTCAGTAATTGTAGTAGATAATCTGTGGGTAATGCATTCAATCAACAAGGAAGACATAGAAGTAACACGAATACCGCTCAACGAATTATACAAGATTAAATGAATTTGATTTTTAAAGAATAATCAAATTTCACATATAATTAAATTAATAAAAACAGAAAGGAGTAATATCATGACTTTTACTATTATTCGACTATTAGTTTTCTATTTTCTGTTACTAATCCCTGTAGCTCAGGCTGGATTCTGTAAGGCCGATGAAGGCATAAAAAGTGGTGATCAAAAATCAATCACCCGAGAAACTCCGGTTGTCCGATGGACTGCCTATACGAGCGATAATAAGACATTCCGTTATAATTTTCTGGAGAACTTAGAGCACATCAACCTGCACACAGCTACACCGAAAACAGGGACATGGAACCATCACCAGCACATTTTCTATTTTAAAGGTGTATTTTATGCGGTTTGGGATTCTCATATAAGAGATGAGAATGCAGCGGGTCAGCATGGTATGATGCGGCGTTCGTCAGACCAGGGCAAGACCTGGACTCCTGCTGAGGTTCTTTTCCCACCATCAGCCAAAAACGTACCTGCTGCTGATCCATACCCGGAGACACGATTTCAGAGCTTTAACGGAATTGGCATGGTGGATGATGTACTGTACGCAGTAACGGATGTAGCCGAATGGACGGCAGCAGGTGCTAAGAAAATTAGACCGCGAGTCAAGATTGGCCAAATGTGCAGGTCAGTCAATCCTGACGGTACACTGGGAAAAATCTTCTGGCTGCTTCCCGAAGCGCCTGAACCGGTACCGGGTTTCCCGGCTTATCCAGCCGGAGATCCGGTACTTGTTGAAAAGATAAACACTTATTTCAAGCAACCTGGTAATGAAATACAACTTATGTTTGGAGTTGGTCACCCAGATTCGGATGATGACCATGATCTTGGCGAACCGGTTCCATCCTACCAGCTGACCGATGGCACCTGGGTCAGACTTTATCGAGACGGTGGCCATAAAGATGCGAAGACCTTAAGAGAACAAGAAGCAACTAAAGCCCGCAGGAATTATGCATCGTTCAGCTTTGATAATGGCAAAACTTGGACTATTCCTACGCGAACCAGTTTTCCCGATGCTTGCGCCAGAACCAATGCCGGGAAACTACCTGATGGACAGGTATATGTTATTAACAACGTATTGCCTCTTTCAACGAAAAAGGGAGGACGTTCCTTGCTTGCCATCTCCTTATCCAGGGATGGTCTGAATTTTGACAGGGTTGCTGTGATTCGCTTCATAGCGCCTCCGCAACGCTATGAGGGCAGGTCCAAGTCCATCGGATACGCTTATCCGCATTCAGTGGTTGTAGGAGATAATCTGTGGGTAATACATTCAGTCAACAAGGAAGACATAGAGTTGACACGAATACCGCTCAATGAACTATACAAAATTAAATGAATTTGATTTTTTTGTACGTTATTGAGATTATATAAATTTTATTGCCCTAATATATTTGAGGCAAAGATTCATAAATAATTAAATTAATAATAAAAGAAAGGATAATATCGTGGCTTTAACTACTTTTCGATACTTGATTTTAAATATTATGTTATTCATCTTTGCAGCACAACCTGCATTATGTAAAACAGGTGACAAAAGCAAAACCAGCGATCAGATATCTGTTGCCAGAGAAATTCCGGTCGTTCGATGGACTGCCAATCGAGACGAGATGAACTTCCGATATAATTTTCTTGAGAACCTAGAGCACATCACTCTACACACTGGTATACCGGAAACAGGGACATATAACCATCACCCGCATCTTACCTATTTTAAAGGGGTGTTTTATGCCACCTGGGACATCCATATAAGAGATGAGAATGGGTCTGGTCAGTATGGTTTAATGCGGCGTTCGACAGACCAGGGTAAGACCTGGAGTCCGGTAGAGGAGCTTTTCCCAGCTCCGGACAAGATGGTCTCTATGACAGAAGCATACATTGGCACACGATTCCAGAATGCCGACGGATTTGCTGTGGTCGATGACATATTGTACGTGGTTACAGCAGTGGATGAGTGGGCGGGGCCAAACGTCAGGCTAAGACATCGTATCAACATTGGCCAGTTGTGCCGGTCTATCAATCCAGATGGAACACTGGGTAAGATATTCTGGCTACTTTCCGAGGCACCTGAACCAGTAAAAGGTTTCCCGGCATATCCTGCCGGAGATCCTGTACTCGTTAAAAAGATAAACAACTATTTCCGGCAACCTGGTAATGAAATACAACTCAAATTTGGACCGCGTGAACACCTTCCTGATGCTGACGATAACCACCAACTTAGCGAACCGGTTCCTGCATGGCAACTGACTGATGGTACTTGGGTTAAACTATATCGAGACGGTGGCCTTCGCGGTCTTCCAATTCCTGACCAGGGGCCTAAAAAAGAACTTGAAGCAAGCAAAAAACGTCGAAATTATGCCTCCTTCAGTTTCGATGATGGTAAAACATGGACAACTCCGACTTGTACAAGCTTTCCTGATGCCTGTGCACGTACCCATGCCGGGAAACTTCCTGATGGACAGGTATATGTTATTAACAACGTCCTGCCCCTCTCAACGAAACATGGTGGACGACAATTGCTTGCCATCTCCTTAGCCAGGGATGGCCTGAACTTTGACCGGGTAGCTGTGATCCGATTCGTAGCTCCTCCGCAACGATATAAGGGCTTTGCCAGGTCCAGAGGATTTGCATATCCACATTCAGTGGTTGTAGGAGATAATCTGTGGTTCATACATTCCATCAACAAGGAAGACATAGCAGTGACACGAATACCGCTCAACGAACTCTATAAAATTAAATGAATTTGATTTTCTAGTTTAATGTATAATTGATAATTTAAAATATTCAATAAAAATGGAAAACAAGATCATGGTTGAAAAAAAAACAATTAATAACATTATTTGGTATGTTTTTATGGGAATTGTTATTCTATCCTGCAGTAGAACTGATGATTTTGTCAAAGTGTCATTGAATCAAATGCAAGTGCCTATATTGAAATTCAAAAAAAACAATCCGGTGTTACAAATAAAAATGGTTGTATCTGAGGGTAATTGGTCACACAGGGTCACATCCATTACAGTAAGCACAGAAGGCACAGATGATTTAGCGGATATTAGGACAGTAAGGCTTTTTTATTTAGGGAAAGATTCCCTGTTTTTAAGATATGAGAAAGATATTGAACGTGCCGGAAACATAGTTGATCCGCTCTATAACGATGAAGTTAAACCTGTGGAATTCGGCGTAGATGCAATGCCTTCTGCTTCCATAACCTTTGAAGGAGACCAGGTGCTGGAACAAGGAAATAACTTTTTCCTGCTTAGTTATGAATTAGCAGATAATGCAAACCTTCATCACAAAGTAGATGCAGGTTGTATAAAAATAACCTTTACCGGGAATACCTCTGTAAAACCTGGGGTAGTAAATCCGACTGTAACCCAGCGTATTGGAGTTGCTGTCAGGCAACACACGGACGATCAGGTGCATACCTACAGGGTACCAGGTCTCGCAACCACCAATGAGGGAAGCTTGCTAGCAATTTATGATGTGCGTCGCGGGGGCAGCCGTGACCTTCAGGGGGATATTGATATCGGTCTCAGCCGCAGCACTGATGGAGGTAATACCTGGAAGCCCATGAGAATTGTACTTGATATGGGAGAATGGGGTAAGCTACCACAGAAATTCAATGGAGTGAGCGATGCCTGTATCCTTGTCGATAAAAACTCTGACAACATTTTTGTTGCTGGTTTATGGATGCATGGTGTTCTTGATAAAGCAGGTCGGTGGATCGAAGGATTGACAGAGGAGAGTAAAAAATGGGAACATCAGTGGAGGAGAAAAGGATCCCAACCTGGTTTTGAAGTTAAGCAGACTTCACAGTTTTTGATTTCAAAAAGTACTGACGACGGTCAGACCTGGAGTGAACCCCTCAATCTGACCAGAATGTGCAAGAAACAAGAGTGGTGGTTATGGGCACCTGCACCGGGCCAGGGTATTACCCTGGAGGATCATACAATTGTTTTCCCAACGCAGGGAAGAGATGCTGAAGGCCTAGCATTTTCGAACATTACCTATAGTTCAGACGGAGGCCTTACCTGGAAAACCAGCAATGCGGCATACCATAATACAAATGAGTGTGCGGTTGCTCAATTAAGCGATGGTTCACTAATGCTCAATATGCGCTACAGGACAAAAAAGGGAGAGCAAAATGGTCGTGCGGTAGCTGTATCAAAAGATCTGGGTGATACCTGGTCAGAACATCCAACCTCTCGCAATACGTTGAACGAACCGGTATGCATGGCATCTTTACACAAACATGTATATACCCAAGGAGGAGAAAAAAAATCCATCCTGTTGTTTTCAAATCCTAATATCCCGAAAAATCCCAGGAGAAAGACCACTATAAAAGTAAGCTTTGATGATGGCATGACCTGGCCGGAAAAATACTGGCTGCTTTTAGATGAAGGTTATAACAGGGGCTACTCCTGCTTGACATCCATAGATGAACAGACCATTGGGATTATTTATGAAGGTAGCCAGGCAGATATGACTTTTGAGAGTATTCCTCTTGATGAACTTATAAATAAGTAATTAAGAACTTTGGAGAATTTGTTTTACATCCCAAAATCACACATAACTAGATAACGGAATCAGGAAAATATACAATGATGTTAAAATTTTCAGATTTTATCGTGTTTTTTATCCGTATAAAACTTAGATCTATGCAATCGGAAAAATCGCATTCGTCAATCCGAGTCTGTAATAAAAGATCAAAAAAAATAGCCTCAATTAAATTTCTAAAATATTCAATACCATTTTATTTTCTGATTTTCTTATCGATTACATTTGGTTTTAGGTGCGCTTCCTCGATTGAGAAATCTGAAAGTGCTCCTATGAAAAGTGGGGAAAGGATCTCTGTTGGAGATGGTAGTCAGTCCGGCCCATTGGCTCCTGGGCTTCAATCCAGTCCTGTTGGCCGGGCATATGTATTTGATCATGAGGAGCCTGATTTGTTTGTCATGGCAAATAAACACAGCTTGGATCCCGGACCGGGATTATATTTATTTGAGTGGACAGGACGAAATAATGAGGGAATTCCTGTTTTTGCGCCTCCACGGAAAGTTACTTTATCACTAATTAATCCCTCTTTGAAGGCTTTAAGGGGAGTTTCTGATACAAGTCCTAATCTGACCGGATCAATTTTTCAAACGGACGATGGAACAATTCATGGATGGTGGCTAAGTGGCTTTGAGATCTATCGAACATTATTTGACAAGGAGAAATTACAATTTAAATTTACTTCTGCCGGGAAGATAACCATAACTGGTCTTCCGGAGGCACCTGAAATTCCTACAAATCTGACAGTATGGCAACGTGACAATAGCACATTGCAAATTCTCTTGAGCATGAACGATGGCGTGAAACACCGTCCTGAAGGATTTTGGAGGGCTCCTGATTATATTATGTATAATGGTGCCGGAATTTTTTTAGGCAATTGGCCGTATGAATATCTGTATATTTCCGATGCTATTTCATTGGATGTCGGTTCTCCGGTACGGTTTCACCAATATTCTATCACAAAGAAGGAAGTGCTTCATAGCTATCAGAACCTGACTTTTGTTGAATATGAACCAGGTGGCCAACAACGCCTGATAACAGGATCGAGGTATGGGAATTTTCTATACTATCCCATGACATCCAGTGAAAATCCAGGTAAAAGTGTATATGTATGTAATGAGTCCGGAATTGTGTTTAGGCACAAAGCTGTAGGGCCATTTCCAATTTCTTATTCAAATCAGGAAACAAGTTTATTCTCGGACCTGATTGTCGGCGGGGAGGCCGAATTGGTTTACTATCCCTTTACAGGCACCTTCCACAATAATGAAGCACCCATATATGGAGAACCGTTGCCGGTACTCCAACAAAATGCCAAATTGTACACGGGTACGCTGCCGGTGATCAATGTGGTGGACTGGGATGATAATGGTCAGTTGGATATTGTATCAGGTAATTCGGAAGGCCGCGTTATGTTGATTCTGAACCATGGCACAAATGAAAATCCATCTTTTGCTAATGCGCAGCAGGTAAAAGCTGGAGGACGGCCTATTAACATCCAACCGGGTTATGTTGGCTCAGTTCAGGGACCAGCGGAATCCAGATGGGGATACAGTTGTCCAACGCTTGCCGACTGGAACGGGGATGGCTTATTTGACATTCTGATGCATAGTGCTGTAAGTCTCCATGAGGTATATCTTAATATTGGTGAGCCTGGAAGACCTGAATTCGATTTTCCGGTCCCGATTTATTGTGAGGGCTTGGATTTGCACGGTACATGGCGTGTTCAACCCGGAGTAAAGAAACTGGATGAGAAAATGGCATATGTGATATTGGATGATGATAATGAGTTTCATATTTATTGGCAAATCGATGCGTATAATGTTGAAGATGGAGGCAAGCTTTTTCTAGAAGATGGTTCCAAAATCAGCGGTAGTTACCTGTCAGCTGGAGGGACTGGCCGATTAAAGATTGTACTGGAAGATTGGGATATTGATGGCAAAACTGATATCCTGGTAGGAACAACCAGACATAGCTCAGTACCGAATCCCATCAATGGTCTCCCTCAATCGAAAGGTCGTAAAGGAGCTACAGTTCTTTTTCTAAAGAATGTTGGAACAAATAGTAAGCCTGTTTTCGCTTTTCCTCAAATGATCAAGTTCAAAGGAAATGTCATCTACCTGGGTCAGCATGCCTGTTCACCGGAAGTATGGGATTACGGTCAATCCGATGGCCCGGATCTAATGGTAGGAGAACAAGATGGACGAATCCGCTATTATGAACGAAAGGACCTAACATGGGATAGCGAAAATTAACTATGTAAGCAGTAGGAGGTTACGGTACTTCACTTGTAAATACG
>JABAOH010002420.1_pt2 | contig 10771 bp, 9 predicted proteins | sample 7062181 | NCBI WGS metagenome assembly JABAOH01 (sample SAMN14538630, study PRJNA623070) | marine sediment metagenome | biome: marine biome [ENVO:00000428]; feature: marine pelagic biome [ENVO:01000023]; material: deep marine sediment [ENVO:00002113]; isolation source: pool of 5 deep marine... | reverse complement strand
CTGGCGCAATACCCATCCAGGGAATGCCCGCTGGCATGGGCTTCAAAATAATATTGAAGAACGCTAGGATCAAGGCGGAGAAGCTGATAATAAAGGCTGAGAAAGGGAGGTAGGCCCCTTGACAGAGAAGAAGAAGGAGATCCTACCTATAAGCTTGAAAATGCTGGAGGCACTCGCCAAGTTCCATCAGATTGAACTAGAAGACGTTGAGATTACCTTCGACGAGCTCGAGATCATGCTGACGCCCGGCATGGTCATGGGGGTCCCGAGGGCTGCACCGACACCCATCCCGACGAGGGTGAAGCCTACATCCCTGCTGGAGGCTGAGACAGAGATCCCCCTGGAGGAATACCCTGGCAAAATCGTGGAGGTCAAGATCGGCGGTACTAAATCCGAAGGTGGCACGAGGGGAAGCCAAATTGTCATCGGCGGCGAGATGGCTCCAGCTTTCTACAACTTCCACCACCAGCCACCCCATAAGCCCATCATAGCCTTCGATGTGTTCGACTGGGCGAAGATACCTCTCGCTAAGGCTGTCAAGATGCACTACAGGGAGGTCCTCGATGACACGGCAGAGTGGGCCAAGCTTTGCGTAGAAAAGTTCGGGGCTGAGATGATCAACCTCCACTTCGTCTCCATCGACCCTCTGATCGAGGACACTCAGCCGAGGGAGGCGGTGAAGAAGACCGAGGAGGTGCTCCAGGCCGTCGATGTACCGATAGCCATCGGCGGCTGCGGCGACCCGAAGAAGGATCTGGAGGTCTTCAGCGCCATCGCAGAGGTCACCGAGGGGGAGCGCCTGCTTATAAACTCCGTCACCCTTGACATGGACATCGAGGCGACAACCAACATCGTCANNGAGCTGAACCGCAAGCTCTACGACTTCCTCCCCAAGGAGGACATCGTCATGGATACCACGACCGCCGCCCTAGGCTACGGCCTCGACTACGCCTTCACGGTCATGGAGAGGAGCCGGTTGGCGGCCCTGAAGGGAGACCCGGAGCTCAACCATCCACTCTCTTCTGGCACCACAAACGCCTGGGCCGCTAGGGAGGCCTGGATGAAGATGGGGCCACAGTGGGCTCCAAGAGAGCTGAGGGGCCCCATCTGGGAGACTATCACCGGGCAAACACTGCTCCTCGCCGGGGTCGACTACTTCATGATGATGCACCCAGCGGCGGCCAGGGAGGTCGGCAGGATGATCGACAACTTGATGACAAGCAACAAACTGGACGAGGCCTTCGAGTGGGTCTCGCTCAAGCTTTAGGAGGTGGAAAGATGCCAGCAAAGGAGCTCAGCCCGATAGACATCTACAAACTGCTACCAAGGACAAACTGCAAGGAATGCGGAGAGACCAACTGCATGGCCTTCTCGGCTAAGCTAGTAAACAGAGAGGCGACGCTACAGGAGTGCCCCCCCATCCTCGAGGAGAAGAATCAGGCCACGTTTGAGAAGTTGTGGGCCCTCTTGAAGCCAGCGGTCAGGGCCGTGGAGGTAGGGGTCGGTAACAGGAAAGTGACGCTTGGCGGGGAGTACGTCGTATACCGCCACGAGTTCACCTACTTCAACCCCACCTCCATAGCTATAGATGTCAGCGACGAGATGACCGAAGAAGAGTTCGAGGCCCGGATAAAGACGACCAACGACTTCGAGTATGATTATATCGGAATGAATCTCACGCTCGATATGATCGCCATCAGGTCAACCTCAAACGACCCGGCGAGGTTTGAGGCGGCCGTCAGCAAGGCGGTAGAGCTCACCGACATGCCACTAATCCTCTGCTCCCTCGATCCTGGCGTCATGGAGCAGGGGTTGGCCGTCGTCGGCGATAGAAGACCCCTCATGTATGCCGCCACGAAGGAAAACTGGAAGGAGATGGCCGACCTCGCACTTATGTACAACTGCCCTCTCGTCGCCTCTGCACCGTCTGACCTAACGACATTGAAGTCCATAGCCAAGACGCTTTGGGAGTACGGTCTGGAGGACGTTGTTCTAGACCCAGGTACCTATATGGAGGATGGCATCGCATCAACGCTTGACAGCTTCACTATCTTGAGATTGAATGCCATCGATGTGGGAGACGAGTATCTCGGCTTCCCAATTCTCGGAGTGCCGATGATAGCCTGGGCGGAGGAGGCAGAGGATCCTGTCATCAACGAGTGGAACGAGGTAGTCCTCGCCTCTGCACTTGTTGCCCGTTTCTCTGATGTTCTGATCATCCACAGCATTAGTGGATGGGCCCTTCTCCCCCTTGTTATACTCAGGCAGAACCTATACACTGACCCAAGGAAACCAGTCTCCGTCGAGGCAAAGGTGGTTCCCTTCGGAGAGCCGAACGAGATGTCCCCTGTGCTTCTAACGACTAACTTCGCCCTCACGTACTACACTGTAGCGTCCGACATAGAGGGCGCGAAGGTCGACTGCTACCTCGTCGTTGTTGACACTGAGGGGATCTCCGTAGAGAGCTCGGTGGCGGGTAGGAAGCTGACAGCGGAAATCGTGGCTGAGGCCCTCGAGGGCTTCAAGGTGGGTGACCTAGTTAAACACAGGCACCTCGTTATACCCGGAAGAGCGGCACGCCTTAGCGGGGAGATCCAGGAGCTTTCTGGTTGGACCGTTTCCGTAGGGCCCATGGACTCATCGGGGATAGGGGGCTATATTGCCGAGAAGTGGACACCCAACCCCGAATAGGTCTACCATAACCTTTTCTTATGTCACCGGTTGGATACTCTGATGGCTAGGAAACTCGTCATTTCAATATCCGGTAAGGGCGGCACTGGAAAGACCACGCTGACAGCTCTGCTACTCAAGTGGCTCATACAGAACACAGATGAGATCTCCCTCGTAGTAGACGCCGACCCTGCCACCAACTTGGACGATGTGTTAGGAGTAAAACTGACGAGGACTGTGGGCCAGGTCTCAAAGGACATGAAAGACCAGATAGAGAAAGGAACCTTGCCACCGACGACTCCAAAGAAGGACCTCCTCGAGGCCTGGGTCTTCCAGACCCTCGTGGAAGAAGAAAGGTTCGACCTCCTCGCTATGGGCCGATCTGAGGGAGAGGGCTGTTACTGCTTTGTTAACAATGTCCTGACCCATATTCTAGACACGTTGACAAAGAACTACGGAGTCATCCTCATGGACATGGAGGCGGGGTTAGAGCACCTCAGTAGGAGGACGGACAGGGATGTCGACGCAATGTTGGTCGTTACCGACCCATCGAGGATGGGCTTCGAGACGGCCAGGCGGATAAAGGATCTCGCGGAGGAGGTACACATAGACGTCAAGAAGATCTACCTCGTAGGCAACAACTTCCCGCAGGATATGACAGATACCCTCAAGAAGGCCGCAGACGACATCGGCGTGGAACTCGCCGGAAGTGTCCCATACGACGAGAACGTTATGTCATTCAACATAACTGGCAAGCCCCTCCTCGGTATCCCAGATGATTCCCCAGCCTATAGGGCGGTCGAGCATATCGCCCAAAAGATCGGCCTGAGTAATCTATCCTGAGGTTTCATCAATGAAGTTGGCGGTGGCTGGTAAGGGCGGCGTCGGCAAGACTTTCATCGCGGGCACACTCGCAAGGCTCCTAGTTCGGGATGGCTACAGTGTTCTTGTGGTCGATGCTGATCCCAACATAAACACGGCATCATCTCTGGGGATCCCTTCTGATGTGGCTAATAAGGTCGTCCCCCTCTCCGAGAACGAGGATCTAATCGAGGAGAAGACAGGCGTGGTGCCAGGTAAGTCCTATGGACAGCTATTCAGACTGGCGCCGACCATTAGCGACATCGTAGAGAATTTCGGGGTGGTCGGGCCAGACGGCGTGAAACTGCTCGTCATGGGCACAGTGAAAGGTGGCGATTCAGGCTGCATGTGCCCAGCTAACGCCCTACTCAGAGTCTTGGTGCAGCACCTCCTCATCCAAAGGAAGGAGGTCCTCATAATGGATATGGTCGCCGGACTAGAACACTTGGGGCGGGGGACGGCGAGGAGGATGGATGCCATGCTTGTCGTCGTGGAGCCTAGGATGAAGTCCATAGATACGGTGCAGAGGATACTGAAACTGGCCAGGGATATCGAGGTGAAGGATGTACTCGCCGTCGGGAACAAGGTGGGCTCCCTGGAGGAGATGCTCTTTGTCGAGGAGAGGATGAAGGAGCTCGACATACCCATCGCGGCCAACATCCCTTACGACGAGGCTGTAGCCAAGGCTGACATGCTCGGGAAGGCTCCCGTCGACCATAAAATCGACTCTCCAGCGGTGAAAGCTGTATCTGAACTTATGGACTTCCTCAAGCAACGCTACAATTTCTAGACTCGAATCGACAATTATAACCACTGAGACGGAAGAGATAGATCCTGAGTACCCCCGGCGAGGACGATTTTTGAAGCTGAAGGCCATCAAGGTGAGGACGAGGTACTGGCGTCCAGGGACCGACTACGTCCAGGAGATTGTGAACTCCGTGGGTGAAATTGTGCAGGACGGCGACGTTGTAACAATTTCCGAGAAGGCGATCTCGACGGCTGAAGGGCTCTTAGTGGACGAATCCAAGTTCAGAGCTGGCAGGTTCGCGAGGTTCCTGGCATCGTTTTGGACGAGGAAGATGTGGGGAGGTCCCCTCGGAAGATTGACGAAGTTGAGGGATCACACTTTGGAGAGGTTGAGAAGCTTCCCGGATGCGGAGGGGGCGGCACATAAACAGGTCGCCCTAAGGTGCGCTGGCGTCCTGCAAGCCTTGAGGCACTACTCCGAGGGGGGAATAGACGCCAGCAACCTCCCATACTCGTACGTTAGCCTTCCGCTACCAAACCCACAGACATACGCCGACAGAATACGGGAGGCATTCGCACTGAGGGGGAGGGATGTCTCGACCCTGATCGTGGACGGAGACACGACCTACACGTGGAGAAACCTGCACCTCTCCCCCCGCGCCGTCTACATCCGGGGCCTCATCAACGTTGCTGGTTTCATAACCTTCGTCGCTGGGCGGGCCCTCGGATTTCGCTCGCGCCCCACGCCTATCGCATCCTCAGGAGAATGGACGAACCCCGACTGGACGCTGACGCTTGCCAACGTCGCCCACCGCGTCAGGGGGCACGGGGCAGGTAGGACCGCGTGGGACATGTCTGAAAGAATGGGCGTTGGCCTCACCGAGGTCACCTGGGGCATGTTAGACGAGATCGACCACCACCCTATCGTCATCCTCAGGAAAACAATGCAACGGCTACCCAAACCTTAGAGCTCCGGGCGCGAACGTCCCGACGGTTTAAAAATCCCCTCTTAACCCACACCAATGATGATGAAAAGGAGAGGGGAGGGAGCGCAGGGTCAACATAAGTAAACTAATCATATCGTTGAAGGAAATGGAAAGCACGTTTTCGAGATTAATCCTAACTAATTCGCTCCTAAATAAGATACTACGATAGATACGAACAATTAGAGGATAACATCTATCAAAGACAGATTTTCCGTCCAAATTCTTGAAACAATATATTATAAAGGCGTCAAAAAATAGCGGAGATAAAACCCTCGAAAACAGCCCCTTTCATATGTTTTGGACGCATTCAGCATCCATAATAGACTTGATTAACCACTAAATTAGGGCCTATGGATTTAAAAATTGACCATATTGTATGAACAAGAAAAATCACCAATTTTCTCTTATTTATGATCTAGAATGACTTTAGAAATTGTGCATCATCAGATTGTTTCTAAGAACGCCTGAACGTCGCCAAGGAAATCACTAGGCCTGAAGGTTTCTATAACCGCGGCTCCCGTCTTCCTCACCAGTTTAAGAACGTTCTCGGTGTAGGGGGCGAACACATCGTCCTTCGCGAGGGGAGAGACGCAGGCCACGACATGTATTTCCCGATCAATCAACTTCTCCAACACTGCGTAGATCTCCATTCTCTCATCCGAAGTAGCGCCGGGATCCTCCAGCACGAAGTCGCTGAAGTAGAAGCATATCTTCTCGCTCCTCTCCCCCGCAGCTTCTAACTGCTCAAGCGCCCACTTCAGGCTCTGGTTCGGGACCGTCCCTCCCCAAATGCGGGAACCCGTGGTCCCCCTAAGAATCTTCTCCACGTCGCTCGTGGTCGATGTGACCAGGATCAGGAGGTTGTCGATGAGCTCGTCCACGTCCCCCTCCTCGTACAGGTCCTTCTGGACGTGGCTGTTGCTCTCGTACAGGACGAGGCCGTACCTCTCCCGGCGGAGGCTCCAGAGAAGGGGTACGAGGGACATCACGGAGTAATGGATGGAGGTCAGCCCCCCGCTCTGGTAGAACATCGTGTTGCTGATGTCCAGGATGTAGATAATGGCCTTCCTTTTCCTAGTCTTCTTGCGGATGAAGAAGTCGTCGTACCCCACCTCCTCCATCCTCTTACCCTGATCGAAGATGTTCTCCAAGGACCTCTCCTCGTCGATGTCCTCCGGGTCATCCCCGCGCTCGAAGGGCCTGACTATTTGCCTACGGAGCTCCTCGGTACTCCTCTCGAACTCCCGGCCTAGTCTAAGGAGCTTCACCTTTAGGAACTCGGCGAGAAGCCTCCTGGAGCGCTCGTCCCTCATGCCCTTGCTCCTCCTCAACACCCTCTTAACGAGCTCGTCCTCCCCTGGCCCGACGCCTAGGTCCGGCTTACTCGTGAACTCCTTGAAGAGATCTACGTCAGAGTCGTAGACCGCTCGGGCTTCACCCTGCCCAGGCATGTCTTGGTCGCTGGACAGGTAACTCACGAGATCGTCGCTCTTCTGGGAAATGAGGCCAAGGAAGTCTTCCAATTCGGATTCAGTGACTTCCTCCTCGGACTCCTCGACATTGAGGAGTACCTCCAGCGCGATCCTTTCGGCAATGCTCTGGTTCTCGACCTTAGAGGTGTAGACGGCGGCGTCGACGAGGTCCTGCATAGAGAGTTTCCCCTTCCTCAGGTATACAGGCAAGAGAAGGTCGCACATGGCGATGCCCTGCCGTGGACTAGGCTTCTCGACGACCCCCTCGCTCTTCCTCATCCGGTTTATGAACTCCGGGACAAAGTAGCGAACTACGGAGAAGGAGTACTGGAGTAGGGTCGTTCCCATGGGCTTACCCCAGGCGCTTCTCGAGGATCTCCTCGATTATACCCTCGACGGTCTTATCTGGGTTCCGGACCCTCATCTCCTTGGCCAGGACCGAGGGGGCGAAGAACCTGATGGCTGCGTCCTCGTCCTCGAATTTGTCCCTGTAGCGGTCCACTAGGCGCGTAAGGTAGATCCCAGATCGTGGGGAGGCTGGAATCTCGAGGTCTGGGTTCCCCCTCGTGTCGTCGACTATCTCGTATATCTTGTTCATCACGCTCTCCGGGAGGTCAAAAGCAGGGGCGTTCACCCTGAGGATCTCTATCTCCGTCTCCTTGCTGGGATAGTCCATCCTTATCCAGACCCCGATCCTGTCTATGAGGACTCGGGAGAGCCTGTATGTGCCAGAAGTCTCGATGGGGTTCTGGGTGGCGACGAAGGCGAAGTCATCTTCGGCCTTAATCATGCCGAAGGGGTATAGGTGATAGTGCCTCTCCTCGAGGGGCGCTATGAGGCTGTTCTGACAAAACTCAGTCGCCCTATTGAGCTCATGGGCGACGAACAAGCCCCCCTCCACCATGGCGCGTATCAGGGGCCCTGGCTCGAAGCTCTCAACCGTCCTCCCCCTCCTGACAACGAGGGCTGGGTCGAACGCGCCGATCAAGCGGGATGGAGTCATGTTCTCGTCGAAGAAGATCTCGTAGAAGCCCCTTCCTGTGTCCTCAGCAACCTTTCTGGCCAGTAGTGATTTTCCAACCCCGGGAGGACCTACCAGACAAGGGGTGACGCCTGCATCAATGCTGTCTCTTAGCAGGTCGTATGCCCTCCTGTACTGACCCTTGAGGATCACAGGAATATCTATCCTTATGCCATCGACGATGCTCTTCTGCAGCAGCTCCCGAAATCCGAGTTCGCTGTCATCAGACATTAAGTCCATCCTCATACATACATTCTAAAATTTAAATTTTCGACATCCGAAGCGAATGGATTTTCAAATATTATTTTTTTGATAGTAGATGTACAATAAACGACGATCCGCATGCTTTTTATATTAATAGCTTTATCCCTTAACGATTCGTTAGAGGCAAGATTATGATCGGAATACGGATTCATGGCAGGGGCGGTCAAGGTGGCGTCACTGCATCGAGACTACTGGCTACGGCTGCGTACTTTGACGGCAAATTCTCACAGGCAATCCCCATGTATGGGACCGAGAGGCGTGGTGCCCCACTGACATGCTTCGTCCGCATCGACGATGTGCGTGTCAGGGAGAGAGAGCTTGTACACGACCCCGAAATCGTGATGGTCCTAGACCCGCTGCTCAGTACACAGCAGGGGATGACGAGGGGCATGAAGCCTGGCGGCCTTCTTATCCTCAATTTACCTGTACCACCTGAGGAGGTCAAAATAGGTGGCAACATAAGAATCGCCACGGTCGATGCTACGACAATCGCCCTTGAGACTTTGAGGAGGCCGATCACAAACACCGCCATGCTGGGCGCCTTCAGCAAAGCCGTTGGATGGCCCAAGTTGGAGTCCATCGAGAAGGCGATACTGAAGCAGTTCCCCGGAAGGATCGGGGAGATGAATATCGCCGCCATCCGTAGGTCATACAAGGAGGTCAGCGATGTTGTTGAGGCTACTATTAAAGAGGAGAAAGAAGCCGAGGACCTGACGGTCGGTGGATACGGCGTTCTCAGAGACGTATCATCCTGGCGGGTCTTTTCGCCGGACATAGACCTCGACAAGTGTACCAGTTGCAGGAGTTGCTGGATCTATTGCCCTGAGACCGCGATCAAGTGGACAGAAGACAACAAACCCGAGATCGAATGGCGTAAGTGTAAGGGCTGTGGCATCTGCGTCAACGAGTGCCCAGTCAAGGCGATAGAGTTCAAGAGGGTTGAAGTAGAGGCGTAAGAAATGTCGTTCGAAGTAATGGTAGGTAACAAGGCTACCGCCACGGCTGTTAAGCTGGCGAGGGTCCAGGTTGCCTCAGCTTTCCCCGTCACCCCGCAGACCACCATCACTGAGTACCTCTCGGAGATGGTCGCGAACGGTGAGCTGGACGCCGAGTTTGTGAACGCCGAAGGCGAGTTATCAACCCAGGTCATCGTCCAGGCTGCCTCCAGGGTCGGGGCGCGCACGTTCGTCTGCACATCGGGTCCGGGTCAGCTGTATATGCACCACCCGATGCACCAGACATCAGCCAACAGGCTTCCAGTTGTCATGGCCACTGTACACAGGGGGAACAAGGGCATGCAGCCCGACCACACGGATCTCATGTCACAGACATGGACAGGCTGGATACAGTGGTACGTGGAGAACAACCAGGAAGCATTGGACTCCGTCCTCATGGCATATAGGGTGGCTGAGGACAAGAGAGTAAGAATACCCATTGCTGTTGGCTACGACGGCTATGTCCTGAGCTACACAGCTGAACCCGTTGAGATCCCCTCCCAGGAGGATGTCGACGCATGGTTGCCGCCCTACAAGCCGATCCCAAGCATCTTGCCCGACGAGGTCGACAAAGAGACCATTGGCCTTAGGTTCAGAGGAGGGGACCCCCAGGCACCTTGGAAGACTCATCACGAGGCTATTGTCGGTTCAAAAGAGGTCATCAAAGAGGTCAACGAAAGCTACGGAAAGGCATTCGGCCGCAAGTACGGGAACGGCTTGACCGAGCAGTACAGGTGCGAGGACGCAGAGGCGATCATGGTCGCCATGGGCTCCATCGCAGGCACTGCTAGGGCCGCCGTGGATAGGCTCATGGACGACGGGAAGAAGGTGGGGCTCGTCAAGCTGAAGTGCTACCTACCATTTCCGGTAGAGGACTTCCAGGAGTATGGAAAGAAATTCGGAGCAATCGGGATGATCGACAGGAACATATGCCTTGGCCACGGAGGTTCCGGCTTCAGGCTGATCAAGAACGCTCTTTACGAACTCGACGAAAGACCAGCCGTGCTACAGTTCCATGCTGGACTTGGAGGGAAAGAGGTAATGGTCAAAGACATCGTGAAGGTGGGGGAGAAAATACTAAGTGCCGCAAAGGGCGAGAAATTAGCTCCACTCGTGGAGTGGGTCTAGGAGGTATGGTTGAGGTGAATATTGGATGAGCCAGAGGATGACTCGGTTCAAGATTCCTCTAGAGGAGCTCACCATCACCCCTGGGAGCGCCTGCCAGGGCTGCGGCGCAGCCCTGGCCGCTAGGCTGGCATTTAAGGCCCTCGGCCCCAATGTCATTAGACACGGTGTACCTTGTTGCCCGGACTCAGTCACAAGGCACCCGAGAGCCGGCAGCGTCTTCGAGGGTGGTGGGGCCATGCTCACCGGAACCTGGCGCGGCCTCAAGGCGTTGGGACGGACCGACGTCCAGGCTGTCGGCTTCTTTGGAGACGGCGGAACATACGACATAGGCCTACAGGGTCTATCGGCAGCGGCGGAGCGGAACGAGAACATCTGGGTGATAACCAAGGACAACGAGGCCTACATGAATACCGGCAACCAGAGGAGTAGCAGCACGCCGCTGTACGCCCGGACCTCGACGACACCCGTCGGCAAGCTGGTGCAGGGCAAGCAGGAGGGGAAGAAGAATGTCCCCATGATCTTCGCGGCCCACGGGGTCCCCTACGTGGCCACCGCCTCGGTCGGCTACCCGGAGGACCTAATAGCGAAGATAGAGTACGGGAAGACGGTGTACGGCTTCAAGATGCT
>JABAOH010042757.1_pt2 | contig 10772 bp, 6 predicted proteins | sample 7062181 | NCBI WGS metagenome assembly JABAOH01 (sample SAMN14538630, study PRJNA623070) | marine sediment metagenome | biome: marine biome [ENVO:00000428]; feature: marine pelagic biome [ENVO:01000023]; material: deep marine sediment [ENVO:00002113]; isolation source: pool of 5 deep marine... | reverse complement strand
AGCAATTTACTAAATTGTTTCTAGGTATCTGTAGGTATACCTAGGTATGGGAAAGTCCATCTAAGGTGGTCACAATTCGGTGGAGGTATCTTCCTGTCCACGAACAATGGCAAAAGCTGGACAGAGGTCAAATCAGGGCTTCCTGAGTACACTAATGTTCAGTGTCTTGCAGTGAGTGGGACGAATCTCTTCGCCGGCACATCTGGGGCTGGTGTCTGGCTTTTATCCTTGTCAGACTTATCAATTGAAAAATGATAAGCGGTGTCTTTTGGAAGCTCTGAAATTCCGTTCCCCAGTTGAGCCCCGAACTCCCACCGTCTGAATTCGAGTTCCTTAAGGTGCAACACATCTAACTCTGTTAAATCCTCATTTTGTTTTAAATATACATATCTATAATTAGGCGATCTTAGGCAAATCTGGTGACAAAGAGAGAGATCTATATTCAGTTTGACTCTTTCCTCATTCCCTGCTATCCTTTTCCCAAGTAAGCAAAAAAGGATGATGGGCCGTGAAATGCCCTAAATGTCAGTCGAACAATCCTGATACCCAGCAATATTGTGGTGAATGTGGAACCCAGTTCATTCCCTCAGAGGAAATCTCTCCCACAAAAAGTCTCGAAACTGCTAAAGAAGAACTAACCACAGGCTCTACCTTTGCTGGAAGATACAAGATTATTGAAGAGCAGGGAAGAGGTGGTATGATTGTCTTCAGACGAGGGCAGTTGATTCAATAAAAAAGGAGGTGTCTCGTATGAGAAGTCGTGTGGCAATTTTTCTTATCGGCATGGGAATATTGCTTTCTTTCCCGCAGTGGCCTGAAGCCCAATGGAAGCAAACCAGCGGGCCTATAAGTGGCTGTATTAGCGCTCTAGTGGCAAGCGGGAAGAGCCTCTTCGCCGGCACTTGGCGTGGAGTCTATCTGTCCACGAACAACGGCAAAAGCTGGACAGCGGTCAAATCAGGACTTCCTGATTACACTTATATCCCTGATCTTGCAATGAGCGGCAAGAACATCTTTGCCGGGATTCGTGGCAAAGGCGTCTATCTGTCCACGAACAACGGCAAAAGCTGGAAGGCGGTCAAATCAGGATTGCCTGAGGAAACTTGGGTTGAGTGTCTAGCAGTGAGCGGGACGAACATCCTCGCCGGCACCTATAGGGGCTTATTCCTATCCACGGATAACGGCACAAGCTGGAAGGCGGTCAACTCAGGATTGCCTAAGCACGCGCATGTCCAGTGTCTAGCGGTGAGCGGGACGAATCTCTTTGCCGGCACTTGGTGGGGTCACGTCTTCCTGTCCACGAACAACGGCACAAGTTGGACGGAGGTCAACTCAAGACTTCCTCAGTCCACTATTGTCCAGTGTCTTGCAGTAAGCGGCACGAACATCTTTGCCGGCACCGACGAAGGTGTGTTTTTTTCCCCCAACAACGGCACAAGTTGGACGGCGGTCAACTCAGGATTGCCTGAGGAAACTGAAGTCAATTGTCTTGCAATGATCGGCACGAACATCTTTGCCGGCACTGATAAAGGTGTCTTTTTATCCACGAACAACGGCACAAGTTGGACGGAGGTCAACTCAGGACTTCCTGAGTACACTCGTGTCCTTGATCTTGCAGTGAGCGGGAAGAACCTCTTTGCCGGCACCGACGAAGGAGTATTTCTTTCCCCCGACAACGGCAAGAGCTGGACGGCGGTCAACTCAGGATTGGCAAACGCGCATGTTCAGTGTCTAGGGTTGAGCGGGACGAATCTCTTTGCCGGTACTGAGTATGGTGGCGTCTTTTTATCCACGAACAACGGCAAAAGCTGGACAGCGGTCAACTCGGGATTGACGTACCATAATGTCCAGTGTCTAGGGTTGAGCGGGACGAATCTCTTTGCCGGCACTGAATATGACGGCATTTTTCTCTCCACGAACAACGGCAAAAGCTGGATAAAAGTCTTACCCAGATTGCCTCACTATACCTATGTCCTTGATCTTACGGTGAGCGGCACGAATCTCTTCGCCGTTACCGATGGCGGCGTCTTTCTGTCCACTGATAACGGCAAAAGCTGGACAGAGGCCAACTCAGGATTTCCTGAAGAAACTATAGTCAATTGCCTTGAAGTGAGCGGGAAGAATCTCTTTGCCGGCACTTATGAGGATGGCGTCTTTCTGTCCACGAACAACGGCACAAGTTGGACAGAGGTCAAATCAGGGCTTCCTGAGTCCACTGATGTTCAGTGTCTTGCAGTGAGCGGCAAGAACATCTTTGCCGGCACTGGGGAAGATGGTGTCTTTCTTTCCACAAATAACGGTACAAGCTGGACAGCGGTCAACTCGGGATTGCCTAAAAAAGCTTCTCTCTGGGGATACACTGATGTCCAGTGTCTTGCGGTGAGTGGGACGAACCTCTTTGCTGGCACTTGGGATGGCGTCTTTCTGTCCACGAACAACGGCAAAAGCTGGAAGGCGGTCAATTCAGGATTGCCTGAGTACACTTGGGTTGAGAGTCTTGCAGTGAGTGGGAAGAACCTCTTTGCCGGCACTGACAACGGTTTATTCCTGTCCACGAACAACGGCAAAAGCTGGACAGAGGTCAGCTCAGGATTGCCTGAATACTTTAAAGTCACGTGTCTTGCGGTGATCGGGGCGAACATTTTTACTGGCACCGACGAAGGTGTCTTTCTGTCCACAAACAACGGCAAAAGCTGGAAGGCGGTCAACTCAGAATTGCCTAGGGACCCTGAAGTCTTGTGTCTTGCGGTGATTGGGGCGAACATCTTTACTGGCACCGACGAAGGCGTATTCCTGTCTACAGACAACGGCGCAAGTTGGACAGCGGTTAACTCCGGATTACCTGAGTACACTACTATCCTCGCTCTTGCGGTAAGCGGGACGAATCTCGTTGCCGGCACTGAGTATGGAGGTGTCTTTCTGTCCACGAGCAATGGCGCAAGTTGGACAGCGGTCAACTCGGGATTGCCTGAGTACACTTGGGTTGAGAGTCTTGCAGTGAGTGGGAAGAACCTCTTTGCCGGCACCGATGAAGGCGTATTCCTGTCTACAGACAACGGCAAAAGCTGGAAGGCGGCTAGATCAGGATTACCTAGGAAAACTGATGTCAAGTGTCTTGCGGTGAGCGGGAAGAATCTCTTTGCCGGCACCAATAAAGGAGTTTTCCTGTCCACAAACAAGGGTAAAAAATGGAGGGCTGTCAACTCAGGATTGCCCAAGCACACTGAAGTACTGTCCTTAGCGGTGAATGGGCTGTATCTCTTTGCAGGCACATGGGGCGGCGGCGTCTGGCGATTGCCATTATCGGATGTATCAATAAAAAAACGATAAGCGGCGTCTTAATGTTGAAGGACTGGAAAGAGGGGGGTATGATTATATTAAGACGTGGGCAGTTGATTCAATAAAACAGGAGGTGTCTCAAATGAGAAGTTGTGTAGCGATTTTTCTTGTCGGCATGGGAATCTTGCTTTCTTTTCCGCAGTGGTCTGGCGCCCAATGGGTGCAAACCGGTGGACCTGAAGGTGGCTCGATTACTGCTTTTGCGGTGAGCGGGCGGAATCTCTTTGCTGGTACCGATGGCAGCGGCATTTTTCTGTCCACGAACAACGGAAAAAGCTGGAAAGCCGTCAACTCGGGATTGCCTAAGTACACTGACGTCCTGTGTCTTGCAGTGAGCGGCACGAACCTCTTTGCCGGTACTGACGACGGTTTATTCCTGTCCACGAACAATGGAAAAAGCTGGAAAGCCGTCAACTCCGGATTGACTACGAAAGCTTCAGTGCAGAGTCTTGCGGTGAGCGGGAAGAACATCTTCGCCGGCAATTATTGGAACGGTGTCTTCCTATCCACGAACAACGGTGCTAGTTGGACAGCGGTCAACTCGGGATTGCCTAAATCCATTAAAGTCTCTTGTCTAGCGGTGAGCGGGGCGAATCTCTTCGCCGGAACTGATGATTATCAAGAAAACGGCGTATTTCTGTCCACAGACAACGGCAAAAGCTGGAAAGTGGCTAGATCAGGATTACCTAGGAAAACTAATGTCAAGTGTCTAGCGGTGAGCGGTACTAACATCTTCGCCGGAACCGTGAGACGGGGTGTCTTCCTGTCCACAGACAACGGCACAAGCTGGACAGCGGTTAACTCCGGATTGCCTGCGATAACGACGGTCGAGTGTCTAGCGGTGAGCGGTACGAATCTCTTCGCCGGAACCGTGAGACGGGGTGTCTTCCTGTCCAGGAACAACGGAAAAAGATGGACAGCGGTCAACTCGGGATTAACGGCCAATGAAGTCCATTCTCTAGCACTAATCGGGACTAATCTCTTTGCTGGAACTGATGAAGGCGTATTCCTATCCACGAATAACGGTGCAAGCTGGAAGGCGATCAACTCAGGATTGACGGCCACTGAAATCCAGTGTCTTGCGGTGAGCGGTACGAATCTCTTCGCCGGAACCGTGAGACGGGGTGTCTTCCTGTCCACGAACAATGGGGCAAGCTGGAAGGCGATTAACTCCGGATTGACGGAAACTCGGGTCTCGGATATTGCTGTGAGCAAGACGAATCTCTTGGCCCTCACTTATAATGGCCACTTCAGCTGCGTCTTCCTGTCCACCAACAACGGCAAAAGTTGGACAGAGGTCTTAAGTAAGAGGGAGAAAGATCGTATCTCGGAGATTGCGGTGAGCGGAAAGAATCTCTTCGCCTGCACTTCATTCTATTTAAGCTCTTACTCCGACTTATTACTTTCATCAGACAACGGCGTAAGCTGGACAGCGGTCAGCCCGAGATTTCCTAAGGTATCGTGCATTGTGGTGAGCGGGACTAATCTTTTCGCCGGCACCTATAGAGGCGTATTCCTGTCCACGGACAACGGAAAAAGATGGAAAGCGGTCAGATCAGGATTACCTAGGAAAACTGATGTCGAGTGTCTTGCGGTGAACGGGAAGAATCTTTCTGCCGGTACCAACAAAGGGGTCTTCCTGTCCACGAACAAGGGTAAAAGATGGAGAGCTGTCAATTCTGGATTGCCTATGAAAGCTTCAGTGCGGTGTCTCGCGGTGAGCGGGACTAATATATTCGCCGGAACTGATGAAGGCGTATTCCTATCCACGAATAATGGTGCAAGCTGGAAGGCGGTCAACTCCGGATTGCCGGCCACTGAAATCCAGTGTCTTGTGTTGAGCGGGAAGAATCTCTTTGCCGGCACTAAAGGAAGCGGTGTCTGGCGCTTGTCTTTGTCGGACATATCAATTGAAAAATGATAATAAGAGGGAGCGATATACTTTTCCATAAACAGCAATATCAAAATTTGCCCACTATCCATTAACCATAGATTTCTCCTTGGTTTTTCAATAATTCAATAGAAGCTGGAAAAATGTTTAAGGCAAACGGCGTGATATTTCTCACTCTGGTAATTATGTTGATGGGCTTTAGTTGCTCTGGTCCAGATTTGAATCAGCCTATTCTTATAGCCGAAGTTCCTCTTCACCTTGAAGAGCATATAGAGGCTGCTCGAATTGAGAAGTCCGAGGTCCCCGAAGACCTTCTCACCCCAGTTGAGTGGCACTTTGACGAGCCAATCTCGGACTGGAAGCCAGTCAAGCCGATCTCAAAGCAGCGGGAAGCTATCAAAACAGTCCGAATTGATGACGCGCTGCGTCTGCTTTTGACCTCAGAAAATCGTGCTGACGGCTCTCGCTTGTTCGGAGAGATCTATGTCGCATTGCCCGATTGGAATTTCGAGGATTGGGCGTATGTCGAGATTACAGCCCGTACTTCCGATCCTATGCGCCATATCGGTTTAGATTTCAATTACACTGAAGAGGACAATCAGGAAGGGATTATCACACCTTTCTACTCCAAGGGCGACTCAGCTTCCCTTATCACGGACGGCAGTGCCCAGACCTATCGGCTATCGCTGGCCCAGCGCCGCATGCGGAAGTGGGAGGGTTCATGGACGCACTTAGGGATATGGATCACCAGCCAAGAGGACGTGGAGGAAGCAACGCTCGACATCTTATCGGTGGAAGTCATTCCTAAAGAGCCTATTTATGCTGACGCACCTGTAGGGGTGAGAACAGACGAACGCACACAAGCACTTAGACGCACTCTTTACACCCATGCACCGGGCCGTATTGAATACCGTGTTCGGATACCTCAAGCCGGACGACTTGACGTCGGACTTGGGGTGCTGCGGGAGGACGTTCCTGTGACCTTCAGGATCCTCGCCTCTCAGAAGAATGAAGAAGAGGTGGCACTTTTTGAGGAAACCTATTCCAATCCCAAAGAGTGGGTGCAGCGTTCTGCGGACCTGTCCTCATTTGCCGGGAAAACAGTGAACCTTGCGCTCGAGGCCAACGCTGAGCTCGCTGGTTCTGTGGCCCTGTGGGCAGCACCGACCGTGACTGGAGTGCGGTCCACAAAAAAGCCCAACGTCATCTTTTACATCATAGATGGTGCTGGGTCCGATTTAATGAGCGTATACGGTTACAAACGTCGCACTACCCCCAACCTCGAACGGATCGCTGCCGAGGGTGCTGTCTTTGAACGTGCCTATAGCAACGCCTCCTGGACGCAACCGTCCAACCTCTCTTTCATGACATCGCTGCAATACAGCGTGGCGAGCCTGAGCCAGGGGGTGGGATGGCCAAAAGCCCCCGACCAGGTATTAACGATGGCACAACATATGCACAGGGCTGGCTACCAGACTGCTGTGCTGGTCTCGAATTCCTACGCCGGCAGGATCAGCGGCCTTGACCGGGGTGTTGATAAGCTCCGGGACTTTGGTCTAGAGAGCAACTCGACGTCGACTGTATACTTACACAAAGACTTCTGGACATGGCGAGAGGATTATCCTGCTGAGCCATACTGGGTGCATTTCCAGACCACAGATGTCCACACGCCGTGGAGGCCAGTAATCCCGTTTGCCGGTCTATTCGTTAGTTCGACAAGGCGTCAGGCATTTAACGGAGAATATAACCGTGTGGGTCGAATGCCAGGGCCGGAGAATTTTAAGCGAGCTAGCATCGATCGCGTAGCATTCTACCAAACCGCTCGTGGTGTCTATGACGAGGCCATGACGCATCAGGACTACCAGCTCGGTCGTCTAGTAGAACAACTAAAGGCAAAAGGTGAATGGGAACACACACTGCTCATCGTTGCCGCCGATCACAGCCACTTCCATGCCGGCCTCAGCCTGCTGGATCCTCTGCCGCCCGCATTGGACGGGAATTATGCTAAATCCGCCCCTATTTTCAGCTCCTGGATTTCACGCGTGCCGTTAATCATAGTATGGCCAGAAAGAATCGCTGCTGGGCTTCGGTTCAGCGATCCAGTCTCCATGATCGACATACTTCCGACGATACTTGACCTTCTCGATTTACCGATGCCCGAGGTGATGCAGGGACAGTCGCTGGCGCCGTTACTGCTGGGGAAGCCAGGCTGGGAGCCGCGCCCTGTTATCCTCGATGAGATTGGATGGGATAGAGTAACGGGAAAGCCAGAGGGCAGGATCGAAGTGATCGATGGACGATGGGGTGCATCGCTGTACCTCCACCCAGAACCTGATTGGGATTCCAGGTATCGCCGCCCAGCCCCTTTGCTCGTCTACGATCTATGGAACGATCCCTACTGCCTACACAGCCNNCACAGCCTGCATAGCGAGCAGCCCGATTTAGCCAAGAAATACAAGAAGTTCCTCAAGGCGCAGTGGAAGTTACATCAAGCGCTGGCAAAGCTCTTTTCTCGATCGGGCAAAGTGTCATTGACTCCCGATCAGCTAGAGAACCTTCGCTCGCTGGGCTATATCCGGTAAGGTTGACGTTGGGTAATAGATACTTGAAGAAACGCAGAAAGGCCAGAATCACAAAGCAATCACATTACGAGAAATTCCTCGACCTCTGGAAAGACGCTGATCCTGGTATTCCTGAAGTTGAGGATGCAAAGGAGAGGCTGGCTGGGTTGAAGAGTCAGTAATCAGGCTATAAATTATTAATCAATAACATTCTACTATTAACTGATAAAACCAACATTCAAGTTGACATGGATTTCTTCGCGGTTTAGCAGTCTTCCTCGAGAAGTGCAAAGGTAAATTTAAAGTGACGTGAATTTAAAATAGGAAAATTTGTATTTTATTCTTTTTCAATGGAGAAAGTTCCTGTTGCGCCTCCCTGAGAAAAATCTCCGGAGATTTTCTTACCGCTTTCGTCCAAGTCGCCGTTAAAAGTTGGATCTCCTTGAATTTGGGGATGGACAATCTTGAAAGATATCTTTTTTCCCTCAATATGAATATCTCCGAGTGGTAAATCTGTAGCACCTTGGACAGGGACATCGATGGTTCCCTGGATATTTTTCTCATCATCTAGGGAGAATTCGACGATGATTTCCAATTCCTGTCCCATCACGCTTATTGCTCCTTTCCATGTTCCCAGGTATGGCTTTGCATCTTGGGCAAATAGGGATGAATGAACCACTAAAAGAGTGAATAATAAAGGAATGAATAACAATTTTTTTACGAATGATCTGTTCATTCACTACCTCCTTAAGTATAAGTAAATAGAATCTATCATAAATACGTAAGAGAGGACATAAAAATTTTGATGAGGGAGGCATCCTCAATTTCGTGTTCAAGGAAGAGTGTAGAAGGACAACAAAAGTAAAGCCATAAAGCATTATGAGCAATTCCTTCCCCTCTGGAAAGACGCTGACCCAGGGATAGCTGAGGTTGAAGATGCCAGGAAGAGGCTGGCTGGGCTGAAGAGTAATTGAGCCAAGCAGAACCCAAATCCCCAAAGGCCCTGGCTTCCCTAGATTGGTACCAAAATTGCTTGAGAACTGCTTTATTATGCAAAAGAGAAGCTCAAGACTGGATTGCAGAGCAACGAAATCCTGGCTGTTCTCTTTCGCAAAGTTGATATTGGGAATATTTATTTTTGTTCGAATAAGGGCATTAGCTGTTAAAAAATGATACATTGCATGTTTCATAAGTGTTAGAAAGCCCCAAGAAGATGAAATTGGCATGTTATTTGCTTTTATGATCAGTGAATATTCGGTAAAATCCAATAATATGATATGTGATCTCAAACCAAATGAATTTAAATGATTGGGAGAAAATGATGAAATTTAAGATTAAAACAAAGAAAGGACTCACCACTAATAAAAGAAACATGACGTTATTTATAGTTTTTTTCCTGCTTATTTCTAATCAGTTGAGTTTAAGCCGGACTAGTGACAAGGTAACCATCGATCAAAAAATGAAAATATCGGTAATATCCAGAATAAGTGAACTGGTCATCGAAAAATACGTTTTTCTGGAGAAATCCAAAGAAATAGCTGATCAGCTTAACCTTAAATTGAAAAACGGCGAATATGACAGTTTTACCACTGCCTCGGAATTTGCCGGAAAACTAGAACGTGATTTGCGTGATATCAGCAGCGATTCTCATTTTCGTGTCCAGTATGATCCCGAGTGGGCAAAACGAATTCTTGCGGCTAAAGCTTTGAGTAAAGAAGAGGTTGAAAAAGCAAAAAAACAAGAGTTCGAAGAATGGAGGCAGCAGAATTTCGGTTTGTTTAGAGTTGAAAGATTGGGAGGAAATATAGGGTATCTGGATATGAGAGGTTTTGCCCCTGTGGATCTGGATGTGGAAACAACTATTGCTGCCATGAATTTCCTTGCCAATTCTAATGCTGTGATCATCGATCTGCGGAAAAATCGTGGGGGCGATCCGAGAATGGTTCAATTTGTCAGCAGCTATTTTATAAAAGAACCGACTCACTTAAACAGCCTGGTTTATAGATTCAAAGAAAATCCAGAGGTGCAGTACTGGACGGTTCCCTATATATCCGGAAAGGACCTGTATGACAAAGATCTCTATATCCTTACCAGTGATTTTACTTTTTCTGCCGGGGAAGATTTTGCTTATACTATGAAACATCTTTCCAGGGCAGTGATTATCGGGGAAAAGACAAGAGGTGGAGCCCATGAGGGCGATTATGTAACTGTCCTTGAAAAATTTGTTATGTTTTTACCTATGGGAAATACCGTTAATCCCATTACCAAATCGAATTGGGAAGGAACAGGCGTTGAGCCGGATATAGCCGTACCCCAGCAGTATGCTCTTGACAGGGCCCAATTGATCATTCTGGAAAAACTCATAGAAAATGAGACGGATGAACTTAACAAAAAAATATACACCTTTGCCTTAAGAGAAATCAAAGGAAGGCTAAATCCGGTTGAAGTGGATAGAGCGGTGCTTGAAAAATACGCCGGGATTTACGGCAAACGCAACAGACAAAAGGTGGTTTTTGAAAATGGAGTTCTTTTTTACAAGCCTGGCAGTTCTTCATACAAATTAGTCCCCATATCAGAAAAACTCTTTTATGTTGATGGGGCAGATGATTTCCAAATAGAGTTTTCTGTTCTTGAAGACGGTACGATAAACCAACTGATTATCGTATGGGACGATGGATTTAGAAGTTATTTAAGGAAGCAGGATGATTCTACTGCTTAAAAATGGTAAAACCGATTAAATCAATACTTCAAATAAATGGGTGAAGCGATAACCAGTAATACAGTTAAATTCTCTTTGAATTATTTGGCGTCAGCAAATTTGGACAACACATAATATTTCCTAAGCTATGGTTAATAGTTTAGTGTAACCCAAATCCCCCAAGGCCCTGGCTTCCCTGGACTGGGGAAAAACGCTGACCCTGGTATTGCTGAGGTTGAGGATGCGAGGAAGAGGCTGGCTGGGTTGAAGGAGCAATAATTTC